>OKMJ01000022.1_pt1 | contig 22717 bp, 19 predicted proteins | sample 1612461 | NCBI WGS metagenome assembly OKMJ01 (sample SAMN04436797, study PRJEB24849) | human gut metagenome | biome: human gut; feature: NICU; material: stool | host: Homo sapiens | place: USA: Saint Louis, MO | collected 2011-04-14
GCACGATGACGGTAATCCCGGCGAGGAGGCGGTGGTATGGCTGGATGGGCTGGATCTGCCGCTGGTGAACTTGCTGGGTTGCGGTTTCGCGGAGGACTATCCGCAAGAACAGCAGCCCGTGACGCGCCAGGAGGGGGATTATTTACCTCGCTATGCGGCCAATATGCTGCCGTTGCGCCATCAGAAAGGCAACTCGTCGCCTATTTTCAACTACCGCTACGATCGCAGTCGGGAAGCGCTGCACGACCTCACCCGCTTGGGGGAAGTCGACGAGTGGGATGGCTACAAGATGCGCTACGCCAACCCGGTGACCGGCGGCTATCCCATGCCCTCGATGGGCGCCTTCCTGCAACTGCTGCCGAAAGGCTTTTCCTCACGGAAGGCGCGCACCACGGACAGCACCATTTACCACGTGGTGGAAGGGCGCGGCCAGGTCAGCATCGGCAACGAAACCATTCACTTTTTGGCAAAAGATATCTTTGTGGCGCCGACCTGGTTCGATGTGTCGTTTCAGGCGGACGAAGACACCGTGTTATTCAGTTTTTCGGACCGACCGGTTCAGGAAGCCCTGGGACTGTTCCGTGAAGCACGTTATTAATTTGGGAGAGACAAAATGACGCAATACGTATTTTCACCGCAAGCCCCCGTGACTGTTCCTGTCGTGGGGAGTGATAAGCAGTTTCCCGTACGCCGTGTTTACTGCGTCGGGCGCAACTATGCCGCGCATGCCCGCGAAATGGGCTTTGACCCGGATCGTGAGCCACCGTTCTTCTTCTGCAAGCCTGCCGATGCGGTGGTGCCGGTGGCGGCCGACGAAACGCTGGCGTTGCCGTATCCGTCGCAAACCGACAACTATCACTACGAAATCGAACTGGTGGTGGCAATTGGTAAACGGGGGAGTGATATTCCACTGGACAAGGCGCATGAATACATCTGGGGATATGCTACGGGCCTGGACATGACCCGCCGCGATCGGCAGATGGACATGCGTCAGATGGGGCGCCCATGGGAAATCGGCAAGTCATTCGATCTTTCTGCGCCCATCGCGCCATTGCATAAAGCCGGCGACAGCGCAGACGTGAGTAGCGCACCTATCTGGCTGCAGGTCAACGGCAGCGATCGCCAGCGCAGCGACATCCGTCATCTGATCTGGTCGGTGAATGAAACCATCAGCTATCTGTCCGGCTTTTTTGAGCTGCAGCCCGGCGATCTGATTTTTACCGGAACGCCGGAAGGGGTGGGCGCGGTGGTGAAAGGCGATGTGATTACCGGCAATGTAGAAGGGCTAACCCCTATCGCCGTGAAGATTATCTGAGGCTGATTCAGAGGTGAATGATGAAGCTGTACAGTTTCTTTAATAGCTCAGCGTCCTACCGCGTGCGCATTGCGCTGGCGCTGAAAGGCATCCATTACCAGACGGTGGGCGTCAATATCCGCATTGGGCAACAGAATGAGCTGGCTTATCGGCGAATGAACCCGGTCGGGCTGGTGCCGACGCTGCTCACGGACGACGGTGAGTTTCTCAGCCAGTCGCTGGCGATTACCGACTGGCTGGATCGCCATTTTCCTCAGTTGCCGTTGTTACCAACGGCCGATCCGGCGCGCAGCCGGATACTGGAAATCGTCTATGTCATCGCCTGCGATATTCACCCGGTAAATAACCTGCGGGTTTTACGCTACCTGAGTGAAGAATTGAAGGTGAGTGACGAAGAGAAAAAACGCTGGTATGCGCACTGGATCCGCCAAGGACTGAGCGCCGTAGAACAGTTGTTGCTCCAGAGGCCGCCAGGCCCCTTCTGCGTTGGTGATACCCCGACGTTGGCGGACTGCTGCCTGATCCCTCAGTGGGCGAATGCCCTGCGGATGGGGTGCGATCTGAGCGGCTACCCGCGCTGTAAAGCGGTTTACGACGCCTGTACTCGACTCCCGGCATTCATCGCCGCGGCGCCAGAAAACCAACAAGACAAAATCTCAGCCTGATCCCGAAAGGAGGAAACAATGGCTAAAGTGATGCGCGCAATTATCGTGGGTGGAGGCATTGGCGGTGCAGCGACTGCGCTCTCGTTGGCTCGCCAGGGGATTAAAGTGATGTTGCTGGAAAAGGCGCACGAGATTGGTGAGATTGGGGCGGGCATTCAGCTCGGACCCAACGCCTTTTCCGCGCTGGATAGCCTGGGTGTGGGCGACGTTGCACGCGAGCGCGCCGTCTTTACCGATCACATAACCCTGATGGACGCGGTAAACGCCCAGGAGGTAGTGCATATTGAGACCGGGCAGGCATTTCGCGATCACTTTGGCGGTCCCTATGCGGTTATCCATCGGGTGGATATCCACGCATCCGTCTGGGAAGCGGTATTAACCCATCCGGATGTGGAATACCGTACCTCAACGCAGGTGGTGAGTATCAGCCAAACGACGGATGATGTGACGGTATTTGATGAGCAGGGCAATCGCTGGACGGCGGATATTCTGATCGGCTGTGGAAAATTACCAAAAAAAGATAGAAGAATTTGTGAATTTTCTTCTATTTTTTTAACTTTTTGCTAGAAATTTTTTATGAAACAGTATACTATTAAAAAAGGAGCCATTTAAACAATAACTATGTCAATTATATATGTTGGTACATAAAAATAAATGGAGAAAAATAAAAAAGGAGAATGAGTATGAAAAAACAATTTGCCCTGTTCTCTACCTTATTACTTTTAGGTTCATCAATGCCAGTAGGTGCATTTGCAGAAGGTAATAACTTGGTAGCTGAAAATAGTTCTGTTGCAGAAACAACCGCAGAAGCAACAACTGCTGAAGCCACTGAAACGACAGCGACTAGTGAAACAACAGAAGCGACAGAAGAATCAACAACTGAAACAGAAAGTTCAACCGAACCAAGTGAATCTACAACCACGGAGTCCACGGAAACGTCAGGAACCGAAACGACAGATTCCACAACGGATTCAACATCCACAAGTACGACAGAATCGACTACTGACTCCACCTCAACGAGTACAACAGAGTCAACCACAGATTCTACGTCAACAAGTACAACTGAATCAAGTACCACGCCGACGACTACACCAAGTTCTTCTAAAGAACAGCCAAAACCTGGTACGAGTACTTCTGAATCAAAACAGCCGGCGAAACCAGTGACACCAACAGCGCCAGCTGAAAAGCCAGTAGAACAACCAGCAGCGTCAACACCGCAGCCCGAAATAGTCCCACCAGTTACAAATGCAACGGTTGGGTTAGTGGAAGACGATGAGACGTTTACGGTCAGCAAAACGAAGAAGACAGAAGAGTTTATTCAAGAAATCGGTGAATCTGCTCGGAAAGTGGCCAAGGACAAAAACTTATATGCTAGTGTGATGATTGCTCAAGCAATTTTAGAAAGTGGCAGCGGCAATAGTAAATTAAGCCAGAAACCAAACTACAATTTGTTTGGTATTAAAGGCGATTACAAAGGTCAATCTGTTTCTTTTATTACCTATGAAGACAATGGTTTCGGTAACCTATACACAGTAGAAGCAAAATTCCGTCAATATCCAACGTATAAAGAATCAATGGAAGATTATGCGAAATTATTGAAAAATGGTTTAGATTCCAATAAAGATTTCTATCATGGTGTCTGGAAAACGGAAGCCAAATCATACAAAGAAGCGACACGTTTCCTAACAGGAAAATACGCAACGGACAAAGATTACCATAAGAAATTAAATGCGTTAATTAAAACATACGATTTAACTTATTATGATAAAGAAAAAGCAACCGTTGAACCAATGGAATCAAATTTCCCAGCCTATAATGGCAAAAACTATGACACCTTTAATAGTTATGCTTGGGGCAACTGTACACAATATGTCTACAACCGTATTACGCAATTAGGTAAACGTGTGGACTTAACAATGGGGAATGGTCAAGATTGGGGCGAAACAGGTCGTGCACGCGGGTACAAAGTAAGTCGTACACCAAAAGCAGGTGCAGCGGTTTCCTTCCCAGCTGGTGTTTTAGGCGCAGACAATACTTATGGTCATGTCGCATTTGTGGAAAAAGTCTTTAAAGATGGTAGCATCTTAATTTCTGAAATGAACGTGAAGGGATTAAACGTTGTTTCGACACGTACAATCTCAGCCGATGAAACACATTTAATGAACTATATCGTTCCAAAAGATAAATAAAAAAATCAGCTCTTTGTCAATAAGAACGAATGAGTTGGAAAAATCAAAGCTAGCACTGAAGAAGCAATTTTAATTCTTCAGTGCTAGCTTTTTTTTGTGGCAAAAGTTCTCTCCAATAAAGTTTAATACATTCAGATATTGCCAGGAGGCTTCAGGTCGGGATGAGTTAGCAACAGTCGCTGAGAGCTATATTTTTTTTAGGTAGAATCATTTACTTTTAGGTGGAAGATGTCTTATAATTGTAAGCGGATACAAAAATAAAAAAAGAGGTGGGTAAATGAGTAAAAAAGAAATAAATCAAGTAGTTGCCAGTAGCTATCAATTGTATATTAATGGAGAGTGGACAACAGGTAGTGGTAACAAAATGATTGCTAGTTACAATCCTAGTAATGGCGAAAAATTAGCAGAATTTGTTGATGCCACAAATGCAGATGTGGATCGAGCTGTAGAAGCAGCTCAAGAAGCGTTTCAGACATGGAAAGATGTTGACGTTGTAACAAGAAGCAATCTTTTGTTGAAAATTGCTGATTTGATTGAAGAAAATCAAGAACATTTGGCTATGGTGGAGACTTTAGATAATGGAAAACCGCTTCGGGAAACGCAATCGATTGATGTCCCTGCCAGTGCAGACCATTTTCGGTATTTTGCTAGTGTGATTCGTGGAGAAGAAGGGTCTGTCAAAGAATTTGATAAGGATACGTTATCCATTGTTGTGAAAGAACCCATCGGTGTTGTGGGTCAAATTATTCCGTGGAATTTCCCCTTATTAATGGGTGCTTGGAAATTAGCACCAGCGTTGGCAGCAGGTAATACGGTTGTGATTCATCCGTCCTCGAGCACATCATTAAGTCTGTTGGAATTGTTTAAAATTTTTGATCAAGTCTTGCCGAAAGGAGTAGTGAATTTAATCACCGGTCGTGGTTCTGATTCAGGAAATTATATGTTGGCACATCCAGGGTTTGATAAGCTAGCTTTTACAGGTTCAACAGAGGTGGGGTACACTGTCGCTAAAGCGGCGGCCGACCGCCTAATTCCAGCCACTTTAGAACTTGGCGGAAAATCAGCCAACATTATTTTTGAAGATGCCAATTGGGAACGTGCATTAGAAGGCGTGCAGTTAGGGATTTTATTCAATCAAGGGCAAGTTTGTTGTGCTGGGTCTCGTGTGTTCGTTCAGTCAGGTATTTATGATCAATTTGTAGAAGCTTTAAAGGAAAAATTTGAACAAGTGAACGTTGGTTTCCCGTGGGAAAAAGATGTTGAAATGGGCGCTCAGATCAATGAGCATCAATTGGAAGAAATTTTAAAATATGTCGAAATTGGTGTGAAGGAAGGAGCTACACTGATTACTGGTGGGCAACGTTTAACAGAAAATGGGCTAGACAAGGGGGCGTTTTTAGCACCTACGTTATTAGCGAACGGCACGAATACAATGTGCGTGGCCCAAGAAGAAATCTTTGGTCCTGTTGCAACAGTGATTAAATTTGAAACGGAAGAAGAAGTCATTCGTTTAGCTAATGATTCTGAATATGGTCTAGGTGGTGCCGTCTTTTCTCAAGATATCAATGTGGCATTACGGGTTGCTCGTGGTGTACGGACAGGTCGGATGTGGGTCAACACATACAATCAATTGCCTGCGGGCGCGCCATTTGGCGGTTATAAAAAATCAGGAATTGGTCGAGAAACGCATAAATCAATGCTAGATGCTTATACGCAAATGAAAAATATTTACATTGTGACAAAAGAAGAAGCAGACGGACTGTATTAAGTAGTGTAGTGAATTCTAGATAATAAACTTATTTTTGGCTATTGTTATTTTCGAGCTAAACAAAACAATAATTTTTTGAAAAAGTTGAGTGATGAGTAAAGTAAAACAGATTAAAAGTAAAGCCTGGTGCAAAAATCACTTTGGATTTTTGTACCAGGCTTTAAAGCGGAGTAACAATAGTGGTCACTCTTGGTTGTTTTTAATTTTCGACTATTATAGAAGGAGTTATTTTGCTTCTTCTGCTTCAAATTTAGCAAAAGCTGTTTCAATAACTTCTTTTAATGCAGAAGCAGAAGCTTCCATTTTTTCTTGTTCAGCATCTGTTAATGGAATTTCAATGACTTGTTTAACTCCTTGGCGGTTGATGATCGCTGGTGCACCGATATAAATATCGTTTTGACCATATTCACCTTCTAAATAAACAGATAATGGTAACACAGAGTTTTCATCGTTTAGGATAGCTTTAGTGATACGCGCTAGTGCAACCGCGATTCCATAGAAAGTAGCTCCTTTTTTCTCGATGATTGTGTAAGCAGCGTCGCGTACGTTGAAGAATAAATTAACCATTGCTTCTTCATCGACGTCAGGATTATTTTTCACCCATTCGTAAATTTGTAAGCCAGCGACATTCGCATGTGACCAAACTGGGAATTCTGTATCTCCGTGTTCCCCTAAGATGTAGGCATGGACATTTCGTGCATCAACATCAACTAATTCGGCAATTGCTTGACGGAAACGAGCAGAATCTAGTGAAGTTCCTGAACCGATTACTCGTTCTTTCGGGAAGCCAGAGAATTTCCAAGTTGAATAAGTCAAAATATCAACTGGGTTTGCGGCAACTAAGAAGATACCGTTGAAACCAGAATCAACAATTGTTGTAACGATTTCTTTATTAATTTTCAAGTTTTTATGAACTAAGTCTAAACGAGTTTCGCCTGGTTTTTGAGGCGCACCAGCTGTTAAGACAACTAAGTCTGCATCATGGCAATCGTCATAAGTAGCAGCATAGATTTTTTTAGGAGAAGTAAATGCTAATGCGTGAGATAAGTCCAACGCGTCTCCTTCAGTTTTTGGTACATTAATATCAATAATCCCAACTTCTTGAGCAATATTCTGAGTTACTAAAGCAAAGGCATAGCTAGAACCTACGGCACCGTCCCCGACTAAAATTACTTTTTGGTGATCTTTATTCCCTGCGGCTGCAGTCATGTGTACCATTCCTTCCTCTACATTCTTTTTCGTGAGCAACGAGTTTTTATTTCCTGTTGCTAAAGTGATAGTAACATGGTTTGTAAAAAATGTCACGAACTTTGATTGTAAAAATGATACAGTTTTCAGACCTGTTTCAAAATGGTAGCTCTTACATGTGCGTAATTTCACTATCTTACGCATATTTAAATTTCTAAAAAATTTTTTTACATCTTTCTTAATCTTCAAAGACTGCGAGTTTTTTTATTTCTATGGTATAATGAATAAAACTGGGTAGCGCATACGCTTCCCAGCCATTTTGTGTTGGCAAGCTTATAATCCAAGGAGAATGAAAGATGAAAGTAATCGTAGGACTGGGAAATCCCGGTAGTAAATACAAAGAAACAAAACACAACATTGGCTTTATTACGCTAGATGAAATTGCGTATCGGCAAAATGTTTCGTTTAATAATAGTAATTTTGAAGCAGATATTGCAGAGTTTTTTATAGGGACTGAGAAAGTATTGTTAGTGAAACCATTAACATTTATGAATGAATCAGGTCGCTCTGTTGGTCCGTTGTTGACCTACTTTGGGGTAGATGAGGAAGACTTGATTGTTATTTATGATGACTTAGACTTAGAGGTCGGTAAAATTCGTTTACGGCAAAAAGGTAGTGCTGGCGGCCACAATGGGATAAAAAGTCTGATTGCCCATTTAGGAACAAATGTCTTTCCTAGAATTAAAATTGGCATTGGTCGGCCCTCAAAAAATGATACAGTTATCCACCATGTACTAAGTACTTTTCCCAAAGAAACACACGAAGAGATGTTACTTGCTGTAAAGAAAGCAGCCGATGCCGCTTTATATGCATGCGAAGGACATACGTTTGTTGAAACAATGAATCAATTTAATGGAAAATAGCAGAAAGGAGGGCCCTTGTTTGAATATTATCGAACGAATTAGCCAAACAGAAATTGCTAAATCATGGCGCAGTCAACTAATGACAACAGGAACGCGCCAACTAATTACTGGGTTATCAGGCTCTGCTAAAACATTACTGATGGCAGGCGCTTTACAAAAGACGCATCAAAAAATTGTTATTGCGGTCCCAAACCTATACTATGCCAATCAATTAGTAGATGATTTTTTAAATATTTTACCTTCAGAACAAGTTCATCTATTTCCAGTAGATGAAGTGTTATCCGCCGAAATGGCCTTTTCTTCACCAGAAGCGCGCGCAGATCGAGTGAGTGCGTTAAATTTCCTGATGACAGCGAATGCAGGAATCGTGGTCGTACCAGTAGCTGGACTACGAAAATATTTGCCAACGAAAGAAACGTGGCAAAATGCGCAACTTCATTGGGAAATCGGGACAGAAGTAGAACCTGAAATCCTCGCGCAACGCTTAGTGTTAATGGGCTATGAACGCCAATCGATGGTCGGAAAGCCTGGCGAATTTAGTATTCGCGGAAGCATTGTTGATGTCTATCCGCTAAATGCCGAATACCCTGTTCGGGTGGAACTGTTTGATGTTGAAATTGACTCAATCCGTTATTTTGAAGCGGATACTCAACGCTCATTAGAAAATCTTGAAGAAGTAACGATTTCACCAATGACTGATTTAGTATTCTCAAAGGCAGATATGAATCATGGCATGACGAGGTTACAAGATGCTCTAGAAAAACGTTTAGCGACAGCTAAAGATCAAACGGAGACCGATTTTTTAGAAGAATATTTTGGTCAGTTGCTGTCTTCTTGGGAACAAGGGATTCCTACAGAAAATGCTCACTATTATACAGATTTTCTGTACCAACAAAAAACTACTCTGTTAGATTATTTACCAGAAAATAGTTTGCTTTTTGTGGATGATTATTCTCGTATGATGGAAACGGAGCGAGAAATCGCTAGAGAGGAAGCGGAATGGCAAACCCTGAAAATTGAAGAAATGCGCGTGTTTTCTGAACAAACTTTTGGCGTAGACTTTCATGATCAATTGCGAAAAACTGCACGAAATACGACCTTCTTTTCACTTTTTCAAAAAGGAATGGGGAATCTTCGTTTCCAAGAAGTCCATAATTTCCAATATCGTTCAATGCAACAATTCTTCGGTCAAATGCCGTTGCTAAAAGCGGAAGTGGACCGTTGGCAAAAGCAAAACCAAACGGTTGTTGTTTTTGTTCCTACGAAAGAACGGATTCAAAAAGTCGAAGAGCTATTTCAGGACTTTGACATACCTAGCGTAGTAAGCAATTGGGATCAGTTGTTAGATGGGCATGTCCAAATTGTCCAAGGGGCATTACAAACAGGGTTTGAATTACCTAAAAACAAGCTCGTGGCGATTACGGAAAAAGAAATTTTTCATACAACGACCAAAAAACGGGCACGTCGTCAAACAATCTCTAATGCGGAACGTTTGAAAAGTTATAGCGACTTAAAAACGGGCGATTATGTCGTTCATGCGAATCACGGGATTGGTAAATATATTGGTATGGAAACCTTAGAAGTTGATGGGGTCCATCAAGATTACATGACTATCTTGTACCAAAATGATGACAAGTTATTTATTCCAGTAACACAATTGAACTTGATTCAAAAGTTCGTTGCTTCCGAGTCTAAAACGCCGAAAATTAACAAGCTAGGCGGCAGTGAATGGACGAAAACCAAACGAAAAGTTGCTTCGAAAATTGAAGATATCGCGGATGATTTAATCTTACTTTATGCGACAAGAGAATCGGAAAAAGGTTATGCTTTTCCGCCAGATGATGCGTATCAAAAAGAATTTGAAGAGGCTTTTCCGTATTCTGAAACAGATGATCAATTACGTAGTGCTGCCGAAATTAAACACGACATGGAAAAATCTCGACCAATGGATCGTTTGTTAGTTGGCGATGTAGGGTTTGGTAAAACAGAAGTGGCTTTACGAGCGGCTTTCAAAGCTGTTAGCAACAATAAACAGGTTGCCTTTTTAGTGCCAACAACTATTTTAGCGCAACAACATTACGAAACGATTCAAGAGCGGTTTGAGGGCTTTCCTGTAGAAATTGGTTTATTAAGTCGTTTCCGCACGAAAAAACAGCAAAATGAAACAATTGAAAAAATTAAACATGGCCAAGTAGATATTGTGATTGGTACCCATCGTTTATTGTCGCAAGATATTAATTTTAGTGATTTAGGCTTGTTGATTATTGATGAGGAACAACGGTTTGGAGTGAAACATAAAGAACGACTAAAACAATTGCGTTCACAAGTGGATGTCTTGACGTTAACAGCAACACCAATCCCAAGGACCCTTCATATGTCGATGTTAGGTGTCCGTGATTTATCCGTCATCGAAACCCCACCAGAGAATCGTTATCCGATCCAAACGTATGTCATGGAAAATAATCCTGGGGCGATTCGGGAAGCAATTGAGCGAGAAATGGCCCGAGATGGTCAAGTCTTTTATTTATACAATCGAGTAGATACGATTGAACGAAAAGTTGAAGAGTTACAAGCACTAGTTCCAGACGCACGAATTGCGTATGCACATGGTCAAATGACAGAAGTACAACTGGAGAATACTTTGTTTGATTTTATTGAAGGACAATATGATATATTAGTCACTACAACGATTATTGAAACAGGAGTAGATATTCCTAATGCTAATACCTTGTTTGTAGAAAATGCGGACTACATGGGCTTATCTACGTTGTATCAATTACGTGGTCGTGTGGGGCGTAGCAATCGAGTGGCCTATGCTTATTTTATGTACGAACAGCAAAAAATCCTAAACGAAGTTAGTGAGAAACGTTTAGAAGCAATTAAAGACTTTACGGAATTAGGTTCTGGGTTCAAAATTGCGATGCGTGACCTTTCCATTCGAGGGGCCGGAAACCTTCTTGGTGCTCAACAACACGGCTTCATTGATTCGGTTGGGTTTGATATGTACTCACAGATGTTATCTGAGGCAGTTGCTCGTAAACAAGGGAAAAATATCCAAGACCAAAAAACGTCTGTTGAAATTGATTTGGGCATCGATGCTTATATTCCAGGAACGTACATTACAGACGAACGACAAAAAATTGAAATTTATAAACGGATTCGTCAATTAGAAAATATGGATATGTACGAAGAATTAGAAGCGGACTTGTTAGACCGCTTTGGAGAGTATCCTGACGAAGTGGCGCATTTATTAACCACTGGCCGTATCAAAATGGATGGCGACCGTGCCTTGTTAGAAAGTATTCGTAAACGCGATCAAAAAGTCAAGTTTGTGTTAAGTAAAATTGGCACAAAAACATACTCTGTGGAGCAGTTGTTTGAAGCGTTATCGGCAACCAGCTTAAAAGCGGATCTAGCAGTTGAGAAAGAACAAATGACTATTTCCTTGAAGTTGCCGAAAGATTGTAAAGAAGCTGTTTGGATTCAAGAAATTGCTGCTTTTACAACCGCATTGCGACAAGAAAAATACAAACATTCGCAAGAAACGGATTCCCTTTAAAAGGAGGCCTAGAAGATGGCACAAAAAGAAATGCAACGAATGATGCAAGGTGCCGTTGTGTTAACCATTGCTTCCTTCATTGCAAAAGTGTTGAGTGCGTTTTATCGCGTTCCTTTTCAGAACTTTGTAGGGGATGAAGGATTTTACGTGTATCAGCAAGTTTATCCAATCTATGGGATTGCGATGACATTAGCATTGTCAGGCTTACCGCAATTTATTTCCAAAATTGTTGCTGAACAACCAGATATTCGGAGTCAAAAACAAGTGTTGCGCCAACTATATCCCTATGTGTTATGGTTAGCGATTGCTTGTTGGGCCTTCTTTTTCTTTGGTAGTCAAGAAATTGCTATTAGTATGGGGGATGCTGCACTCCAACCATTAATGGAAGTTGTTTCCTTTACCTTTTTACTCGTTCCAATTCTTTCCTTCTATCGTGGGAATTTTCAAGGTCATTTGTTGATGGTGCCTAGTGGTATTTCACAGGTGATGGAACAGTTTGTGCGTGTCGGGGTTATTCTAGTAGCTGCGTTGTCCTATCATTACTTTGGTGGCTCCATTTACCAAACGGGGACGGTGGCTATGAGTGGTGCGTTGGCTGGCGGTGTCTTAGCGGTACTTGTCTTATGGTACTACAATCGAAAAATTCTTAGTGGAAGTACGGAATACTTGCATCAATGGAAGATTATGCCTCAAACCACAGGACTATTTAAACGTTTAATGATTGAGGGTGGTTTGGTCTCTTTATATAGTGCTTTTCTGATTCTATTTCAATTAATTGATTCCTTTAAAGTAAAAAATGCCCTCATGCTTTTCGGGCTCTCTGATTTAGCTGCGAAAGTGGACAAAGGGGTCTATGATAGAGGACAACCACTAGTTCAATTAGGATTGGTAATTGCTTTAGCTTTAAGCTCGACCTTTTTACCAGGTTTGACAAAATATTTTATGAAAAAAGACCGTCAACAATTTTTACAAGTTGCAAAAATCTTTTTGCGTCTTACCACAACCTTGGCATCGGCGGCTTCGATTGGTCTGATGATGTTATTGCCGTACATGAACTTTACGCTTTTTAAAGATTATAAAGGCAACGATGTTTTAGGGGTGTATGTTTTATCCATCGCTTTTATGGCCATTATTCAGGCCTACCAAAGTATTGAACAAAGTCGCAATCGTTTTAAAGGTCCTTTAGTGGCAGCTGGTGTGGGCTTATTAGTGAAATTACTGACAACGGGCTTTTTCACCATTCGTTGGGGAACATTAGGTGCTAGTTGGTCTACTATTCTTGGGTTACTAGCGACGTTATTCGTTTTAGTCCGACAATCGGATGCAGCGATTAATTGTTTTGTTCGAGAACGAAACTTTTTGAAAAAACTGTTGCTTAGTTTAGCAATCATGATGCTGTCATTACTGGTCTATCAAGGAATTATCTCCATCTTGTTCCAAGGTGTGCATCACCGAAGTCAAGCGTTTTTCGTTACAGTTTTAGGTGTTGCAGTGGGTGGTACAGTTTTTATTAGCACCATCATTAAGTTAGAATTATTTACGATACGTGAATGGTTAAGTTTACCGTATGGCGCAAAAATTTTACGGATGAGACAAAAAAAATAAAAGAGGTGAATGTGATGCGGTTAGATAAATTTTTAAAAGTTTCTCGCATTATTAAAAGAAGAACAGTTGCCAAAGAAGTCGCTGATAAAGGTCGGATTCAAATCAACGGAGTCTTAGCCAAATCTTCTAGTACTGTGAAGATTGGTGACCTTGTCAAAATTCAATTTGGGAACAGAATTTTAGAAGTAGAAGTCCTGCAACTAAATGACTCTACGAAAAAAGAAGATGCCACAAAAATGTATGAAATAAAATCAGAAACACGTGTCTCTGAAGAATAAACAGGTGAGGATGGAGCGCTTGGCAAGTTCATTGAAAAGATGAATATTCCAAGCGCTTCATCCTTTCAGCGTTTTAATGAAACAGACGCGCCGCTTTTGAAAAAAATTAATAAATCAACCGCTGTTATTTCAAAAGCAAAGAATATTTTAGAAAAAAGCTTGATTTTCTTTAACTTCTCTGAAATTAACATTAGACAAGGTTCTTAGATGTTGGTATAATAAAACGGACAATCCAAAGCGAGTGGAGCGAGACGATGGGAAAGAATGAAAAAAACTCGAAGAAAGTTGCGGCATTGGAAAATGACTACACGAAAGAACAGTATGTCGAATTCCAAAAACAACAGAAACAATTGATTTTTAGACGCAGACGCTTGGCAGCGATTTTTCTCGTGGCCTTCATTATTTTTGCCTTTTCTGGCATCCAATTGATGAAAGATTATCATCGCTTAGGTGCTTTCAAACAAGAACGAGCAGATGCAATTGCTGAATCCGTAGCAGTTGATAAGAAGGTCAAGGATCTAAAAAAAGACGTTGCTTTGTTAAAAGATGATGATTATGTGGCAAAATTAGCACGTAGCCGTTTCCTTCTCTCAAAAGAAGGCGAACAGATTTATCCCACACCAGAACAAATGAAAAAAACACAGACTTCTGGAGCGGAAGAAAGCAAGAGCAGTTCAGAAAAAAATAGTCAATCACAGTCTTCAACTGAAACAACTAAGTCTTCAGCTGAATAAACTGCAATTATAATTAGGGAAAAAATAGGAGGAACAATTTTTTTATGTCAATCGAAGTAGGAGCTAAATTGCCAGGAAAAGTGTCAGGGATTACTAACTTTGGTGCATTTATTGATTTAGGAGAAGGAAAAACTGGGTTAGTACACATCAGTGAAGTGTCTAATGGATTCGTTAAAGATATTCATGATGTATTAACAGTAGGTGACGAAGTAACAGTGAAAGTAACCTCAGTTGGTGACGACGGCAAAATTGGCTTATCGATCCGTAAAGCACAAGAGCCAGCAGAAGGGCAACAACCAAAACGTGAATTTCAACGTCGTGAAAACAATTATGAGAATCGTGACCGTAATCCACGCGCAGGGGGCAAAAAGCCTTTCAATAAACCACAAGCAAATAACAATAACAATAAACAAGATTTTGACTCATTGATGAGCTCTTTCTTGAAAGATAGTGATGATCGTTTATCTTCATTAAAACGTAATACTGAAGGCAAACGTGGCGGACGTGGCGGACGTCGCGGCTAAGCACAAACAAATAGGGGGACTGGGGATAACGAATGGGTTATTTCTCGGTTCCTCTTTTATTCTAAGGAAGAAAGAAGGGCGAACAATGTTTTGGCAGTTTTATAAACGAGGAAAAGAACAAGGATTTTGGCAACCGCATCAAACAATCGTGGTCGCCGTTTCTGGTGGTGTAGACTCCATGGCCCTTTTGACGTTAATGGAACAGGTGGCAGAAAAAGAACAATTACAATTGGTTGTTGCACACGTCAATCATCAATTGCGAGAAGCGTCGGCACAGGAAGCGCAATATCTCGCTACCTATTGTCAGCAGCGAGAGCTAACGTATTATGAAACACGTTGGGAAGACCCTGAAAAGCAACGGAATTTAGAAGCAAAAGCGCGCACATTTCGTTATGAATTTTTTAAAGAAGTCATGGAAATTGAAGGTGCGGCGGTCTTAATGACGGCACATCATCTAGACGATCAAGCGGAAACGATTTTAATGAAACTGATTCGAGGAACTAATTTTTCCCATTCCGCGGGCATTAAAGAGAGACGTCCTTTTGCGACAGGGGAATTGATTCGTCCGTTACTCATTTATCCAAAAGAAGAATTGTATCAATTTGCACAGCGCCAAGCATTCGTTTATTTTGAGGACGAAACGAACCAAACCAATGAATATTTGAGAAATCGGCTCCGTAATCAGGTTTTGCCGCTATTAAAGCAGGAAAATCCGCAATTCTTAGATCAGATTGCTTCTTTTAGTAATGAACAACGTTTTGCCCAAGAATTTATTCAAGAACAAATTGAGCCTCAATTATCTGAAGCCGTAGAACCGACCAAACAAGGATGGCGCATTCCTTTGAAGAGATTATTAAAAGAAACGCTTGCGTACCAGCACTTCTTTTTAACCGCGTTTTTCCAAAAAACATTAGTGCCATTAGGGGTTTCGTTAAACCAACGCCAGATGACACAAATTTTAAAAGTTTTGAATGATGAACGGCAACCGCAAGGCTCGGTTATGTTAGAACAGCAATGGCAACTAGCTAAAAGTTATGATTGGCTATGCTTAGAACAAAAACAGGCTGCACAGCGAGAAGAAGTTACACATTTATTAGTACCTGGTGCGGGGATTTATTTATCGGAAACCGAGTGGCTAGGATTAATTGCGACAGACAAACCGTTTCCTCTTCCTGAAGAGATTAATCAATGGGCGGGCCAGTTGTTGGCAATCCCGTTGACCACAGCCACACCTTTGACCGTTCGTCATCGCCAAAGTGGTGATCGGATTACATTAAAACCAGGGTTTACGAAAAAATTAAGCAGAGTTTTTATTGATCAAAAAGTGCCAAATGAAGCGAGAGAGAGTGCTTGGGTCATTACGGATGAGCAAGAGGAAATCATTTGGGTACCAAAATTTGCAAATTCCTATTTGAGTATTCCTTTAGAAACTGATAAAATACACTACAGACTCCTTTTTAAGACAAAGGAGTAATGCTGAAAGGAGCGCACTATGATAGAAAAAGATATTGAGAAAGTCCTAATCTCCAAAGAAGAAATTCTTGCGAAGTCTGCAGAGCTTGGCAAGCAACTGACAGAAGAATATCAAGGGAAAAATCCTTTAGTGGTCGGTATTTTAAAAGGTGCAGTACCATTTATGGCTGATTTGACTCGTGAAATCAATACTTATTTAGAATTGGACTTTATGGATGTATCTAGCTACGGCAACGCGACAGTTTCTTCAGGCGAAGTAAAAATTGTCAAAGACTTGGACACAAATGTCGAAGGTAGACATATTTTAATCGTAGAAGATATCATCGATAGTGGTCGTACATTAGCGTATTTAGTAGATTTGTTTAGATACCGTAAAGCTGCATCTGTGAAAATTGTTACCTTATTAGATAAACCAGAAGGCCGTGTGGTAGACATTAAAGCTGACTACGTAGGGTTTGATGTGCCCAATGAGTTTGTGGTCGGTTACGGATTAGACTATGCAGAAACGTACCGCAACTTGCCTTATATTGGCGTTTTAAAACCTGAAGTTTACGAATCAAATTAATATCTATCAAGGAATTAATTGTGTTACAATGTAAAGGTCAGGATTGATAAAAGAATAACATGAATTGTAATGATGAGCATAAGGAGGACAGGCATGAACAAAAAGAATAATGGCATGAAAAATGGTTTATACTACGTCTTAGTAGTACTTGCCATGGTCATGGTTGTCTATTTCATTTTTGGAAATAACAACCAACAATCGCCAGACATCGATTACTCAACCTTCCAACAACAATTGGAAGACGGAAAAGTCAAAGACATGACCATTCAACCAACCAATGGGGTTTACCGGATTGAAGGTCAGTATAAAGAAAAACAAGAAGTGAAAGACACAGGTGGTCTGTCATTGTGGGGCTCAACGCAAGCGTCGTCAAAAGGCTTCACAACAACCGTTTTACCTAGTGATACAACCTTAGCTGGCATTCAAGATGCGGCACAAAATAACAAGGTGAAGCTAGTTGTCAAAGAACAATCAACAAGTGGCGCTTGGTTGTCATTGTTGTTTAGTTTCTTACCATTAGTGATTATTTTCTTCTTCTTCTACATGATGATGAGCCAACAAGGCGGTGGCGGTGGCGGCGGTGGCCGTGTGATGAACTTCGGTAAATCAAAAGCCAAAGAAGCCGATAAAAAAGCTAACCGTGTCCGCTTCTCAGATGTAGCTGGTGCGGAAGAAGAAAAACAAGAATTAGTTGAAGTAGTGGAATTCTTAAAAGATCCACGTCGTTTCGCTGAATTAGGCGCACGGATTCCTGCGGGCGTACTATTAGAAGGACCTCCAGGGACTGGTAAAACGTTACTTGCTAAAGCCGTAGCAGGTGAAGCAGGTGTGCCATTTTACTCAATCTCAGGTTCAGATTTCGTTGAAATGTTTGTCGGGGTCGGTGCTAGCCGTGTCCGGGATTTATTTGAAACAGCGAAGAAAAACGCGCCTGCGATTATCTTTATCGATGAAATCGATGCAGTTGGTCGTCAACGTGGTGCTGGTATGGGTGGCGGACACGACGAACGTGAACAAACCCTTAACCAATTATTAGTTGAGATGGATGGTTTTGATGGCAATGAAGGAGTTATCGTAATTGCTGCAACGAACCGTTCAGACGTGTTAGACCCAGCGTTGTTACGTCCAGGTCGTTTTGACCGCCAAATCTTGGTAGGACGTCCAGATGTCAAAGGTCGTGAAGCGATTTTACGTGTTCATGCGAAAAACAAACCGTTAGCTGATGACGTTGATTTGAAAGTTGTTGCACAACAAACACCAGGTTTCGCTGGTGCTGATTTAGAAAACGTCTTAAACGAAGCAGCCTTAGTTGCCGCTCGTCGTAACAAGAAAAAAATTGATGCTTCTGATGTGGATGAAGCTGAAGACCGCGTAATTGCTGGTCCAGCTAAAAAAGATCGCGTGATTAATAAAAAAGAACGCGAAATGGTGGCTTACCATGAAGCGGGACACACAATCGTTGGTTTAGTCTTAAGCCGTGCCCGTGTTGTCCATAAAGTAACAATTATCCCTCGTGGTCGCGCAGGCGGTTATATGATTGCTTTACCAAAAGAAGATCAATTCTTAATGACTAAAGAAGATATGTTTGAACAAATCGTTGGCTTACTTGGTGGACGTACAGCAGAAGAAATTATCTTTGGCGTTCAATCAACAGGGGCTTCAAATGACTTTGAACAAGCAACAGGGATTGCCCGTAGCATGGTAACTGAATATGGAATGAGCGACAAATTAGGACCTGTTCAATATGAAGGAAACCATCAAGTCTTTGTCGGTCGTGATTATGGTCAAACAAAAGCTTACTCAGAACAAGTGGCGTTTGAAATCGATCAGGAAGTTCGTCGTATCTTAATGGATGCTCATACGAAAGCGCATGAAATTATCGAAGCGCACCGTGAACAACATAAACTAATCGCTGAAAAACTATTAGAATATGAAACATTAGATGCAAAAGCAATCAAATCATTATTTGAAACAGGTAAAATGCCTGAAGGTACTGACAGCGACTATCCTAGTGAAAAAGAAGCGCAAACATTCGAAGAAGCAAAACGTGCTTTAGAAGAAAAAGAAGCGCAAAAACAAGTTGAAGAAAAGCAAGACTTTGAAGAAGCGAAAAAAGAATTACATGATGAAGCAGAAGAAGTCAAAGTAGAAAGCGAACAAACAGAAAAAGAAGTCCAATCTGAAGAGAAAAAAGATTCAGATTCCAATTCTGAATATGATCGCAATAACTACGAAGATCGTTATAAATAACCAATTAGTAGAAGGTGCAGTATTTGTCGAGTTGACGAATACTGCACCTTCTATAATATTAAGATATTCTATAGAAGGAAGATTATTTGGTTGAAAAAACACCTGATTCCTAGTATTATCTGACTAATGGACAAAAAAGCACCAAGAGAAGAGGAAAAAGAATGGAAGATTATTTAGTAAAAGCCCTTTGTTATAAAGGTTCAATACGAGCATATGCCATCAGTGCCACTGAAACTGTTAGTGAAGCGCAAAGAAGACATGATACATGGAGTTCTTCTACCGCAGCGTTAGGACGCACATTGATTGGAGCCCTTTTACTAGGAGCGACTTTAAAAGGTGACGATAAATTAACTGTAAAAGTACAAGGAAATGGCCCAGCTGGCGCTATAATTGTTGATAGTAATGGCCGTGGAGAAACAAAAGGCTACATTAAAAATCCACATGTCAGCTTAAAGTTGAATGCAACAGGTAAAATTGATGTACGTGGTGCTGTCGGTAACGAAGGAATTTTCACAGTCATTAAAGATTTAGGATTAAAAGAAACCTTTTCTGGACAAACACCTATTGTTTCTGGTGAAATCGGTGAAGACTTTACATATTTTATGGCGGTCTCTGAACAAGTTCCTTCAGCTATCGGTTTAGGTGTATTGGTGGACACGGATGAATCTGTGAAAGCAGCCGGTGGTTTTATGATTCAAGTAATGCCAGGTGCCGATGAAAGTACCATTGATTTTATTGAACAGCGTCTAGCGGAAGTGCCACCGATTTCACAATTACTAGAAAATGGAGAAACACCTGAACAAGTCTTGTATCGCTTATTGGGAGAAGACGAAGTAGAAATTTTAGAAAAAATGCCTGTACAATTTAAATGTGACTGTTCCAAAGAAAAATTTGCGACCGCTTTGATTGCTGTTGGGATCGATGAATTAAATGCGATGATTGATGAAGATCATGGAGCAGAAGCAGTTTGTCAATTCTGTAACAATAAATATCACTATAGTGAAGAAGAATTAATTGAACTTCGCGATGAAGCGATTCGCAATACGAAACAAAAGTAGGAGGAAAGACTATGTGGAAAATTGGAGACGTTGAAATCCCCAACCGTGTTGTCGTAGCTCCGATGGCGGGTATTAGTAACGCCGCTTTTCGTGTGACTGTAAAAGAATTTGGCGCAGGATTAGTCGTTTGTGAAATGATTAGTGACAAAGGAATTAAATTAAGAAACAAAAAAACCTTAGAAATGCTATATATTGATGAGCGAGAATATCCTTTAAGTGTACAAATTTTTGGTGGAGATAAAGAAACATTAGTGGAAGCTGCTAAGTTTGTGGAAGAAAATACGCAAGCGGCGATTATTGATATTAACATGGGTTGCCCTGTCAATAAAATAATTAAAGCTGAAGCTGGTGCGAAATGGTTGCTGGATCCGAATAAAGTGCATGAGATGGTTCACGCAGTCTCTTCGGCAGTTTCTTTGCCTGTTACTGTAAAAATGCGAACAGGCTGGGATGAAGATCATCTATATGCTGTAGACAACGCTTTGGCTGCCGAACAAGCAGGGGCTTCGGCAATTGCTATGCATGGTCGAACACGTGTCCAAATGTACGAAGGGACAGCCAACTGGGACGTTTTAAAGGAAGTGAAAAAGCATTTAACCATTCCTTTTATGGGAAATGGAGATGTCAAAACGCCTGAAGATGCTAAACGCATGTTAGAATATGTTGGAGCGGATGGTGTGATGATTGGTCGAGCTGCTTTGGGCAATCCTTGGATGATTCAACGGACGAAAGAATACTTGGAAACGGGCGAATTGATGCCTGAGCCTTCACCATCTGAAAAAATTAACATTGCAAAAGTTCATTTACAGCGATTAGTGGATTTAAAAGGTGAAAAAATTGCGGTCCGTGAGTTTCGCCAACATGCTTCTTACTATCTAAAAGGAATCTCGCGAGCGGCCAAAGTCAAAGTTGCGATTAACCAAGTTGAAACACAACAAGCAGTTGTCGATTTACTTGATGCCTTTGTAGAGAAGATTTCCAAAGTTGCTGTAACTACTATAGAAGAATAAAAAATTCAAGCCGAAAGTAAAATTCGGCTTGCTTTTTTTCGAATTACTGTGGCATTATTAGGATAGGTTAAAATCAAGAATGGAGGAACAACAGTGGCAGAAGAACAACAAGCGCATTTAGAGGATTTAAATGATCAAATGCTCGTGCGCCGCGAAAAAATGGAAGCTTTACGTGAAGAAGGGATTGATCCTTTCGGTAAACGTTTCGATCGCACTCATAATTCAGCAGAACTTCATGAACAATATGATAATCATACAAAAGAAGAACTTAGTGAAATGAATACAGAAGTCAGCGTTGCTGGACGTATGATGACAAAACGTGGTAAAGGAAAAGCTGGTTTCGCCCATTTGCAAGACCGTGAAGGCCAAATTCAAATTTATGTTCGGAAGGACCAAGTTGGAGACGAAGCCTATGAACTATTTAAACATGCTGACTTAGGCGACTTCTTTGGTGTGACAGGTCAAGTAATGAAAACCAATACGGGGGAAGTTACTGTTAAAGCTCAAACAATTACGTTATTAACTAAAGCTTTGCGTCCATTGCCAGATAAATACCATGGATTAACGAATGTGGAACAACGCTATCGTCAACGCTATTTGGATTTAATCAGTAACAAAGAAAGCTTTGATCGTTTCATGAAACGCAGTCAAATTATTAGCGAAATCCGTCGTTATCTAGATGGCAATGGCTATGTCGAAGTAGAAACGCCTGTCTTGCATAACGAAGCAGGAGGAGCTGCTGCTCGTCCATTTATCACACACCATAATGCATTAGATATGGACTTATACTTACGCATTGCCCTAGAGTTACATTTAAAACGTTTAATTGTCGGTGGCATGGAAAAAGTATATGAAATTGGTCGTGTCTTCCGTAATGAAGGAATCGATACCACTCATAACCCAGAATTTACAATGCTAGAAGCTTATACCGCTTATACTGATTATCAAGATGTGATGGATTTAACAGAGGGAATTATTCGTAATGCTGCGGAAAAAGTCTTAGGAACTACTGATATCACGTACGATGGTCAAGCGGTTGACTTAGGAAGTCCTTTCAAACGTCTACACATGGTAGATGCGGTCAAAGAACAAACGGGCGTAGATTTTTGGCAAGAGATGACGATAGAAGAAGCCCGTGCGTTGGCTAAAGAACATAATGTTGAAATTACAGATGCCATGACAGTCGGTCATATCATTAATGAATTTTTCGAAACATTTGTAGAAGATACGTTGCAACAACCAACATTTATTTATGGTCACCCAGTAGCTGTTTCACCATTAGCGAAGAAAAATCCAGAAGATGGTCGTTTCACTGACCGCTTTGAACTGTTTATTATCGGAAAAGAGTTTGCTAATGCATTTACAGAATTAAATGATCCAATTGACCAACGTGAACGTTTTGAAGAACAAGAAAAAGAACGGGAACAAGGAAATGATGAAGCACACGGAGTAGATGAAGATTTCATCGAAGCCTTAGAATATGGCTTACCACCAACCGGAGGATTAGGTATTGGGATTGATCGACTAGTTATGTTATTAACTGATGCACAATCAATTCGTGATGTCTTGCTATTCCCAACAATGAGATAAAAAAAGATGCCTTAAGGGCATCT
>OKMJ01000032.1_pt1 | contig 19861 bp, 16 predicted proteins | sample 1612461 | NCBI WGS metagenome assembly OKMJ01 (sample SAMN04436797, study PRJEB24849) | human gut metagenome | biome: human gut; feature: NICU; material: stool | host: Homo sapiens | place: USA: Saint Louis, MO | collected 2011-04-14
AAAGCAGTGAATTTTGGTATCGTGTATGGCATCTCTGATTACGGACTTTCACAAAATCTAGGAATCAGCCGAAAAGCAGCACAGCAATACATCGATACGTACTTTGAAAAATACCCAGGTGTCAAAGAATATATGGAAAGAATCGTACGCGAAGCAAAAGACCAAGGCTACGTTGAAACACTGTATCACCGCCGTCGATATTTGCCAGACATCAATTCAAGAAATTACAATATCCGTTCTTTTGCGGAACGAACAGCTATCAATACACCAATCCAAGGAAGTGCTGCTGATATTTTGAAAATCGCGATGATCGAATTGGATAAACGATTAAAAGAAACAGGTCTTCAAGCTACGATGCTGTTACAAGTTCATGATGAACTTGTCTTCGAGGTACCGGAAAAAGAACTTGAATCATTAGATAAATTGGTGAAGGAAGTTATGGAACAAGCTGTTTCTCTTCATGTACCACTGATCACTGACAGCAGTTGGGGAAAAACGTGGTACGAAGCAAAATAAACATTGTTTAAGACAGAGCAATATAATGAAGGTGAAAAGAAAAAATGCCAGAATTACCAGAAGTAGAAACCGTTCGTAAAGGATTGGAACGGTTAGTAGTAGGAAAAACGATTCAAAAAGTTCAGGTCTTGTGGCCCAAGATCATCGAGCAACCAGAGACACCCATCTTTGAGGCTTCTCTTGTTGGCGAAACCATCCAATCCATTGGACGTAGAGGGAAGTTTTTAATTTTTCATCTCGATCATTATGAACTGATCTCACACTTGCGAATGGAAGGAAAATATCAATTTACGAAAGAAAATACACCAATCGATAAACATACGCATGTACTTTTCTTTTTTGAGGATGGAAGCCAACTTCGCTACAACGATGTACGAAAATTTGGTCGTATGACAATCGTCGAAAAAGGAGCAAGTGCAACTTACCGAGGAATCATGAAATTGGGACCTGAGCCTTTGCCAGATAGCTTCTTATTAGCAGATTTTGCAAATGGACTGAAAAAGTCCCACAAAGCAATCAAGCCATTGCTGCTAGACCAACGTCTAGTGACTGGTCTAGGTAATATTTATGTAGATGAAACATTATGGGAAGCGAATATCCATCCAGAACAACCGGCGAACACACTGCGCCCCAAAGAGGTAGAACAATTACGTCTATCGATCATTGATGTTTTGGATCGTGCAATAGAAGCCGGAGGTACCACGATTCGCAGTTATTTGAATGCATTAGGAGAATCAGGCGGATTTCAAGTAGCACTGCATGTCTATCAGCAAACTGGCAAACCATGTATACGTTGTGGGACGCCGATCGTGAAAACAAAAGTGGCACAAAGGGGGACGCACTATTGTCCGAATTGTCAAAGGCTAAAAATCGCAAAGTAGGATTTGTTTTAGGTTTGACGGGTGGAATAGCTACCGGTAAAAGTACGGCAGCCAAAGTCTTTCAGTCTCATGGATTTCCTTTGATCGATGGCGATGTGATTGCCAGAGAAACTGTTGAGCCTGGAACGCTTGCTCTGAGGAAAATTGTATCAGTGTTTGGCCAAGAGGTATTGCAGCTTGATGGGCAACTAGATCGAGGGAAACTTGGGATGATTGTTTTTCCATCAAAGGAAAAACGGCAAAAACTTGATCAGCTATTAGATCCGTTTATCCGAAAAGCGATAAAAGATCAAATCGCCTCTCTAAGTTCCAATCATCCTTTAGTAATTGTAGATATCCCATTGCTCTACGAAGGTCATTATGACCACTATATGGATGCAGTAGCTGTCGTTTATACTACGCCAGAAAATCAGCTTCAGCGTTTGATGAAACGTAATCAACTGACGCTAAAACAAGCGCAGCAGAGAATTAGTAGTCAGCTTCCAATCGAAGAAAAAAAGCAGCGTGCGGATATTTTGTTCGACAACAATGGAACAAAAGAAAAACTTGTGGGACAAATCGAAAATTGGCTTTTTGCTAATCGCTTTCTTTGAGTATCTGTGTCAATTTTGCTATCCTGAGTATAGAAAGTGAGGGATAGCGATGGGATCATTAAAAAATCAAAAGGATAAAGTCGTAGGTAACGCAAAAGAAAAAATCGGCGAGATACTCAATAAAGAAAATCTAATCGATGAAGGTCGTACGCAATCAGAAACAGCAGAAGAAAAAGAAAAGCAGTACCAAGCAAGAATCGATGAAATAGAAGACCAGCAGGCAGAAGAAGAAGCGAAGCGGCAAGATTTGACTCAAGAACGAAAAAATCCGACACCTGATCGTAGTAAAACACCGCTCCCAGAAAGTGACCACATTCCCGATGAGCAAAAAATCGAGGAACAGCGAATGAAACACTATACAGGAATCGAAGAGAAGTTATAAAATAGTAAAAAATCGAGATGTGACTTGAAGCAGATGAGAAGGTGTTCATCTGCTTCAAGTTTTTTGTGCTAGATGACTAAATCAGCTTTTGTGTAAGTTATTTCTCAGTAATCAAGGTGATCAGTATTGGAAAATTGAAATTTGGTAAGGACAGGGGACACAATTACGCATGAAAGTAGAAAAAATTGTTCTTATATCCGTGTTTTTTGGTTAGGACAGTCGCGTTTGTGATTTGTTTCGTGTTATAATACAACTAGTTGTAAAGAAAGACACACCCTTTATATAAAAATGCGATGCAAGAGGTGAGACAAAATGAGATGTCCCAGATGTCAACATAATAATTCACGAGTAATCGACAGCCGTCAAGCAGATGATGGACGTGCGATCCGTCGCCGTCGCGAATGTGAGAATTGTTCGTTCCGATTCACTACATTTGAACGAATTGAAGCTGCTCCGTTATTAGTAATCAAGAAAAACGGGGAACGCGAAGAGTTCAATCGCGATAAAATTTTAAGAGGACTCATCCGTTCAGCAGAAAAAAGACCTGTAGCTATGGAACAAATGGAACAAATCGTCAACCATGTCGAAAACCGCGTACGCAGTCTCGGAGAAAACGAAGTATCGACGAATCTAATTGGTGAATATGTGATGGAAGATTTAGTTGATTTAGACGAAATCGCTTATATTCGTTTTGCAAGTGTTTATCGCCAGTTCAAAGATATGTCTGTTTTCTTAAAAGAGTTGCAAGATATCGTGGATAAAGCAAAAGAAAATAATAAAGAGAATAATAAAGAAAACAATTAAGAAACAAAAAGGAGGCATTTCCTTGGAAAATGCTTGGAAAGAGCTTCAACCAAAAAATATTTACCAAGGAAGAAAAGCGGCTCCGCTGAGAGAAGACAGCAAGAACGCCTTGCTGTATCTTTATCAGCCACTAATCGGCGGAGAAGCCTTGAGTATCTATTTCACCCTGTTATCAGAAATCTCTCAAGAATCTGGCAAAGGTCCTGAAGGGATGCATGCAGATCTGCTTAGTAGTCTAGGCTGCGGTATCCCGCAATTTTATGATGCAAGAAAAAAGCTAGAAGGAATCGGCTTACTGGATGTTTATTTTAAAGAAGATAGTGATCTGGGACCTCGTTTTATTTATGAGCTGTTAGAACCACTCATTCCTAAAGCATTTTTCAAAGATTCTGTTCTGGCTTTTCTTCTTCTGGAAAAAGTTGGTGAACGACGATTCCAGAAGCTTACCCAATTGTTTGAACCTAAAAGGCATACAGCAGAGGGATATCAAAAAATCACAAAAAAATTTTTAGATGTTTATCGCTTCAATGAAGCAGTGTACGCTGCTAATCAAGAAAACATCGAATCACTGAATAAATCTTTTGAAGAATCTGAATCAGTAGCATTACTTGAAGCAGATTCGACATTCGATTGGCAGTTTTTGAATGATTGGCTGGCAAAAAAACATATTGCAAGTCTTGATGATCCAATCATCAAACAAGTCGACATGTATCATCAGCTTTACGGTTTCGATGAATTGACACTTGGCGAACTGATCAGTCAATCTTATGACTTTAGTGAACAAAAAGTATCTGAAAAAGAACTGCAAAAAGCCATTTTGGCAATGCAGAGACGTCCGGTGAAGCAAACAAAAGAAACAGTTGCGGTTTCTGAAAACAGTAATGAACCCTCGTCAAACGAACATTTGACAAACGCAGCGCTTCAGCTGATAAAAGAAGCACAGAGCATTCCACCGATGAAATATCTGGAAGCAATCAAGTCAGAAAAAGGCGGATATGTTTCTAAACAAGAAAACTGGTTACTGCAAGATCTTGTTTCTCAATCAGGTCTTTCCAGTAGCGTGATCAATGTTTTGCTGAATTATGTACTAGTGATCAAGAATAATGCTAGCTTAAATGCCAGTTATGTAAATACAGTGGCAAATGAATGGGCACAAAAGAAAATCGCCACAGCAGAAGAAGCGATCCAGCACATTCGGCAAATAAGTAATCAAGCAAAACAATCAAAACAAAAGAAGCAAACAAATTATCAAACTGGCAAGCGAAATGTTCGACGGGAAAAGCTTCCTGATTGGGTCAACCAGCCAAAAGATGAAAAACAGATCAGCAGCGAGAAAAAAGCAGAGATTGACCGCCGTTTTAAAGAATACCTGGCAAAAAAGGAGGGTGACATCTAATGGAAGACGTAGGCAAAGAATTGAAGAGGATCATCAGCAAACGCAATTATCAAGAAAAGTATGCTGAAATGATCGCTGAAGTCTTAAATGATGCGGATGTTCAAGCTTTTCTAAGCGCACACCAAGAAGAATTGACACAAGCGGATATTGAAAAAAGTTACGCTAAATTGTATGAATTCGTGCAAGAAAAGCGTAAATATCAAAAAAACGATCCAACGATGATCGCTCCCGGCTATGAGCCGAAGCTGACGTTGAATTTTCATTATGTGGATGTCACTTATGTACCAACGGAAGCATTGTTAGCACGGCAAAGACAAGAAGAAATCAGAAGCCGAGTAAAAGCAATGGATATGCCAAAAGATATTCAATTGGCTTCTTTTGAAAACTTTGAACGTACAGATGGACGAGGATATGCGAGCTTAGAAGCCCTAGATTTTGTAGAGAAATATACTGCTGATCCAAAAGGGTATCATAAAGGACTGTATCTAGTAGGAAGTTTTGGTATTGGAAAAACATATTTATTAGGAGCAACAGCGAGAGAATTAGCGATTGCTGGATTCACCACGACGCTAGTCCATTTTCCGACATTTGCCGTTGAGATGAAACAGGCAATCGGAAAAGATCAAGTGGCAGAAAAGTTAGATGCAGTGAAACGTTCACCTATTTTGATGATCGATGATATTGGTGCAGATGCGATGAGTAGTTGGATACGAGACGAAGTATTCGGTGTTATCCTTCAATATCGGATGCAGGAACAGTTACCAACCTTCTTCTCATCGAATTTTACAATGTATGAATTGGAACAGCATTTGTCCGTCACTCAACGTGGAGATGAAGAGCCGCTAAAAGCGAAACGGATAATGGAACGCATACGTTATTTGACAAAAGAAATCGAAATGACTGGTCGCAACCGACGCAATGGTTGAACAGTTGACAAGTCCAACTGACATTTGACCTAGTAGTAAAAGCAGGTCAGCGAATCATTATATGGACAGAAATGACCGGAGACAATCACCGCAACAAGTAATGCAGAAACTTAAACGGAGGATTTTTTATGAGGGCTATTTTTTCTAGTATATCTGTAGTTGGTCTATTTTTTCTTTTAGCAGGCTGCGGTAGCGCAGATAGCAACACAGGTTCTGTTGATTCGATTGATGCGGGTCAAACAGTAAAAACAAGCAGTACGAAAACGGAGGGACAAAGCATATTTATCGGAACGATTGAAAGTATCACTCAAGTAGAAGCAGAAGAAGAAACGCTTCAGTTGAAACTCGTCGATGTCATGGCCAAAGAAGATCCAGCGAATATGGGAACGTCATTCAGCAATGACGGAGTGATCTTAAATGCTACTGCTGAAAAAATAAGCGTGGACATAAATGAATTGAAAATCGGTGACAAAGTCCAATTTACATTAGTTGAGATGCCGATCATGACGATGTCTATCCCACCGCAAGTTCCTGGTGATTCGATTATTGATGTTTCATTGAACAAATAACCAACAACATTTTTTCAAAAATAAGAAAATGTTGTTTTATAGAACGAAAAGGTATATTTTTTAAGGAGATATGGGAATTTTTTTATTCCTAGTCTCCTTATTTTATTTGGAAAATGCTATAATTATCTAGAAGGAGTGAAGCTATGAACCATTTAGATTTATCTCAGCGCTTAGCCGCAGTGGGTGACTTTGTCCCTGAATCCGCTCGTTTAGCAGACATTGGATCAGATCACGCTTACTTACCCGTTGCATTGATATTAAGAGGAAAAATCGAATATGCAGTTGCTGGCGAAGTCGTTCAAGGTCCTTATGAATCAGCACGTAAGCAAGTCAAAAAAGATGGATTAGAAGACCGTATCACCGTACGCCTTGCAAATGGTCTAGATGCTATCCAGCCACAAGATGGTATTACAGCTGTCACGATTGCGGGTATGGGAGGTTCACTGATCCGAGATATCCTAGAAGCTGGCAAGTTGAATCAACGCTTAAGCGGACAAGAACGTTTGATCCTTCAGCCAAACATCGGAGAGCGTACATTACGATCTTGGCTGCAAGAAAATCAGTATAAAATCCAATCAGAAAAAATACTTGAAGAAAATAAAAAAATATATGAAATCATTGTAGCCGAAAAAGAACAAAAACCAGTTACTTACAATGAAATGGAGCTGATGTTCGGGCCATTTCTGCTTGAAGAGAAAAGTGAGATCTTCAAATCAAAATGGTCAAGAGAGCTTCAACAAAGAAAAGCTATCCGTGAACAGCTCAAACAAGCAGCTAATCAAGAGGCACGTCAAAAACAAATCGAGCAGGAAATCGAAATGATTGAGGAGGTTTTAAAGACATGACAATCAGCGGACGCACCTTCATCCAAAAGTTTGAAAGCTATTGTCCTCAGTGGCTAGCTGAAGAAGGAGACCCAGTCGGACTGCATATCGGAACATTGGATAAGCCAATCCAACGAGTAATGATGACATTAGACGTTCGTCCAGAAGTGGTCGAAGAAGCAATCAAGAAAAAAATCGATTTGCTGATTGCTAAACATCCTCCAATCTTTCGTCCTGTAAAACGGCTGGTTACTGATCAGCCACAAGAAAAAATGTATGCAGATTTGTTGAAACATGATATTGCCGTCTATGCAGCACACACGAACATGGATATTATTTGGGATGGACTGAATGACTGGTTTTGTGAACTTCTCGGTATTGAAGTGGAGAGTTATTTAGTAAAGACTCATGAGATTCATTATAAAAAACTGGCCGTTTATGTACCTGTGGATCATGCACAGAAAATGCGTGAAGTATTAGCTGCAGCTGGTGCTGGTACACAAGGTGATTATACCGGTACAAGTTTTACCTCGATTGGACACGGTCGATTTACTCCGGAAGCTGGTGCACAACCAGCGATTGGGAAAGTAGGGAAGACAGAACAAGTTCAAGAGGCAAAAGTTGAGGTTATTTTGCCGGAAACTATCGAAAAACAAGTGATTCAAGCCATGCGGTCAGCTCATCCTTATGAGGAACCTGCTTATGATCTTTTCGCTATAGATGAACCAGTCGAAATGTTTGGGTTAGGACGAGTAGGTGAATTGCCGCAAGAAATTTCTATAGAGGCATTTGTAGAACAAGTAAAAGAAGCGTTCCAACTAGATGGACTGAGAATAGTCCAGCCAAAAAATGCAAAATCCTCTGTGAAGCGCATTGCGATTTGCGGTGGAAGTGGTGAAAAATTTTATCCGCAAGCAATCGCCCAAAGAGCAGATGTCTATATCACGGGAGATATCTATTATCATACGGCTCATGATATGCAAAGCGCTGGGTTGATCGCAATTGATCCCGGTCATTATATTGAATCGTTATGCAAGCAACGATTTATCGAGAAATTTGAATCTTGGAAACAAGAAGAAAATTGGGATATTAACTTTTTCGTTTCTGAAACAAATACAAACCCATTTCAATTTAATTAAAAGGAGAGAATACTATGTACGAAAATCTTTTGCCACGTTTTTTACGATATGTCAAAACAGAAACACGCTCCGATGCAACAAGCAAAACGACTCCATCGACTCAGACACAAGTTGCTTTTGCGCAAGAATTGAAAAAAGAATTAGAAGAGTTAGGCTTAGCTGATGTTTTCTATAATGAAGATAACGGATTCGTTATGGGAACATTACCAAGCAATGTTGATCATGAAGTGCGTTCCATTGGATTTATTTCCCACATGGATACAGCAGATTTTAATGCAGTAGGAGTCAATCCACAAATCATTGAAAACTATGATGGCGAGTCTACGATCGTACTAGATGCGGAAGAACGCTATACATTGAATACAAAAGATTTTCCAAATTTGAAAAATTATGAAGGCCACACATTGATCACAACAGATGGCAGTACATTACTGGGAGCAGATGACAAATCAGGGATTGCGGAAATCATGACTGCAATGGAGATCTTGATCAATAATCCTTCTATCCCTCACGGTACCATCAAAGTGGCTTTTGGTCCTGATGAAGAAATCGGTGTCGGAGCGGATAAATTCGATGTTGAGCAATTCGATGTAGATTTTGCTTATACAGTCGATGGTGGTCCTTTAGGTGAGTTGCAGTATGAAACGTTTAGTGCTGCTCAAGCAAATATTACGATCCAAGGGAAAAATGTACATCCAGGGACGGCAAAAGATACAATGATCAATGCTCTACAGTTAGCAATCGATTTTCATAATCAGCTTCCAGCCGATGAAGTTCCAGAAAAAACGGAAGGATACGAAGGTTTCTTCCATTTGATGGCATTGGATGGGAATCCTGAAGGAGCTTCTATGAGTTATATCATTCGCGATCATGATCGTGAAAAATTCGAAGCACGCAAAGCACAAATCACACATATCCAAGAAGAGTTGAATCAGCGATTTGATCAAGAACGAATCAAAGTAGATATGTATGATCAATATTACAACATGAAAGAAATCATTGAAAAAGATATGAGCATCGTGGAATTAGCAAAACAAGCAATGATCGAGCTTGGTATCTCTCCAGTGATCGAACCAGTTCGTGGAGGAACAGATGGTTCAAAAATCTCTTACATGGGTATTCCGACGCCAAATTTATTTGCCGGAGGAGAAAATATGCACGGACGATTCGAATTTGTTTCTTTACAAGTAATGGAAAAAGCAACAGACGTGATTGTAAAAATTGCAGAATTGAACACAAAGAGTTAAAATCGAAAAAGAACAGCTTATGACAAGGCGTTCGTCCCAATGATGGAATGTCATCTGTCTAAGGCTAAAGGGCAGGACAATGGAATTGGTTGTCCCGCCCTCTTTTTTGAAGAGTAAATAGGAGGTAAAGAATGGAAAAGCTGCTAGTTTTTTATAACAAAAGTTCAGGGAAAGATGAGGGTGAGAAATTAGCACGCTGGTTTCAAGATTATGTAAAAGAAAAGCAGCCAGAATTATATGTAGAACTAGCTGAAACTGGCCCATCAATTGACCATGCGGATTTAGTCAAGAAAGCAGAAGCTATAGGAGCCGATACTCTAGTGATCATAGGAGGGGACGGAACGATCCATCATATCGTCCAAGCGTTCCAAAAAACATTATCTCAATACCATGTCGGATTACTTCCAGGTGGAACTGTCAACAACCTTGCACGTGTTCTTGAGATTCCCCTCAAAAAAGAAGAAGCTGCTGACGTGATCCTGGAAGGCAATGTACGGAAAATAGACTATGGTCAAGTCAATGATGAAGTCATTATCTCTACACTGACAATCGGAATCTTAGCAGATACAGCAGTTTGGATCAGTCAAGAAGAAAAACAGCGTTACGGCTCGTGGATCTTTATCAAGAAGTTTTTTAAGTTATTGCTGAAGAAGAAAAAATATCATTTGGATTTAGAAACAGACGAGGAGCATTGGAAAGGAAAATCCCAACTGTTGACAGTCACGATGTCTAACTCCGTGGGCGGTTTTACAAATTATGACGACTCAGCGACCCCAGATGATGGAAAATTTCATGTAACGATCGTACCTTCCTTAGATATTTTTCGATTTATTTTTTATTTGCCTAGAATCATGAGAGGCAAATTCTATACGATCTCCGGCATTACTTATTTCACAGCCAAACGCATGAAAATCCAAGCGCAGGAAAAATCTGTGGGCACTCGAACGGATGGAGACACGACAGATGATCTTCCAGTTGAATTATCTGTTGTATCAAAAGGATTAACAGTTTATTCACCAAAGAAAGAAGAAAAAGCTTAGAAATAGTAGTTAACAGAAAGTTGGAAGAAGAGTAATGGATGTATTGTTACACAATCCTTTGTGGTTTTACCTTTTCATTGTGAATTTTTACTTATTTTGTCTGATGGGGTATGATAAACATCAGGCTAGAACTAGCGGCTGGCGTGTTCCTGAGAATAATTTGATATTTGTCAGCCTGTTAGGCGGTGGTTTGGGAGGATTGATCTCTCGAAAAGTTTTCCATCATAAAACGCGGAAAAAGAAGTTTACTATAGGATTCGCTGCAGGTGTACTTGTTGATTTGATTCTCATTTATTTTTTCCATTAAGGAGCAGGAGATGTCGTCTAAAGGAACGAAAACTAAAATCATTCTGAATCTGCTTTTGCTGATTGTGATTTTTGCCATTATTTATTATTTAATCAATCAATCATTTGCAGATATCTTTGCCGAATTGCTGTCTACCAGTGTTGTTGTTTTGGCAGCGGCTGTTATATTAGGGACAGTTTACCAAATCGCTGAAGGGCGCTCAATCAAAGAAATTGCTGAACCTTTCGCGCCGAATTTTACAACGAAAGATGGGTTCTTGACCTCTAGCTATATTGCGTTTTACCGAATCGTTTCGTTTGGTACAGGAACGCTGATCTCGGAGATTTATTTTTATAACAAAAAAGGAATGAAGCTATCCCAGGGAGCAGGGGTGACAGCACTCCATATGATTATGTACAAACTGGCAGTGATCACTTATGCATTAGCTGGCTTGGCCATCCAATTCTCTCTTTTTTATTCTAATGGTCCGTCAATGATCTGGTTTATCATCGCTGGTATCCTTTTGACAATCGTGATTGTTGCCTTTTTATTGGCGATGTCCGTCAGCTTGAATGTCCAAATATTTTTTGTCAGCTTATCGAATAAGTTATTTAAGAGTGAGCGTTTGCGAAAATGGGTGGATACATGCAATCAGCAGATCTACTCTTTAAGGGAAACGGTCCAAACCATTATCCAAGACAGGACTGCGCTATTGCGGATTTATCTATGGAATATGTTAAAACTTGTATTTTGGTATGTACTTCCCTATTTGATTCTGATTGAAAACCATCCTAAAATAGATTTTCTACTGACCATTTCGTTTATCAGCTTTGCAGTAGTGCTTTCAGGGGTTATTCCTACGCCTGCTGGTATTGGTTCCTTTGAATTTGTCTATTTGTTATTATTCAGACCAGTTGTTGGAACAGTTGACGCAGTTTCTTCGCTTTTACTGTATCGTTTCAGTTCCTTTATCTTGCCATTTCTCTATGGATTTGTGTATGTGATTGCTGAACGGCGAAGAGTGATCAAAGAAGAAATAATAGAAGTAAAAAAAGAGAATAAAGAAAATCAAGGGTAGGTCTTTTATAAGATCTACCCTTTTTATCAAATCAAAGAAAAACGTTATGGATAAGATAATTTTACGTTTGTTTGGCCCTTTTTTTATATACATACAATCAATTTTGTTTTTTTAAGATTTATATAAGTCGAGAAAAAAAGTCAAAAAACTATGTGTATATTTTGACCAAAATTGACCAAAGCGATATAATAGTTTTTGTAAAGATCAAAGAAATAAGTGATCTTACCTTTAATTAGGAGGGTATACCTGTATGAATATTGAGAAAATGACTACGACGCTTCAAGAAGCGATTGCTGAAGCTCAACAGATTGCGGTCACTCGAAAACACCAAGATATCGACATTGCCCATGTATGGAAAATCTTTTTACAACCTAATCATTTTGGTCGAAATTTCTATACGGATGCCGGATTGGATGTCGAATCTTTTGAACATGAAATCGATCGTCTACTGGATGAGTATCCAGTTGTTTCTGGTGGAAACGTCCAATATGGACAAAACCTCAGCCAGAATTTCTTTCGATTATTGAATGAAGCAGACCAAATACGTGAAAGCTTCGGCGACGAGTTTCTTTCAACGGAAGTCGTTATTTTAGCGTTGATGAAATTAAAAAATTATCCGTTAACTGTTTATTTGAATAAAAACGGATTATCTGAAAAAGAATTGCGTAAAAACATCGAAGAGATGAGAGGAGGAGAAAGAGTGACCTCACAAAACCAAGAAGAACAATACAAAGCATTAGAAAAATACGGCGTTGATTTAGTACAGCAAGTCAAAAGCGGAAAAATGGATCCAATCATCGGTCGTGATGAAGAAATCCGTGATGTCATCCGTATTCTTTCACGAAAAACAAAAAATAATCCTGTTCTGATAGGAGAACCCGGTGTAGGGAAAACGGCAATCGTTGAAGGGCTTGCTCAACGTATCGTACGCAAAGATGTGCCTGAAAATTTAAAAGATAAAACGATTTTTTCATTAGATATGGGTGCATTGATCGCTGGAGCAAAATTCCGTGGTGAATTTGAAGAAAGACTAAAAGCAGTCTTGAAAGAAGTCAAAAAAAGTGATGGACGTATCCTCTTGTTCATCGATGAAATCCACAATATCGTAGGGGCAGGAAAAACAGAAGGAAGTATGGATGCCGGAAATCTGTTGAAGCCAATGCTTGCTCGCGGTGAATTACATTTGATCGGTGCCACAACTTTAGATGAGTACCGTCAATATATGGAAAAAGACAAAGCGTTGGAACGTCGCTTTCAAAAGGTATTAGTCAAAGAACCAACAGTGGAAGATACGATCAGTATTCTGCGTGGATTAAAAGAACGTTTTGAGATCCACCATGGTGTTAACATCCATGACAACGCATTAGTAGCAGCAGCTACTTTATCTGACCGCTACATTACCGATCGGTTCTTACCGGACAAAGCAATCGATTTGATCGATGAAGCCAGTGCAACGATTCGGGTAGAAATGAACTCTATGCCAACGGAATTAGATCAAGTTACTAGACGTTTGATGCAGTTGGAAATCGAAGAAGCTGCACTGAAAAAAGAATCAGATGATGCAAGTAAAAAACGCTTGAAAAATTTGCAAGAAGAATTAGCTGAACTTCGTGAAGAAGCAAATGCGATGAAGATGCAGTGGGAAACAGAAAAAGAAGAAGTCAATTCTGTTTCAGCAAAACGTGCTGAAATCGATAAAGCAAAACACGAATTAGAAGATGCAGAAAATAACTATGATCTGGAACGCGCTGCTGTATTGCGTCATGGTACGATACCTCAATTAGAAAAAGAATTGAAGGAACTAGAAGCCAAAGCAAAAGACAGCGAAATCAAGATGGTTCAAGAGTCCGTTACCGAAAATGAGATTGCTCAAGTCGTTGGCAGATTAACGGGTATCCCCGTAACGAAACTTGTAGAAGGCGAACGAGAAAAACTGATTAAATTGAATGAAACGCTTCACAAACGAGTGATTGGTCAAGATGAAGCAGTTGATGCGGTGAGTGACGCGGTGATTCGTTCACGGGCTGGATTGCAAGACCCGAATCGTCCTTTAGGTTCTTTCCTTTTCCTAGGACCAACTGGCGTCGGAAAAACCGAATTAGCGAAAGCGTTAGCTGAGAACTTGTTTGACTCAGAAGATCATATGGTACGGATCGATATGAGTGAATATATGGAAAAACATGCTGTGTCTCGTCTAGTCGGAGCTCCTCCAGGCTATGTAGGTTACGAAGAAGGTGGTCAATTAACGGAAGCTGTCAGACGAAATCCTTATACAATCGTCTTGTTGGATGAAATCGAAAAAGCGCATCCCGATGTCTTCAATATCTTGTTACAAGTCCTAGATGACGGACGCTTGACTGATTCAAAAGGGCGAGTAGTTGATTTCAAAAATACGGTTCTAATCATGACTAGCAATATCGGTTCACAGTTACTGTTGGAAGGTGTGACTGCTGATGGAACGATTCCAGAAGCAGTGGCTGAACAAGTCAACACGCTATTACGTGGAAACTTCAAACCAGAATTCTTGAATCGAATCGACGACACGATTTTATTTACACCATTGAGCCTAGACAACGTGAAAGGTATCGTTGACAAAATGGTGGCACAATTGGCACAACGTCTGGAACATCAAGAAATCCTGTTGACGATCAGTGATGAAGCCAAAACGTGGATCGCTGAAAATGCTTATGAACCAGCATATGGTGCAAGACCACTGAAACGATTTATCACTAAGGAAGTAGAAACACCACTAGCTAAAGAAATCGTTGCAGGACATGTTATGCCTAAATCAAAAGTAACGATTACTTTACTTGATGGACAACTTCATTTCAAAACAGAAGAACTAGAAGAAATCGTCTAATCTTCAAATTGAGACTATAAAAGAAAAAAGGAGGTCTGACACAACTAGTGTCAGACCTCCTTTTTTCAAATAAACAGTGTTCCAGAAGTAGCTTCTTCGAAAAATAAGCCGAAATTTCAAAAAAAATTGAGAAGCAATTTTCGTAAATGCCTTCTTGTTTCTTGAAGCTGCCCGCTTCTGCCACAATCTCTTTTATTAAATATTTTTTACTTTTTCTAATTTATAACTTTCAAAGTAACGCTCATCTTTTTTACTTTGAGACCATGCAAACAATCCCATTAAGGCAGCACCTATCGTATTTGTCAGCAAGTCGCCCATCGTATCCATCAATGCTGCTCGTCCGACAAACAGTGTGCCATCAGAAGCAGCAAAACGTTGAAGATTCATGCCTAAGAACTGGTCGCATAAGAATTCCCAGAACTCCCAAAACACGCCGCAAAGTCCAGCAAACGCAAAGCCGAATAAGAGGAACAACCAAGGACTGGTTTTTGATATCTCAGCATCTTTCATCAAGTAACCAATCAATCCATATCCAAGAGCTGTCAGGACCATTGGACTCACCGCATGTAAGATTTTGTCCCAAAAAGAGATGATACTGATCAAATGCATCCCTGTACCTAAAAAGACAGAGATGAATAAGAAGAACCAGTAAAACAAAACGATTGCTGCTGGAATTTTAAGTTTGAAAACTGTCAAAATGACTTGTGGCATGAAAATCAATGCAATCCCTAATAAAGATTCCACGATAAATGTGATTCCTTGAGAAGTCGAATACTTTTGGGTGATAAATTCATAAAAATTATAGCAGACAACGAATACACCAAAAGCAAGTAAAGCTATTTGAACCTTTTTGATTTCTTTAATCACTGAAAGTCCCTCCATCTAAAAATCTTTTTACTTCTGAAAGCAACTCAGTCTCTAAAGAAACCACTTTTCCGTTCAATTTGATCAGACCTATTGTATATAAGTTCAGGTAGTGAAATTGATTTTCAGCTGTTTCTTGTAGTGCAGCGATTTTTTTCGGGTGGGTTCCGCCTTGCTGTCGAGTATCAGTATATAAGCCGATCACTGGGATGCCTTTCGCATAAGCCACACCGATTTCCGATGCTATGCCAGCATCAATCGTCAATCCATCTAATAAAGCAATCATCAAATCGCTTTCCAACACTTTTTCTGTGTCTGCAAGAGCAATCATCCGACTGTCTGCATAAGCAGTTTTGTCATTGATTGCTTCATTTTCTTGAGGAAGATAGATCGAAAGCTCAGAAGAGAGCTCTCTGATTTCTTTAACTAACTGTTGGTTATATAACAAATCACTTTTAGCAAACATTGGTGCGGCAAAATAAATTTTCATCTAAACATCATCCTTTTTATTAAAAATAATCGCTAAAGTAAGCTTCCATGTTTGGAATGATACGCTCTAGTGACTTCAGTGTTTCTTCATCTGTTTCTAACCGTTCGATTCTTGCCAAATAAGAAGCACGTCGATAATTCATCATCAAGCAAGTCAATGTTTGGATATTCAATCGAACAGGGTTTCCTATAGGTTCATTCAAGACACGGACTTGTCCTTGTTCATCCCATGTTAAAGCAAAGACGCCATTATTCCAAGGAGCGACAGGATCTTCAATGATGAAATGAAAAGCATCAGCTGTTCCAACAAACGGAAACCGTTGAAGGAATTCTTTTACATCAACGATCCGAGCCATAAAATATGGTTCGATCTGCTCTTTGATCTGACTGTCTTCAATCAAAAAAGCTAAGGGCTCATTTTTGTAAATATCTCCATGTACCCAGTAAATCATGGAAAAATGAGCGGAAATAAAGTTCCATAAGCCATTTCGAGCTTCTTGATCAAGATAGAACATTTCTTTTACGTGAAATATTTCTTCAGCTACCCAGTAGAATAGAACACCTCTTGGTTCATGGTTGCTATCGTAGTAGACAGCGGCTGTGCGCTCATCTTCATTTTCGAAACGCCAATACTCTTCCCAATGAAAATCACTGCGGAATAAAGCACCATGGTTTTGTTGGGCAAATTTGTCATAAACGGAAAATACGTCTGGATGATCAACTGGTAATCGCTCAACCATACCACTTACTGGGATTTGTTTAGGTAGCTGTGTATCTCTGATTTTAAAGGAAAGTTTATCAGACATGATTTCCCATCCTTTACGCCGATAGTAGGGGATACTGTAAGGATACAAATAAGAGATCCATTGCTTATTCTTGCGCATATTATCCAATGCAACGATAATTAGATCTTGCATCAATCCATGGTTAGCATATTCTGGATAAGTTCCAACTCCAGTCACACCACCCATTTTATAACGTGCACCGTGAATATTGACTTCACAAGGATAGATAGCGATTTGAGAGATCAGTTTATTTTCGTGGAACCATCCGAACACTTTCGATACTTCCAAAATCGGTCTTTTGGAACGGATAAAAGCTCGTTTATTCTCAAACCCGCTTTCCTCGATATCTGCTTCAGTCACTTGGAACACATAGGAAAGCAATTCGTTGAATTGATCGATATGTTCTTGAGTGACCGGTTTTAATTCAAGATTTTCTCTAAAATCTTTTTGATCCATTTTTTCATCTCCATTTATTAGCTTGATAACAGTATAGCAAAATTCTACAAAAAAAACTTCTATAGCTGACTAATTAAAAACTCTTTAAATTACTGCTTTTCGTTGGTATAATGGAAAGTGCTGATTATATGAAAAGAGGAGACGCTATGGATATAAAGAAAATGAAAGAACGCCAAGAGCAGATTCGTAATTTTTCGATCATCGCTCATATCGACCATGGGAAATCTACATTGGCCGATCGTATTTTAGAAATGACGCACACTGTGACGTCTCGCGAAATGCAAGATCAGCTGTTAGACTCGATGGATTTGGAACGTGAACGTGGAATCACGATTAAATTAAATGCTGTAGAACTCAATTACACAGCGAAAAATGGAGAAACATATATCTTTCACTTGATTGACACCCCAGGGCACGTCGACTTCACCTATGAAGTCTCTCGAAGCCTTGCTGCCTGTGAGGGTGCCGTTTTAGTGGTCGATGCAGCACAAGGAATCGAAGCCCAAACATTGGCCAATGTTTATTTAGCCTTAGACAATGATTTGGAGATCCTGCCAGTCATCAATAAAATCGACCTACCCGCAGCAGATCCCGAACGTGTCCGTCAAGAAATCGAAGACGTAATCGGAATTGATGCTAGTGAAGCTGTATTAGCTAGTGCCAAATCAGGGATTGGGATTGAAGATATTCTCGAGCAGATCGTGGAATATGTTCCTGCACCAAGTGGAGACTTAGATGCACCGCTAAAAGCTTTGATCTTTGACTCTATTTATGATAGTTACCGCGGTGTTGTTCTAAATGTCCGAATCACGGACGGTATGGTCAAACCCGGAGACAAAATCAAACTGATGAGTAATGGAAAAACATTTGATGTTACAGAGGTCGGGGTCTTCTCGCCAAAAGCAGTTGCTAGAGACTTTTTGATGGTCGGTGATGTCGGTTATATCACAGCAAGTATCAAAACTGTCCAAGATACACGAGTAGGGGATACAGTAACGTTAGCAGACAATCCTGCCGCTGAAGCTTTACCAGGTTACCGAAAAATGAATCCGATGGTTTATTGTGGTCTTTATCCAATTGATACTTCTCGTTACAACGATTTGCGGGAAGCTTTAGAAAAACTGCAATTGAATGATGCTGCTTTACAATTCGAACCAGAAACCTCTCAAGCATTAGGTTTTGGGTTCCGCTGTGGATTCCTCGGACTTCTTCATATGGATGTCGTCCAAGAACGCTTGGAACGGGAATTCAATCTAGAATTGATCACGACTGCACCATCCGTTATTTACCATGTTAATAAAACGGATGGTACGACTGCTACAGTAGATAACCCGGCAGATTTTCCCGAACCTGTGACGATCCAGGATGTAGAAGAACCATTCGTCAAAGCACAGATCATGGTCCCAAATGATTTTGTCGGTGCAGTAATGGAACTTTCTCAACGAAAACGGGGAGAATTCATTACGATGGATTATTTAGATGATTACCGAGTAAATGTCGTCTATAATATTCCGCTTTCTGAAATTGTCTTTGACTTTTTCGACAAATTGAAATCAAGCACGAAAGGCTATGCCTCATTGGATTATGAAATGTCTGGTTATCAAAAAAGCAAGTTAGTGAAGATGGATATCTTGCTGAATGGAGAAAAAGTCGATGCATTAAGCTTTATCGTTCACCGAGACTTTGCCTATGAACGTGGAAAAGCAATCGTTGAAAAACTGAAAAAACTAATCCCACGCCAACAATTTGAGGTGCCAATCCAAGCAGCTATTGGACAAAAAATCGTTGCCCGTTCAGACATCAAGGCCTTGCGTAAAAACGTCTTGGCTAAATGTTATGGTGGAGATGTTTCTCGTAAACGTAAACTCTTAGAGAAACAAAAAGAAGGGAAGAAGCGGATGAAACAAATCGGCTCCGTCGAAGTTCCGCAAGAAGCCTTCATGGCCGTTCTGAAGATGGATGAGGAAGAAAGTAAGAAGTAGCAAGGAATTTAGGAGTTTCTTAGCTTTCAAAATTTGTGAAATTCAAAAATATGCGCCCTATGTTCGCCCAAGTTTTTACTTGGGCGAATTTTTTGCATTTTAAATCAAAAATCTTTTCAGACGTTGGGCGAAAATATCAATAGCTTCATTTTTCATTTTTTTGGTTACATGTGCGTAAGCATCCATAGTAGTAACTAATCTAGAATGACCAACTCGAGCCTGGATTTCTTTTGGGTTTGCCACCGGATTGTTACCGGTGGCTTTTTTCTGGTAAAATTCAAGAATTTTTTCTTAAATTCTCCATGATATCTATCGTTTCAGTTTTTATCTTATTTGTCACATGAGAATAGGTGTACATCAAATAATGCCTTGGATACCTTGGAATCAGTGGATGAGTTGGAAACAACTTTGGATTAATCAAAAAAATCTATGTATAAACTGAGTTATGCCGTTTAAGTTAGCGCAGAATCCCTAGCTATTTAAAAAATGGTTTGGCTAAGATCTCTCAAAAAGAGTATTTATTCAAGTAACTTTTTCAGAAAAAATAGACTAGAAACAAAAAAAGCCAGCCCTAAGAGCTGGAAAACTTAATTTTTTGTATTCAGATAAATTAGTATGCAAATAAAAAATACTATCGAAAATACTAACCCAACTAAATAATTGGATAAAAAAAGGGGATCAGTATCTGAATCATCCCAAATCTGAATCATGAAATAGATAAATGGGAGGGATGAGACGATCAGT
>OKMJ01000069.1_pt1 | contig 15265 bp, 12 predicted proteins | sample 1612461 | NCBI WGS metagenome assembly OKMJ01 (sample SAMN04436797, study PRJEB24849) | human gut metagenome | biome: human gut; feature: NICU; material: stool | host: Homo sapiens | place: USA: Saint Louis, MO | collected 2011-04-14
CCCGCAGCCGGATGCCGAAGGCTGGGAGCATATGAATCACTCCCTCACGGCACATCGGGTTCCTGCGTTGTGTAACCTTTATGAACGTGCGCTGCGGGGGCTGGAAGCCTGCGGCTAACGTAAATGGCAATCAGGGCGATGCTACTGCCCACGAAGTAACCCCCGCCAACCAGGTGGGCTGCATGCTGGCCGACGGCAACGCCTACCCGTGGTCCAGCAAGCCGAAAGACGCCGACATGAACGACAGCAACAACAGCGCCGCCAACGAGGTGAAATCGCTGGCGAACCCGCACGGCTGGGGCTGCGCATCACCATGAACATGATGTATGACCGCTACCAAAAGCCGCTGTTCCTGGTGGAAAACGGCCTGGGCGCACAAGACGAGATCACCGCCAACGGCGAGATTGAAGACGGCTACCGCATCAGCTACCTGCGCGAACACATCCGCGCCATGGCCGACGCCATCGCTGACGGCGTGCCGGTGCTGGGTTACACCACCTGGGGTTGCATCGACCTGGTGGCCGCCTCAACCGGCGAAATGAGCAAGCGCTACGGCTTTGTCTACGTCGACCGCGACGACCAGGGCAACGGCACCCTCGCCCGCACCCGCAAGAAATCGTTCTGGTGGTATAAGAAAGTGATCGCCAGCAATGGGGGGGATTTGGGGTAGGTTTGGGCGGTGGGGTTGGGGGGCTTAAATTCGTTTAAGCTGCTCCAGCTTTTGCTCTGTTTTTCGTTGCAATATGGCAAAGACCCCTACCGCTGTAGTGCCCCAGCTCTCCGGCACAAACTCATCTGAAAAATGCTCCGCCATGCCCTCGTTTATACGCCCCGCATAGGTGGCCTGAAATTTTTTGGCTTCCTCGAGGATATCGCGGATGACCTGGCTACCGTTTTGCTCAAGGAAGCCGTCAATCACCCCCTCGGCCGTTTCGGCATCAGTAAACAGATCATAATCCTGACCGAAGTAAATACTGAATAAGCTACTGAGCTCGCTAAAGTGATTGCGAATCATGATGGTGCTCAAAGCGCTTTCACCGCAGCGCTTCTGGCCTGTTGCAGGAATGCAGGAACTGTGGTTCCCCATAGCTCCGGGCTGAAGGTAAAGCCGAAACGTTGGTTGAATAAGGACTCCACATTATCCTGCGCCAGTAGCTCATCGATCTCATTGACCAAAGCCTCGCGCTGCTGATGAGTCGCCAGACGAATGTACTCTGCGATCAGCGCAGTAATATCGCCTTCTGCATTTATCAGGTCATAATCTTGACCAAAATAAACGACGATCAGGTTATCAAGTTCGCTGGTTTTCATCGGCTTATCTCGCAGGGAAGGCGCTAAGGATAAAGTAAGGTTTGCCATTATAGCGGGTAAACTCAATCACGACGCCAACCCGATGACATTGATAGACGTCAGTACTGCCGCGTAATACCCCATAACCCACTGATTCTGTGAAATTGTGATACACACTCAAACGGCTGCCGGGAGACGCGTACTTCATCCAATTCACAATATCTGCGCGGTTCGCTTTTACCGTGACAGAAACATATTTCTCGGCCTCTTTTACCGATCTGAAGGTACTTGCCGCGATCAGTTTCGGACGCCTGGCTAGCCTGGCAATAAGCGCTTCCGGAGCTATGTTGATATGCCGAGCCAATGTGTGCCCGCCCGGATATTTACCGCTAACGGACTCATGCTCAATCAGCTTTACCCGCCCCATACGCACGGATGCGACTCTGGCAGCGCCAACCGCTCCGGCAAAGACAAAAGGCACAGCAATATCGACCGTTAAACCGACGTTATAGGCCGTTTCCCTATCGGCACCCAATGCTTGCGCCAATAAAACGGCAGACTGATAAGTATCGGTCGTTGTTGGGTGCCCGGTAATCATCTGATTGGAAGCGGCTTTGATGCTGTCCAGGCTATGCGTTCCCACCACCACACACCCAACTTTGGTGATAAACGTCGGATCTGGCGCATAGCACAACACTCCAGCCCCCATCAGTTCAACGACTCCACCGGCAAGCCCCAAACCGCCAAGCAGACGGTTACTGAGCGTTTCACCTTCAGTGACGCTTTCATCAGAAAGCACCGCCGCAAGTTGCACCGGCGACAGGGCAATGCGCAACTCATCTTCATTCGCCATGTTCGTTCATCCGTGAATGAGCAAAGCCGTATGATTAACATAAGCTCTAGAAAGGATAAATACTGGAACGGTTAACGCCGAATTAACCGGCACCTTATCTGCAAGGTTCAGTCAATACTGAAGCACTGTTATTTCAATAGAGCGTCTCGTTATTGGATGTTTTCGATAGCAAAGTGATTATTGAATCTTTTCACTTTGAAGTGAGCGATAAAGGCCCTGCCGGAGACATCCTGCAGATTTCTGCGCTTCTCAATCGGTACGAAATTTAGCCTTATGCTGTAGATATAATTTCCCTGAAACGGGTAATCTTCTTGGGTAACGCAAATGCCCTTTTTCAGATTCTGGTTCACCACCTCAAACAATTTCTCATCCAAATCACCACTGATATAGAGCGTATCTGGCTTTCGTTTTCCTTTGGTGACGGATAGATGCAGATGTCTCCATTCGCTTTAGCATGGGTGACGATAGGGATGTCCGGCGCATAGCACTGATCGAGGCGGTCGCCGGTGCAGGCGCTCAGAAATATCGCACCGGTAAGGACAAGTAAAAAATTAGCTTTCATCATATTCCATTATTATAAATTTTAATTAAAAAATAAAATACATGAATGGATGACTGATAGTTCGACGCAAAAATGATATGCCGAATTGCGAGGTACATTCCAATCCTAAAAGTAAATAAACTGTAATTCCATACAGCTTATTTTTTCCTTTTACTGATAACGTTATAATTTTTCCGCTGCGGCAAAATCCGCAGCCGGAGTTAGCGTTCCGAATCTGACATACTACCGCTGTATTATGTAATAATGCAGCAGCTTTAGTTCACTCCAAATAATGGTGGCTCAGGCGGGGGCTTCGCAAGAAGCGCCGGTTCGTATGTCCCGGTGACGCTAACCCCGTCTGGGCTACCACCCGAGTTTAGCGTCTCTGGTGATAGTCATTAACTAATGACATACGGAGATGCACCCATGACAAAGGTTCCCACTACAGAATCCGTTGCAAGCACCCTTACCCTCTACCGCCAACTGTTTAACCACCTCGATCTTAGCGCTTTCAATCCCTCAGAACTCTTAGACCTGGCCGCACTCTCTGCCGAGCAGGCGGAAGGGCTGTGCCACGGCCTGATGCTGTTTGGCCAGTTACTGCAAAAACACCCACAGTTGGATGCCGAAGGCTGGGAACAGCTGAACCGCTACCTCAGCGCCACGGCGCATCTGGTTCCTGCGTTGTGTAATCTTTATGGGCGGGCACTGCGGGAGATGGAAGCCTGCGGCTAACGTAAATGACAATCAGGGCGATGCCTGCACTCGTCGCCCTTCCCACCCACGATTTCCAATAGATCTGACTGACATATCACAACAAAAGCATTCATCAAGGTAGGCATTTCCTCCCCTACCTGGCATAGTTAACGCATTCGGTAAATCGATGAGTTAACTGCTGGGTATTGATGCATGCTGCTCACGTCAGCAAGCGCATTGCTCAGAGTCTGCTCGGTAATGTGAGGACGTGGTTTTGGCAACTGCAATAGAGGCGTTATCTTCAAAAGAATCCGTTTTAAAAGCCATCGAAGAATATAAAAAAATTGGCCGAGATGAATTCTTAAAACAACATGAAATAAAACGATTTAAAAAATACACCCTTCATTATAATGGCGAGAAGTACGACATCCGAGGCATTACCGCTAGAGCATACAGTGAGCAACATGGCTATCCGTTTAAGGGAATCAACGCCGATAGCGGAACGGAAAAAGCCATCCAATTTCTCAAAGATCTCGGTTTTGATATCGTCGAAACACCGCATCCTTTTGAGATACTGGAAAAAGACGAAGTTTATAAACGTAAATACCTCCACGACCTCTATGGAGGGCAAGAACAGGGCGGAATATCGACACCTAAAGAATTCCCCGTGATCTTCATTTTCACCGGCGAGACTGGCGAAACTCATGGGTACAAAGATGGATGGTCTAACAACGACCACTTCTCCTACACGGGAGAAGGCCAGAAAGGTAACATGCAGTTTACCAAAGGCAATAAAGATATCCGCGACCATAAAGAGAATGGTAAGGATATACTTTTATTTGAATATAACAAAAAACGTACGGGCGTGAAATTTGCTGGGCTATTTGAGTGTGATTCATGGAACTACGCTGAATGTAAAGATACCCAAGAAAACATGAGGCAAGGGATAATTTTCAATCTATTCCGTGTATCTTCTGCTCAAGATTCTGCTCATGAGATTATCTCATCAGAAGTAGGCCAGAAGGAGGAGAGTTTAGAACAGTTGCGCGCAAAGGCTATAAAGTCTTCAGAGATTTCAGGCCAGCGCCAACAGAGCGACAGCAAAAAATCCTGGTTCAAACGCAGCGAAGACGTAAAAAAATACGTGCTAAAGCGCGCCAATGGCATCTGCGAAGCCTGCGATCAGCCTGCACCGTTCAAGAAAAGGAACGGAGATCCCTACCTCGAACCCCATCACACTAAACGCCTAGCCGACGAAGGCCCCGATCACCCGCAGTGGGTGGGCGCCATCTGCCCAACTTGTCATCGCCGGATTCATAGCGGAGTGGATGGGAAAGAGGTGAACAAGAAGCTGATGGTGAAGTTGGAGTTGAAAGAGGCCACTATCGGTTAAAAGTTGCCGACAACAGCGTGCTACCAGTCAACTTCAAAACCGGGTTTGTGCAGTATCATAGGAATAATAAGGAAAAACAGGGAACCTCAGCATGCCAGTACCTACCTACGACCAATTCATCGAGCCGGTGCTTCGCTTTTTGGCAACCAAGCCCGAAGGCGCACTTGCTCGGGATGTGCAAGATGCAGCAGCAGACATACTCAACCTAAACGAAGAACAACGGGCAGAGATCAGTGGACAATCTCAGCAAAAGCAACCTTTCACCATAAACATGGTGATCCGCCCTTGATAATGTGAAAAAACTGATTTATAGCATCGCACCATTCACGTACTATGTTAATGTAGTATTACTGTTTTATCATGCATTATATATAATTTCGTTTCTAAACTTTTAACAAACATATAATTAACGGAGAGGTTTATTGTGAGTCGATCAGAATACATTTATCTAATTAAGTGTACTTCTTGGCTAGCTAAATTCCTCTCCCGCAGAGGATTGAAGCAACCAGACCGCCGCCCATTATATGAATACCACGCAACGAGTGATGAGTATGATGAGTTGAAGCAGTTGTTGAGAGCTATAGGGCTACCCGATGGCTACAGGAGTGATAAAGGATATGCAGCCAGCTTCACGTTATTCTGCTCAGAGTGGTATAGAAGAGATTATGAAAGGGAGTGTGGATGGGCATGGGAGCCTATTTATAAGACTATCGGTATATCAGCATCTTCATCGGAAATGGGGAAAATAATTCCTAAAGGTCTGGATGGATATTGGGGACGTCCTGTGCGGTTTTACGATACAGAAAGACGGAATTTTTTAGGATCCCTATTTAGTGAAGGCGGTCTACCTTTCAGGTTGCTAAAGGAATCTAATAGCCGCTTTCAGTCGATGTTCTCTCTCATTCTCAATCAATACGATCAGGCCCAATCTTCTAACATTTCAACGTTTGCTTTAGTTCATGCGGCGGTAGAAAAATCATCCCTGCCAGTCGTTTTCAAAGAGGATACTTCAGTTGAGCTTATTAGTCGGATGGCTGAACAGTTAGTGTCTCTTGTGCAAATTTATGACCTGAGTAACCACACCGAACCCGTAAAAGAGCTTGATCGTGTTCATCCTAAGTGGCGGGACAGCTTCCCCGTTCCGCTTGATGATGATACGGGGACCAGTTTCCTTAATGGACTTTTACGAGCAGCTTCTACTGAATCCAAACCTCGCCTTCAAAAAAATAGAACAACCCTATGTCAGTTCTTATGGTCAGAGAATCATCCTGAAGCTTTACAGTCGCTTATTTCTCTTCCAGAAGAGCTGAGTTTTTCGATTGATAGTGAACCTTCTACAACACGTTTCGAGCTTGCCATCTATGAAGATGGTAACGAAATTGCGAGCCTGGGGCCTGCCTATGCAACGCTGAGTAATTCACAGGCGAAAATGAGAGTTCGTAAGCGTGAAATTAAGTTTTTTCGAAAAAAGCCCGCTGCCAGCTTATTTATTGTGGCGAGAGCAGGAGGGATGCTTGTCGGAACCAGACTGTTGGAGGGAAGTGAGGTTGCCGTTGGCGATGTGCCATTAGTTTTTGTTTTTGATAAAAGTGAATGGTTGCTACAAGGGCAAGCATCTTGCAGTGTACGTGGCAGTCATGTGCTCATTGTATTGCCAAAGGATGGTTGTCTGGCCTCAGAGCTCGAGGATTATGAAACCGATTTTTCGGCTTTGGGATGCCGCGCTCTGATTGTCAAAGGACGCCTGGATATCCTGATTGAAGGCAGTGAAACGTATCGGATAAAGACAGGAAGAGAGCAGATTATCCAGACAGGGTTCTCTTTCCAGGGGAAGCGGTTAAACTGGACAAGCTACCCGGATGAACTCTTCCTTGGTGTTCCTGGCATTTCCCAAAATTCTGAGAATCTATTAACGCATCATTATAAACGTTTTTTCAACGGCACATTTATAGATAATTGTGATGTGCAAGAGAAAATGGGTGCTCAGTTTGTTTCAGTACGTAACGAGAATAATGAAACGTTACTGCGCAAGAAAATAGGTATTCTCCCCAATGATTTTGGTCTGAAGACAAAAAATGGAGAAAAAGCAAACGAAGGCTCCATCATTATTACTACCAAACATCCTTGCTTGTATAGTTTGAAAGAAAAATCATTGGAGATTGATAGGAAGCGATTACCAGGTAGTACAGAAATAATGATGAAAACTGAGGGGATTCCTCCAGCATCTATTTTATTACAAATAACGCCAAACCTTGCTGCAAATCCTATTGTTATTTCTCTCCCTTTCCCTGCCCGAGGTTGCCTTGTCTTCGATAAAGACGACAAACCTCTATCAAAAAATTTAACGATTAACGATCTTCTGGGAGCCAGAGCATACCTTTTCGGAAAAAATGGTGAGCCTACGCGATACCAACTTGAACTGCGTTTACGCTCCTGTAGTGGAATGCAGGCATGGTATGAGTGGTGCTATAGTGCGGGAGAAATCCCGGTAGAGCTTACTTTATACAGCTTAAGAGAGCATATTGACAATTTACTTTCCCTGGAGAAAGGGATTGATCAAACGGTGGATATGCGTATTGAGGGCGGAGGTAGTTCCTTTACCTGGCAAATCAGGCGCTATAAATATAGCCTTGAGTATGATCGGGAAATGCAGCTTCTTCTTACTAATTCAGTGAGCAATCGTACGGGGCAGGTCCCTTCCCCCGTTATTATGTTACTCAGTGAGCCCGAAAGAAAAGCAATACCACTTGTATCGAGAATGAGCGAAGGTGTACCGGTTGGTGAATTCGAATTAAATTCGACAATACAGAATAATGGCCCATGGCTAGTTGTTCCCAAAAAAGGTGAAGAAGCTTCATTTCGGCCTTGTTACATTGCAGGTGAGCCGGTAATCCAAAGCGATACTACGGCAATACAGTCCCTGCAAAAAGCGACGCAGCTTTTTAATCCTCGGGCGGATGTAAATACCATTACGTTGGTTCTGGAACAAATGGCAAGCGACCCTGCACATTCAGGTTGGCAGTTCTTACGTAACTTATACGATCAGTTTGGATATTTACCGATGGCTACCTTTGAGGTATGGCGTGCCTTGGTCCAGCATCCACAGGCATTGGCAATGTCACTGTTTAAATTTGAGATGTCCATTGATTATCTCAGCCGTATTGAAAGCGAGTTTCCTGTTTTCTGGGAGTTTTTGCCTATCACTGAGGTTAAACATGCCGCGATGCGTTTTCGAGCGTTTCTGACCCATAGAGGTGCTCCGGAGGAAATGCAGATAAAGTTGCTGGGTCGAATGTTCCAGCAATTAGGGACTGCATTTCCAACTTATGCCAGCGAGGTGCAAATATGGCTCGAGCAGGGAAGATTACCACCAGATTTTCCGACACAAATGATAAAAGGCATCATTCATGAGTGGTATCAGGAACTCTTACGTGAACATGGTGAATCTCGTTGGCCAGAGTTTGGCGGGCCGGGTCTTTTCCGTTGGTACACGTCGCAACAAGATCCTGTTATAGAGATTTCACCCGATACCAGCTACCGATATTCTGTTACTTTGCTCCCTATATTTGCTGCCGCTGTTGCCTGCGGTAAAACAACATTTGACAGCGTTTTTGAAAATAAACCTGGTGCCGTATTTTTCTTAAGACAAGTCAGAGATTTTGACTCGCGATGGTTTAATGCCATTTTCCAGTATTGCTTATTGCGTAATGTGGCTGAAAAATAAAAAGGAATAAGGATGACTACACGCTATTTTTCTTCGCTGATTGAACAGTCGTTATCTCGTTCGACGGAAGCTACGCTGAGCATTATGGGCGTAACCAATCCGCATCTTCGCGAGCACCTTGCGCAGCAGATGGCGGCTGAATGTGGAAAGGAAGGGACATTTCTGGCCTCTCCCGTATTTGAACAAACATTTGGCTGGAAAGAGTCAAATTTCACGATGAGGGATCTTGCCACAAAGCAAACGTTACTGAGCAAGGAGGTTGTTGATTCTCTCGATAACAAAGAAAACGGACGTTATCGTTTTGACTCAACCTGGAAACCGTTCACACATCAGTTAGCCAGCTGGCAAGCATTACTTGATAAAAAACATTCGGTGGTTGTGACCAGCGGCACGGGCTCGGGTAAAACAGAGTGTTTCATGGTTCCGGTACTTGAGGATCTTTATCGTGAACTACGGGACAACGAGAAAAAATCGCTAATAGGCGTTAGAGCCCTTTTCCTTTATCCCCTGAATGCCCTGATCAATTCACAGCGTGAACGTTTAGATGCCTGGACCCGAGGTTTTGGAACCGGGATTCGGTACTGTCTGTATAACGGTAATACTGCAGAGCTGCATGCCTCAGTAAAAAGTGAGCAGGCAAACCGGCCAAACGAAGTGCTTTCGCGTGAGAAAATGCGTGAGGAACCTGCGCCTGTTCTGGTCACAAACGGTACCATGCTGGAATACATGATGGTGCGTCAGGTTGATGCACCTATCATTCAGAAATCAAAAGCGGAAAAATCATTACGCTGGATAGTTCTGGACGAAGCCCATACCTACGTAGGTTCCCAGGCCGCTGAACTGGCTTTACAGCTCCGTCGTGTCATGACTGCATTTGGCGTTACACCTGATGATGTTCGCTTTGTTGCAACATCTGCGACTATTGCCGGAAGTGATGCAGAAAAGCAGCTGAAAAAATTCTTATCTGAGTTGTCCGGTGTGCCACACGAACGTATTGATGTTCTGGGAGGTAACCGTGTCATTCCTGACCTGGCGCCGTGCCAGCATCTTTCTCTATCCCTGGATGAGCTTGAGCATATCCCTGATTCTGATGGAGCGGGTATTAGCCTTGAGCGTTATACCGCGCTGACTCACTCTCCGCAAGCGCGTCATCTCCGTGAGATGCTTGTGAGTCAACCCAAACCGATGAAGCTTGATACGCTGACCCGGCGTTTGAATGAGCTAACAAAACATCAGTACACTCAGCAAGATATTTTGCGCTGGCTCGATCTCTGTACCGGCACGCTTCCCAATGCGCAAGAACCGGCATTTCTGAAAGTCAGAGCGCATATTTTTCAGCGTAATACCCAGGGGATATGGGCCTGCGTAGATAAACATTGCTCCGCTAAACACAATACTGCGCTGGAGAAGGGGTGGCCTTTTGGCAATGTGTATGTGAGTCAGCGGCAAAACTGCGAGTGTGGCAGCCCTGTTTATGAACTCGCGTTCTGTAATGAATGTAATGAACCGCATTTACTTGCCCGTGACAAAAAAGGAAAGCTTGTACAGTGGGATAATAAAGGCGGGGATGAGTTTTCACTGCAGGATGAAGCACCTGATGATTTTGACTTTTCGAGTGAAAAAGTTCAAAAAGAACAGGTATTCCAGCCACCCCATATTATTGCCGCGGAATGTAATACCGAAATGGGTTATATCGTGCAGCGCCTCGATCGTCAAACTCGAAGTATTGGCGTAGTCAACCCGGATAGTATTCCGCTGGCGATGAATGATATTGAGCAGGTCTGTAGCGTCAGCAACTGTGGTTATAGAGGAGGTAAAGGTAAACAACCTTTCCGGCGGGCACTGTTAGGCGGGCCTTTTTATGTGACGAATATCGTGCCTACCGTGCTGGAATATTGTCAGGACTTTATCAGTGATGAAGGTAAAGAGGGGGTTGGCCCACTTTCTTTGCCTGGCCGAGGGCGCCGACTGATCACCTTCACTGATAGCCGTCAGGGAACGGCACGGATGGCGGTGCGGATGCAGCAGGAAGCTGAGCGCAGCCGTTTGCGTGGTAGCGTTGTGGATATTCTCTCTTGGCATCAACGTAAACAGTCAACACATGCGCCAAATGCCCAGGCTGACGTAACGAAGTTGACTGAGATGGCAGCACAGGCACGTGAAGAAGCGAAAAATCTTCATGATTGGGGGATGCCGGAAGAAGCGATCCGTCGTGAAGAACAAGCTGAGCGCTTAGAGCACGCTATACAACAAGCCACTGGCGGAAAAGTCGATACGGTTTTGATGTCTCTCTCCTGGCCTGAAATGGTCAAGGAATTGAAAGATAAGGCGGATATCAAAGGTCCTATCCTACAGTATAACCACTATCTCAAGCCTGAAATCTTCACTGAAAATGGTGGCCCTTTAAAACTCGCTGAAATGCTGCTTTTCCGTGAATTTATGCGGCGCCCGAAACGTACCAATAGCCTGGAAACGCAAGGATTGGTTCAGGTGGGTTATCAGGGGCTGGAGAAGGCGCATAGCCTCCCTGCTCATTGGCAAGATAAAGGGTTAACCCTGGATGACTGGCGTGATTTTCTTAAGGTTACGCTGGATTTCTATGTCAGGGAAAGCAACTTCACCCAGTTGGACGAAGATCTGAAAAACTGGATCGGTAGCCGTTTCTCTTCAAAATTTGTCCGTAACCCCGATTCGAAAGAGCCTGATGACAACCAGGTTAAACGCTGGCCGCAAATTCGTCACGGTAACATCACGCAGCGTCTGGTCAAACTTTTGATCCTCGGCGCTAAATTCAGCAGCGTAAATACGGTCACAATCGATATCGTTAATGCGTGGCTAAAAGAGGCATGGCTTCAGTTGACGGGATCATTAGCGGTATTGAAATCTGACGGCAACCGTTTTTATTTACCTAAAGAGCATCTGACATTCTCTCTGGTACAAAAAGCCTACATTTGCCCGGTAACCAATAAATTACTGGCGACGGCTTTCAGAGGCCTGACGCCTTATCTGCCAATGCATATTCAGTTTGAACGGCTGACCAGTACACAATATGACACCTTTGTCGCCCAGGCGGTGACGCTGCCTGAGATTTGGCAGCACGATCGTTCTCAGGATGATTATGTCGATGGGTTAAGAAAAGTTCGTGACTGGTTGGGTCAGGACCCTCTGGTGGCGCAATTACGTTCGCAAAACCTCTGGACGGACATTAACGATCGCGTCGTTGAAGGTGGATTTTACTATCGTACGGCAGAGCATTCCGCCCAGCAATCATCCGAGCGTCTGCAAAGTTATGAACGTATGTTTAAAAACGGACAGCTTAACGTTCTTAACTGTTCAACCACTATGGAAATGGGCGTAGATATTGGCGGGATTTCTGCTGTGGTGATGAATAACGTTCCACCGCACCCCGCTAACTATTTGCAGCGTGCCGGGCGTGCCGGGCGTAGCAAAGAGTCCCGTGCTATTTCTTACACGTTGTGCAAAGGCAACCCGCACGATCGGCAGGTTTTTGCTAACCCTCTCTGGCCGTTTGAAACGGTGATCCCTGCGCCGATGGTGGCAATGAATTCTGAGCGTCTGGTACAGCGCCACGTCAATTCTCTGCTGCTGTCAGACTATTTGTGCCATGTCATCGGTGAAACCGAAAAAGAACGCACCAGCCTTAATAGTCAGTGGTTCTTTGGTGAAGAGCTTGAACAGTCGGTGTGTAACCGTTTCAAAGTCTGGCTGAAGCGTCAGACGCTGAGCATTGACGCGGCTTTGGTTCGATTGGTTAAAGGCACCGCGCTTCATGGCATTGCGGCAGAAAAGCTGCGGGATAAAACGTGCGATGCGATTGCGGCGCTGCAGAAGCGCTGGCTAGGAATTTATCGCGACCTTGTTAAGCAGGAAAGTGAATCGCAGCCCAATACGCCGTATCGCAAACGTCTGGAGCTGGAGAAAAAACGGCACTGCGGCGAGTATCTGCTGCGCGATTTGGCGGCCAGAACCTTCCTGCCTGGATATGGCTTCCCAACGGATGTTGTCACTTTTGACAACTTCACCATGGAAGATTATATCCGCGAGAAAACGTACAAAGTCCGGGATAAGAGCGATCGTGAAGATAACGTCTCGCGTTATAAAGGCTTGCCATCACGCAACCTTTCCGTGGCGATCCGTGAGTATGCGCCGGGCGCGGAGATTATCCTTGATGGCCGGGTCTTCCGCTCCGCTGGGGTATCTCTGCACTGGCATAATCTTAATGCTGATACCAATGAAGCTCAGCGTCTGGATAGCGCCTGGCGTTGTCACAAATGCGGTACGTTAGGCTATGAGGAAGGTATTGGCGGTTCGGGAGATTTGTTCTGTACCAATGACACGTGTGGTGAGCGCATCACGCCGGAAAACCGACGTCAGGTTTTACAACCTGCGGGTTTTGTGACGGATGCGCACGATCCGGTGACCAATAATATTGAGACCATGAAATTCATTCCGGTTGTGCCGGCCTGGGTATTTGTTAAGGCCGAGCGTGTACCGCTGCCGAACCCGTTAATGGGCTTTATGGCTTCCGGGGCGGACGGTAATGTGTTCCAGCAAAGTATGGGGGAAGGCGGTCACGGCTATGCGCTGTGCCTGAGCTGCGGCCGTGCGGAGTCGATGCTCAACCTCACGGATGCGCCTAAATCTATGGAAGCACACTATCCGCCTCGTCCTGGAAAAGCCGACCGGGATAGCCAGAATCAGCGGATTATCTGCCCAGGTTCAACGGCGCTGAATAAAAATGTCACGCTGGGAGCGCTGGCCAGAACGGATGTCTTCGAGCTGATTGTCCGCCGCCCGCAGGACGGAGAGTATATTGCTGATAACACGGAAGAAGGTCGCATTGTTGCAATGACGCTGGCCGTGGCGCTGCGGCGCTCGCTGGCGAGCGTGCTGGGCGTTTCCGCAGCGGAGCTGGGCTACGCGGTGCGCCCGGTCAGGCTGGAGAACGAGCAATCCGTTCTGGCGGTGCAGCTGTACGATATTATCAGCGGCGGTGCAGGATTTGCTTCCAGCGCGCCATTGCATATTGAGGCCGTGCTGAAGGGAATGGTGAAGCAGCTGGAAAAAAGCGGCGAACAGAGCGAGCGTCATACCGCCGCCCTCTCAAACGCGCTGCGCCACACCGAACAGAGAACCATTGCGCTTTCCTCGTGGAAGAAGAACGGCCCCGCCTGCCGCGGCGGCCGTCAAAACCGTTCAACAGATGGCAAGAATATCCTCAAGGGATTAAAATGTGCTTTCAATTACTTGCCTGAAATCGGCATAAGCGGGGAAATTCTTCTAAATGGATAAGATTGATCGCAAGATTCTTGCTGAACTGCAGGCTGACGGCCGTTTGTCGGTGACCGAGCTGGCCGAGCGGATCGGGTTGAGCGTATCCCCCTGCCACCGCCGGGTGCGGGCGTTAGAGGAATCCGGGGTGATCAGAGGTTACCGCGCCCAGCTCGATCCCGGCAGCCTGGGCTATAACTTTTCCGCCCTGGTGTTCGTCACCATGCGCGAAGGCGATCGCCGCGCCGTTGAAACCTTCGAAAACGCCATGATGGACATTCCGCAGGTGGTGCAGGCGCAGCGGCTGTTCGGCGATCCGGACTATCTGCTGCACGTGATCGCCCGCGATCTGCCCGCCTTTCAACAACTTTACGACGAGAAACTCTCCGCTCTGCCGGGCGTGCAGCGCCTGAGCTCCACCCTGGTGATGAAAACCGTAGTGCCGGAGCGTTCATTCCTGCCGCTGGGAAAATGACGACGGGAGCGTTGCCGCTCCCGTTTTGACTTCTTTAAGGCACAATCACGAAATCCGGATTGGCTACGGCGAACAGCGCCTCGCGATCCGCCGCCGGTGGATAAATCCACTGCGTATTGATCTCCTGCTTAATCTTTTTGCCTTCCTGACGGGTAAAACGCACCTGGCGATCCCAGCCTTCGGTATACAGCGCGCCCCAAGGCCCCAGATCCAGACAGGTCACATACTTCGGCTGGCTGTACGGGTGCGTCGGCAATCCCGCCAGCTCCGCCGCCGCATTGTGGCCGGCCACGCGGCCAAGACTCATCGCATGCTGGCAGGTCATCAGGTTGTGGTTGCCGAGATCGTCGGTCGCCGCCTTCACCGTATCCCCGGTCACGAAAATGCCCGCCGCCGCCGGCGCGCGCAGGAAGGCATCGCCGATCACCCGGCCGTTGCCGTCGCGCTCGCCGGGGATCTGCTCGGTCAGCGGATGCGCCCGCACGCCCGCCGCCAGGATCACCGTGTTGGCGGCGATGCGCTCATATGATCGGCGCCAGCTTTTCCCCTTCGCGCAGCAGCGTTTCGACCTCCTCGGCCGTTACCCGGTTGTCGTCAATTTCGTCATAGGGAATATGCATCGAAGTAGTGCCAATCAGCGAAATAGTATCGCCGGGCACCAGGATATCGGCGTCAGCCGGTTTGCGGCAGCGGTTGATAACCTGACGGTTAATGCGGTGATCGAGGATTAACAGCGATCCTTTTGCCGGAAACATCGCGATGCGCAGGTCGGCATACTCTGCGATGCGCTGCCCCCAGATCCCGGCGGCGTTGACCACCACCTGCGCGCGCAGCGTGCGCGATTCACGGAGCTGATGGTTGTAGATCGTGACGCCATGGACGCGATCGCCCTGACGCAGCAGGCCGGTGACTTCGCAGCCGGTGAGGATAGCGGCGCCATGTTCGCGGGCATCGAGCATATTTGCGGCGGTGAGGCGGAAAGGATCGACGGTGCCGTCGGG
>OKMJ01000073.1_pt1 | contig 15058 bp, 17 predicted proteins | sample 1612461 | NCBI WGS metagenome assembly OKMJ01 (sample SAMN04436797, study PRJEB24849) | human gut metagenome | biome: human gut; feature: NICU; material: stool | host: Homo sapiens | place: USA: Saint Louis, MO | collected 2011-04-14
TGGTAACGAGTGAAACAGACTTCAGCAAATTTGACAAAAAAATCAATGACCTGGCGATTGCGAAAGCCGCCATATTTTGTGACTAAATGATAAGGCATTTCAAAGTGAGACAGTGTCACGACTGGCTCAATGCCATTTTTCAAACACTCGTCAAAAAGTGCATCATAAAAACGAAGGCCTTCTTCATTGGGCGTTTCTTCATCTCCGTTAGGAAAAATTCGTGTCCAAGCAATAGAGGTTCGGAAACAATTTAAACCAAGTTCTTTGAATAGTTGAATATCTTCTTGATAGCGATGGTAAAAATCAATCGCTTCATGGTTAGGATAGTGTTCATCTGGTAAAACGCCTGCGGTAATTTTACGAGGGACGCCATGTGCACCGGCAGTCATTACATCCGCCACGCTCACCCCTTTACCGCCTTGGTCCCAGCCTCCTTCTAATTGATGAGCAGCGACAGCGCCGCCCCAAAGAAAATCATTTTTCAAAATTGACATATCGTTTCAGTCCTTTGTTCAAATTTTTATACGTTTTGTGCTTCGACTTTTTCAAGGGTTTCTTCAGTAATCGGTTGATTGGTTTCTTCTGCGTAGTTAAGTGCATCCATTTTTTTAGCAAACGGTAAATAGATAAAGAAACTCATCGTCAGTACCACTACTTGAAGCAACGCTGCTTGCCAACCACCAACTAAAAGTCCAGAAATGATTGGAGGAGTAGTCCAGGGAACTTGTACCGCAGTAAAGAGAGGAACCAGTCCTGTGTACAAGGCAAAATATGTCACAACAGAAGAAACAATCGGTGTGATAATGAATGGCACAGCCATGATTGGGTTCATCACGATAGGTGTAGCAAAGACAATTGGCTCGTTAATATTGAAAACAGCTGGCCCAATTGAAAGCCGACCTAATTGCTTAAACTGAGCTGATTTGGCAAAGAAAACCATGAACACGACTAACCCGATTGTCATGCCCGCACCAGTGACCGTTAAAAATTGATCTAAAAATTGTTGTGTAACAATATGGCCACCATTAGCCAGTGTTAAGTCTTTTCCAGATTTCAAAATTTCGGTGTTTTCTAAAGAGTTTGCTTGTAAAATAGGACCCATGATGCCGCCAACGATTGTTGACCCGTGAACACCGAAAAACCAAAAGAGCGGAATGACAAAACCTAATAGTAATGCGCCACCTAGTGAATCTGTGACTCCTTGAAGTGGTGATTGTAGCACTTCGTAAATAAAGTCAAAGAATGTCGTATTGAAGACTTTATCTAGAAGAATGAAAATTAGCATTGCACCAGTTACAATGACGCTGGCAGGAATTAACGCAGTAAAGGAATTGGCCACATTTTCTGGTACAGCTTCTGGTAATTTGATACGAATATCATGACGTAAAAACCAACTATATACAACGCCGACTAACAAACCAACAATAATAGCTGTAATCATCCCTTTGCCAGCTGTCCAATCTTTGTTGATGACATTGCCAACTACTGCGCCAGAAACCGCATCTTTGACTTCAGATGACATAAACAAAATGAAAACCACCATGGCAATCATGCCCGCTGGGAGGCCTTCAAATCCCTCGCTTTTTACATACGAGTAGGCAATACCGATGACCGCAAATAACGACATAATCGCAAAAGATGCACCATATGCTTGATTGAAATAAACAGCCAGACCACTTGCGTTAACCCATTCAGAAATAGCTGTAACTGGGAAATTCGCTAATAGAAGAAACACGGAACCAACAATGGTAAAAGGCATCGTGTAAAGCATCCCGTTCCGTAAGGCAGTAATTGCTTTGGTATTGACGAATTTTAGTACTGGAGGTAATAATTTCTCGTTAATCCATTCGTTCATAAAAATCTCTCCTTTGAAGAATAATATAAATGCAAATGTATCCGTTTACATATTTACTATATAAGCTTATTTGAAGAAAAAATAGACTTTTGCTTGAATGAGAAACATGTACCAAGAAAAAAAACAAAAAAGCTCATGCTGTTTTAGACAGCATGAGCTTTTTTGAAAAACAACTAGAAAGGTGTTTCATCTAGTTCCTTTAAAAGTTGACTTGCTTGATGAGCTAGGAGTTCAATTAAAGCAATGACAGGGATTTGAGTGGTTGTATTAACTGATTTATCTGCAAATGGAGAACGTTCGTCGGGCATATAATAGGAGATGTTGTAGTCAGCCAAGCGGGCAATAGTTGAATGTTGATTGTTGGTAATGCTTAGCACTTTGGCACCAGCTGTTTTAAAATCGGTCATTTGTTTAATCATTTCATTGGTTTCCCCAGATACAGACAGAATCAAGGCTAATGTATTTTCAAATCCGCGCTTGGGGATAGGCGTAAAGGGGTCAGCAATACTGTAAGAATTGATATTTAAGTTGGCAAAATAACGACTGCCATAACTACCTAAAATTCCGCTAGTACCAATGCCAGTAAAGGCAACGTGACGTGCTTGAACAATCATTTGAATTGCTGGACGAAGCATTTCGTAATAGGTTTCTTGGTTTAATTTTTTTAAAAAAGCATCGACGTGAACCGTGGTATCATAAAAATTTTCAAACGTTTGTGTTTGTTTGGCTTCTTCTTTCACTGCATATTTTAATTCGGAAAAACCAGCATAGCCCATTTTGTTACAAAATCGTAGAATCGTTGAGGTGGAGACATGACAGGAAGTAGCCAGTTGGCGAATGGTCTGTTGAGGGATTTGGTGCAGGTGTTCCAATACATAATGGTAAACGAGCATTTCTAATTCATTCAAGGTCTGAACCTTCTCTAAATCAAACAAAGTAATCCTCCTTTATATAAAAACTGAATATGTTATTTTTTTGTGTAAATCAAATAAACCAATTCTTATTTTTCTTGAAAAAAATGTAAAATAACTCAATAAAAAGTTTCTTATTTCCTATTTTACAAAAAGTAGCCCAATTATCCTAGTTTTTCTCTTTTTTCTTTTAAAAATAACAATGCGCACCCCTAGAGTTTTTTGAGAAAACAAGCTAAAATAGATAAGAAGAGAAAAGGAGGCGTTGATGTGGCACGGGAAGTAATTTTATTTATTGCAGCGAGTATTGATGGTTTCATTGCGGACAAAGCGGGCGGTGTTGCTTGGTTAGAAGAGAATATTCGTGGCGATGAAGAAGATCGTAGTTACGATGAAATGTATGAAAAAATAGACACTGTGGTAATGGGGCGGACTACTTATGATCAAGTGACACAAGAATTGTCCCCAGATGTGTATTTTTATGAAGACAAGCATTCTTATATCATTACCTCTCATCCAGAACCATCAACTGCTTCAAGAACTTTTACCAAGGAAGATCCAGTCACATTAATTCGTCGTCTCAAAGAAGAAGACGGCGCGGGAATTTGGATTGTTGGAGGCCCAAAAGTGGTTCAACCGCTTTTGGCAGCTGATTTAATTGATACCTTCATTTTGACGACAATACCACTGTTTCTGGGTGAGGGCATTGCTCTATACGAGACAATGGCTCAATCAATCCCAGTTCGTTTAAAACAGGTTTATCAAAAAAATGAGTTGGTTTATTCGATTTATCAACGTGAAAACAAAAATTAAAAAATAATTATTCGGTTGGGCAAGTTGCTTTCAAGGTTTTGAGTTTCTCATAGGGCGAGAGGAACAAAGCAACAGTTGTCTAGCCGTTTGTGTTGTTTTTGATTGACAAAGAAATGGTAGAGGAGAAAAAAATGAAACATCAGATCAAAAGAAGGTTGTATATTTCACCTGTTCAAACAATTGTCTTAGGCTTTTTTCTATTAATTGTTGTAGGCACAATCTTATTAATGATGCCTTTTTCTGCACAAGCTGGACAAAAAACGCAATGGATTGATGCTTTTTTCGTGGCAACTTCCGCCGTCTGTGTTACAGGGCTTTCGCCTTTGAATACGGCGGAACATTGGAGTCCTATCGGGCAAGTTATTATTATGATTTTGATTGAATTAGGCGGCTTAGGCTTTTTAACCGTTGCCACGATTTTCTTTAGTTTGCTACGGAAAAAAGCGTCACTAAGTGTACGGATGTTGTATCAAGAAGCTTTAAATGTTAGTGAAGTTTCCGGAGTTTTTCGTTTAATGAAATATATTATGAAGTTTGCGGCCATTATTCAATTACTTGGAGCCTTCTTGTTGTCCTTTCAATTTGTGCCAACATTTGGGTGGAAAAAAGGGATGTTTTTTAGTCTCTTCCATGCCGTTTCGGCATTTTGTAATGCTGGCTTTGATTTGCTAGGGGATAGTATGGTTCCTTATCAAAATTCGCCTTATCTTTTACTAGTCATTAGCTTTTTAATTATAGCTGGTGGCTTAGGATTTATTGTGTGGCGCGATATTTTTGCAATGATTAAAGGCTATAAAAATAAAATTAAGCACCGTGTTAGTATTCATACACGCCTTGCTTTAACGGTGACCGCCACCTTTTTAGTCTTAGGGACCGTTATTTTTTACATTTCAGAATATCGCCATTTTCCAGCTGACATGTCTTTTTGGCAGCGTCTTGTCAACAGTTGGTTCTTGTCGGTTACACCAAGAACGGCTGGCTTTTATTCAGTTGATTATTTGAAAATGAGTAATCCAGGCCTGATTGTCACGATTTTGTGGATGTTTATTGGTGGCACTTCAGGATCAACCGCTGGCGGCTTGAAAACCACTACGTTTGGTGTGTTATTTTTACAATTTCGTGCAATTTTTAAAGGGAAACAGCGAGTGGAATTCCATGAACGCACAATTCCTGAGCGAGTAGTGCTCCAAGCGTTTACTTTGTTCTTCTTGGCAACTTTTTTATGTGTAACTGCTTCGGTTATTCTCTCGTTTACAGAAACATTACCTTTAAAAAACGGGATTGAGTATATCGTTTTTGAAGTGATTTCTGCATTTGGAACGGTCGGTTTAACAATGGGGTTAACACCAGATTTAACTGTTTTTGGTAAACTGGTGATTATTTTTCTAATGTTCGTCGGTCGTGTGGGTGTGTACACGGTGTTATTGTCATTAATTAAGAAAGGCTTGGAAAGTCAGTCGAAAGTTCAATATCCAAAAGAATCAGTGATGATTGGTTAATAGAGAAAGAGGGAAATAGAATGGAATTTTTAGGTATTTTATGTTTGATTTTAATTACAACGACTTTAGCAGGTGTTGCTTGTAAAAGAGTAGGAATTCCTGCAGTAATTGGGCAATTGCTAGTAGGGATTGTGTTAGGTCCAGCGATGTTAAATATTGTGCATCAAGATGTGTTTGTGCATGACTTTTCAGAAATTGGTGTCATTATGCTGATGTTTATTGCTGGAATGGAATGTGAATTGGAATTATTGAAAAAATATGCGAAACCTAGTGTCATGGTCGCTATTTTGGGGATCGTTTTACCGGTTGGTTTTACTATGTTGATTGGTCAGCTGTTTGCTTTTTCTTGGAAAGAAGCTTTTTTCCTTGGGTTAGTTTTAGCAGCAACGTCGGTCAGCATTTCAGTAGAAGTATTAAGAGAGTTGAATGTTTTAAGTAGTAAAGAAGGTGCAACGATTCTTGGGGCTTCCGTCGTTGACGATATCGTGGTCGTGATTATTTTAAGTGTCGCTGTCGGCATGATTGGTGCAAGTACAGGCGGCAATACAGAAGTCAGCTTTATTGTTAAGTTAATTGAACAAGGCTTATTCTTTATTGGGATTTTCTTTTTGGTCCGCTTTATCGCTCCCTATTTACTACGTTTAAGTCAAAAAATGAACATTGGGTCGTCTGTGATTATCATGTCATTGATTATCTGTTTGGGCATGGCTTATTTGGCTGATTTAGTTGGTTTAAGTTCTGTCGTAGGTGCCTTTTTTGCAGGGATTGCTGTGGGACAAACGGATGCAAAAACAGAAATTGATTTCAATATTGAAGCTATTGGCTATGCCGTGTTTATTCCCGTCTTCTTTGCCAGCATTGGCTTATCAGTGACATTTAACACGTTAGGAAAAGATTTACCTTTTATTTTGGTAATGACGATTATGGCGATTTTAACGAAATTACTGGGCGGCGCCTGGGGAGCGAAAATGGTTGGTTTCTCCAATACAAGTTCTTTAATGGTCGGTGCTGGGATGGTTTCGCGTGGGGAAATGGCATTAATCATTGCGCAAATTGGCTACCAATCTAAATTACTTTCAGAAGCGTATTATACGAGCATGATTGTGGTAATTATCTTAACGACCTTAGTTGCACCGTTCTTATTGAAATACTTTGTTAAAAAACAAGAATCTGCGTTGCAATAAAAAAAGATGAGCAGAAGTTGTTGACAAAAAAATAAAATAGCTATATGATGAGTTCAAGATAAACGACTACATTTGTAGTCGACAACCTTGAACTCTTTTTTTATTGATGAAGGAGGAATTTAACGAGTATGGCAAAAGATAAATTAGCGACAATTACTGATGCAGAGTGGGAAGTCATGCGGGTTATTTGGACCCAAGGCAAGACCACGAGTCGTGAAGTGCATACACTTTTAAATGAGAAGAAAGAATGGAAATCAACGACCGTCAAGACGTTACTAAGTCGTTTAACAGATAAAGGGTTAGTTGGAACGGAGAAAGCAGGCAATAAATATATTTATTATCCGCTAGTAGAAGAACGTCGGAGCGTTGAAACGGTGGCAGACGAACTTTTAGCTAAGGTGTGCAGCCGTAAAGTTGGTTCCGTGGTAGAAACAATTTTAACAGAGAGTCAGTTGAGTTATGACGATTTGGATCGATTAGAGGAACTCTTGAAAGAGAAGCGCAAGACGGCGGTTGAATCCGTCCCTTGCAACTGTATTCCTGGTCAATGCCAATGTCATTTAATTTAAAAAGGAGTGAAAAAAATGGAAAGTAAAACGTTTGATATTGAAGGGATGAGCTGTGCTTCCTGTGCCCAAACGATTGAAAAGGCTACGGCGAAGTTACCTGGGATGGCAAAGGCAAGTGTCAATTTAGCTACGGAAAAATTAAGTGTCACGTATGATCAGACGGAAGTCACAGAAGAAGAAATTAAGGAAGCTGTGTCAGATGCTGGCTACAAGGCGATTAGCCCAGCTCAGCAACGAACGTTTGCGATTGAAGGAATGAGTTGTGCTTCCTGTGCCCAAACGATTGAAAAAGCTGTGAACCAATTATCTGGTGTTCAACAAGCGATTGTTAATTTAGCCACGGAAAAACTGGTGGTTAGTTATGACGACCATCAAGTAACGAGTGCTGAAATTATCAAAGCAGTTACGGATGCAGGTTATCAAGCGACAGAAGAAGTCGCTGCAGGTGCAACAGCGGACCAAGATCGTGAAAAGAAACAAAAACATATTGCTGAGATGTGGCAACGTTTTTGGATCTCAGCGGTGTTTACAGTACCCCTTCTTTATATTGCGATGGGACATATGGTAGGCTTACCATTGCCGGATTTTTTGAATCCAATGACACATGCGACGACCTTTGCAATGGTTCAATTGATTTTGACGTTACCCGTCCTATATGTCGGCAGAGAATTTTTCACAGTCGGTTTTAAAGCATTATTTAAAGGGCATCCGAATATGTTTTCTTTGGTAGCTTTAGGAACCAGTGCTGCTTTTGTGTATAGTTTATATGGCACAGTCATGATATTTTTAGGAGACACAAGTTTTACAATGGCTCTTTATTATGAATCAGCGGGTGTTATTTTAACCTTAATTACATTAGGAAAATATTTCGAAGCTGTTTCAAAAGGGAAAACCTCAGATGCGATAAAAAAATTAATGGGTTTAGCGCCGAAAACTGCTCATATTTTACGTGATGGCGCAGAAATTGAAGTGCCAGTTGATGCTGTTCAGTTGGATGACATTGTGATTGTTCGCCCAGGAGATAAAATCCCTGTTGATGGAGTGATTGTTTCAGGCAGTAGTTCTGTGGATGAAGCCATGTTAACGGGCGAAAGTTTGCCTGTTGAAAAGAAAGTCGGTGATGCAGTAATTGGTGCTAGCATCAATAAAAATGGCAGCTTTCAATTCAAGGCGACAAAAGTGGGAAAAGAGACGGCCCTTGCCCAAATCATTCAATTAGTGGAAGATGCGCAAGGCTCAAAAGCGCCGATTGCACAATTAGCTGATAAAATTTCGGGTGTTTTTGTCCCAATCGTTATTGGTTTGGCTGTTCTTTCTGGCTTGGCTTGGTTCTTTTTAGGACAAGAGTCATGGATTTTCGCTTTGACAATTACCATTTCTGTGTTAGTGATTGCTTGTCCTTGTGCGCTCGGCTTGGCAACGCCGACTGCGATTATGGTGGGAACAGGTAAGGGCGCTGAAAATGGCGTTTTAATTAAAAGTGGGGATGCTTTAGAAACCACTCACAAAATTCAAACAATCGTGTTTGATAAAACAGGAACTATTACAGAAGGCAAACCGGTGGTTACAGATATTTTAGTTGCTGATTCAGCACTTTCAGAAGCTGAGTTACTAACATTAGCAGCTTCTGCAGAACAAGGATCAGAACATCCTCTAGGTGAAGCAATTGTGGGGGCGGCTAAAGAACGTCAATTGCCATTAGCAGAAGGAAGCGATTTTTCAGCGATTCCAGGTCACGGCATCTGTGTGACAGTCAACGAACGAGTCCTACTTTTGGGCAATATAAAATTAATGAAAGAAGAAGCAATCGAGCTATCAACGTTTGTTCAACAAGCGGATCGTTTGGCAGAAGAAGGGAAGACCCCAATGTTTGTGGCAAAAGATGGTTCGTTTGCGGGTATCATTGCGGTAGCAGATACTGTGAAGGATAGCAGTCAAACAGCCATTGCACGTTTGCATAAAATGGGGATCGAAGCCGTGATGATTACGGGAGACAACAAGCGTACTGCAGAGGCGATTGCAAAACAAGTAGGATCGTGTCTTAAGTGAAGTTTTACCAGAAGATAAAGCGTTAGAAGTGAAAAAACTACAAGCAGAAGGCAAAAAAGTTGCGATGGTGGGTGACGGTATTAATGATGCACCAGCACTTGCCCAAGCGGATGTGGGGATTGCTATTGGTTCAGGCACAGATGTTGCAATGGAATCGGCCGACATTGTGCTAATGCGTAGTGATTTAATGGATGTGCCTACAGCAGTTGAATTAAGTAAAGCGACCATCAAAAACATCAAAGAAAATCTTTTCTGGGCATTTGCCTATAATACATTAGGTATTCCAGTGGCTATGGGTGTGTTACACTTATTTGGTGGACCTTTGTTAAGTCCGATGATTGCAGCAGCAGCTATGAGTTTTAGTTCAGTCTCTGTCTTACTAAACGCCTTACGCTTAAAAGGATTTAAACCTTCGACGGTGAAAAAAACTAGTGGAAGTCAAAAATAAAATTGAAAAGGATGAAGTGAAATGGAAAAAACAGTAAAAATTGATGGGATGAAATGTGATGGCTGTGTTCAAGCGGTCACTGAAAAATTTAGTGGAATTGACGGCGTAACGAATGTTGCGGTTCACTTGGCAGATCAAACAGCCGTTGTGACAGCAGATCGTGAAGTAAGCCAGGATGAACTGAATACCACGTTGGCAGATACAAAATTCAAGGTTGTCAGCGAATAACAAAAAAACAGGGCCTACCATCATGAGTAGGCCCTGTTTTTTTGTTAAGGAAGCTTTGCTTTGATTTCCTGATAAATCTTAGTCGTTTCTTGACCCTCACGCGCAGTATAATAATAAACTTTTTCCCGCGTTTCTATTTTCAGAATCGGATGACTTTTTGTATAAATTAGTAAATAAGCAGGTTTTCCAGCGACTTTAAATTCTCCTGTTAAGTAACTATCTGTCGCAGCACCCATTGTGCGGATGCGTTCTTGAGGTAAGTCATCAATCAAAGAAACAGCTGTGATTTGGTTAAAAGGAATTGACCTTGTTTTTGCTAATGGGGCAGATAACTCAATTTGTTTATTTTCAATAGTTGCTTGAAAGGCATGACTAGAAAAATCATTTATAAACATCGGCACTGTGGCAAAGAACAGCACCGCAATCGTTAAAATACCAGTAGCGGCTAGAATAATTTTCCCAGCAGGCCGTCCTATGGGCCGTTGTTTTTGCCCGACGATTAAACGCCGGCACGCCTGAACGCGTCGCTCCCTTGTGCTTCTGCCGGGTGATTGAAACACCCGGTATCAATGAGAGAATTTATGGACATCATCAAGTTTATTATTGATTTCATTCTGCATATTGATGTGCACCTGGCCGAACTGGTCGCACAATACGGCATGTGGGTCTACGCTATTCTGTTCCTGATCCTGTTTTGCGAAACCGGTCTGGTGGTGACGCCGTTCCTGCCGGGGGATTCTTTGCTGTTTGTCGCCGGCGCGCTGGCGGCGTTGCCGACCAACGATCTGAACGTGCACACCATGGTGGCGTTGATGGTGGTGGCGGCGATCCTCGGCGATGCGGTGAACTACACTATCGGGCGGTTGTTCGGCGAGAAGCTGTTCAGCAACCCGAATTCGAAAATTTTCCGTCGCAGCTACCTGGACAAGACGCACCAGTTCTATGAGAAGCACGGTGGAAAAACGATTATTCTGGCGCGATTTGTGCCGATCGTGCGTACTTTTGCGCCGTTCGTCGCCGGTATGGGGCATATGTCCTATCGCCACTTCGCCGCCTACAACGTGATTGGCGCACTGGTTTGGGTGCTGCTCTTCACTTATGCTGGCTACCTGTTCGGCGATCTGCCGGTGGTGCAGGAGAACCTGAAACTGTTGATCGTCGGGATCATCATCGTTTCGATTCTGCCGGGCGTGATTGAAATTTGGCGCCACAAGCGCGCGGCCGCCCGCCAGCAAAAACAGTAAAAACATCGCTTAACCTGTCGGTTCGACCAGTTTTTTGTCCACAGCGTCGGGCCGATATGGTTTAATGAGCGACATTATGGTCTGTTCCTGCGAACAACCCTGAAGCCGATGCCTCAGTCGCCGCGCTTGCCGCGCCGCGAACGGGCATTTTTTCATTGGGGTGTTTTCGGGGGGATTGTTAAAGCATGAACAGCGGACTGGCGTGTGCCAGGTTCAAACAGAAAGGTCATCGATGAGCTGGATTGAACGAATTCTTAACAAGAGCAATATCACACAAACCCGTAAGGCGAGCATTCCTGAAGGGGTCTGGACCAAATGCGACAGCTGCGGCCAAGTCCTCTACCGCGCCGAGCTGGAGCGTAATCTGGAAGTGTGTCCGAAGTGCGACCACCACATGCGTATGGGCGCGCGCGCGCGCCTGCATACCCTGCTGGACGAAGGCAGCGAAGTGGAGCTGGGCAGCGATCTGGAGCCGAAGGACGTTCTGAAATTCAAGGATTCCAAGCGCTATAAAGATCGTCTGGTCGCCGCACAGAAAGCGACCGGCGAGAAAGACGCGCTGGTGGTGATGAAGGGCACGCTGTACGGCATGCCGATCGTCGCTGCGTCCTTCGAATTTGCCTTCATCGGCGGCTCGATGTCTTCCGTGGTCGGTGCGCGTTTCGTGCGTGCGGTTGAGCAGGCGCTGGAGGACAACTGTCCGCTGGTGTGCTTCTCCGCCAGCGGCGGCGCGCGCATGCAGGAAGCGCTGATGTCGCTGATGCAGATGGCGAAAACCAGCGCGGCGTTGGCCAAGATGCAGGAGCGCGGCTTGCCGTACATCTCCGTGCTGACCGACCCGACCATGGGCGGCGTTTCCGCCAGCCTGGCGATGCTGGGCGACATCAACATCGCCGAGCCGAAAGCGCTGATCGGCTTTGCCGGCCCGCGCGTCATCGAGCAGACCGTGCGCGAGAAACTGCCACCGGGCTTCCAGCGCAGCGAGTTCCTGATCGAAAAAGGCGCGATCGACATGATCGTTCGCCGTCCGGAAATGCGCCAAACGTTGGCGAGCATTCTGTCCAAGCTGACCAACCAGCCGCAGCCGCATTTCGATGAGGCCGCGCCGGTCATTGAGCCGGAGCCGCAGGCCGACGCCTGAGGCAAAGACAGATCCCGCCCGGGTTCAGCCGCCACTTTGTGGCTAAGTGACGGCTGATGCCCGTTCCCTGCCGGCCGTGGCCTATCTCGCTGCGGTTTGCAGGCTGGCGGCAGTCACGAAGCGCATCGCCTTTACCGCGGTGAGGGTGGTGCCCTGATGGATTAATGAACCCAAGTTCAGTGATGGGACTCATGCAAAACCACCAAATTCCCCAAGCCACGTCGCCATTGAGCTCGTGGCTTTATTATCTGGAACGTCTGCACAGCCAGGCGATCGAACTCGGCCTTGAGCGCGTACAGCGCGTCGCGGCGCATCTGGATTTACTGACCCCCGCCCCCACGGTGTTCACCGTTGCCGGCACCAACGGCAAAGGCACCACCTGTCGCACCCTCGAAGCCATTCTGCTGGCCGCCGGCCTGCGCGTCGGCGTCTACAGTTCGCCGCATCTGGTGCGCTACACAGAGCGGGTGCGGGTGCAGGGCGAAGAGCTGGCGGAGCTCGCGCATACGACCTCTTTTGCCGAAATTGAAGCCGCGCGCGGCGAGATTTCCCTGAGCTATTTCGAGTTTGGCACACTCTCCGCGCTGTGGCTGTTTCAGCAGGCTCGGCTGGATGTGGTGATTCTTGAGGTGGGCCTGGGCGGCCGCCTGGATGCGACCAATATCGTCGATGCTGACGTGGCGGTGGTGACCAGTATTGCCCTCGACCATACCGACTGGCTGGGGCCCGATCGCGAAAGCATCGGCCGCGAAAAGGCGGGGATTTTCCGCCCTGGTAAACCGGCTGTCGTCGGCGAACCCGATATGCCGTTGACCATCGCTGAGGTGGCGAGCGAAAAAGGGGCGCGGCTCCTGCGCCGTGACGTTGACTGGCAGTATGACGCCAGTGAACAAGGCTGGTCCTTCCGCGATCGTCAGGGGGCGTTAAGCGATCTGCCGCTGCCGCAGGTCCCGCTGCCGAATGCGGCTACGGCGATTGCGGCCTTGCGCGCCAGCGGGCTTAAGGTCAACGAGCAGGCGTTGCGCGATGGCGTTCAAAACGCGATGCTGCCGGGGCGTTTTCAGATAATCAGCGATGCTCCCCGGACGATCCTGGACGTTGCCCATAATCCGCATGCGGCGGCCTATCTCGCCGGGCGTCTCAAAACCTTATCGAAAACGGGGCGCGTGCTGGCGGTTATTGGTATGCTGCATGACAAGGATATCGCGGGAACGCTGGCAAATTTACGGGCCGAAGTTGACGACTGGTACTGCGCGCCGCTGGAAGGGCCGCGCGGAGCCACGGCGGAGCAGCTGCTGGAACATTTGCGCGCAGGTAAAGTCTATACTAGCGTCGCTGAGGCGTGGCATGCCGCGATGGCGGACGCCGGGCCTGAAGATACGGTGCTGGTGTGTGGTTCATTCCATACGGTGGCGCATGTAATGGAAGAAATAGACGCGGGGAGAATCGGTGGCGAGTAAGTTTCAGAACCGTTTAGTCGGGACGATTGTGCTGGTGGCGCTGGGGGTGATTATCCTGCCAGGGCTGCTGGATGGTCAGAAAAAACATTATCAGGATGAGTTTGCCGCCATTCCGCTGGTGCCAAAACCGGGGGATCGCGATGAGCCGGATATGCTGCCCAGGCGCTGCCTTCGCAGCCTCCTGAAGGGGCGGCGGAAGAGGTGAGGGCCGGCGATGCCGCTGCGCCATCGCTGGATCCGTCGCGGATACCGGTGAACAACAACAGTTTTGATGTGGTGCAGGAGCCGGTGGTCGCACCGAAACCACAGCCGAAACCTCAGCCGAAGCCGGTAGAGAAGCCGCAACCGCAACCACAGCAGCAGGTTGCGGCGCAGACGCCGCCGCCTAAACCGCAGCAGCAGGCTGAAATTCCGGCACCGACCGGTAAAGCCTATGTGGTGCAGCTTGGGGCGCTGAAGAACGCCGATAAGGTCAACGAGATTGTCGGTAAGCTGCGCGCTTCCGGCTTTAAAGTTTACACGTCGCCTTCGACGCCGGTGCAGGGTAAAATTACCCGTATTCTCGTGGGGCCGGATACCTCGAAGGATAAGCTGAAAGGTCAGCTTGGTGAGCTGAAGCAGCTTTCGGGACTTAGCGGCGTGGTCATGGGCTACAGTCCGAACTAACTCTCTCTTTTTTAAAGGAGTAGAGTGCTGAAACCCCTGTCTGACGCGCCCTGAAGAGGCGAAAGGCAGTATGGCGTTGAATGTTTTTTCAGCGCCATTTTTATTTCTGTAGGGCACGGAAATCCCTACGCAAACGTTTTCTTTTTCTGTTAGAATGCGCCCCGAACCGGACGACAGGGCGTAAAATCGTGGGACGTATATGGTCTGGATTGATTACGCCATAATTGCGGTGATTGGTTTTTCCTCACTGGTTAGCCTGATCCGCGGCTTTGTTCGTGAAGCTTTATCGCTGGTAACCTGGGGATGCGCTTTCTTTGTTGCCAGTCATTACTACACTTACCTGGCTGTCTGGTTCACGGGCTTTGAAGACGAACTGGTCCGAAATGGGATTGCTATCGCGATACTGTTTATCGCAACGCTTATCGTCGGCGCTATCGTTAACTTTGTGATAGGTCAGCTGGTGGAAAAAACCGGCCTGTCGGGAACCGACAGGGTGTTAGGGATCTGCTTTGGCGCCCTGCGCGGGGTGCTAATCGTCTCGGCGATTCTGTTCTTTCTCGATAGCTTTACCGGTATGGCGAAAAGCGAAGACTGGCAAAAGTCTGAGCTTATCCCGCAGTTCAGTTTCGTTATCAGATGGTTCTTTGACTATCTGCAGAGCTCGTCAAGTTTCTTGCCCAAAGCATAAGCGTTGGGATGTAGCTTAACGAGGAAAAGGTGTTATGCCGGTAAACCAGTCGATTTATGACGCGTTAACGGTGCTTCAGCATCGTGGCCAGGATGCCGCAGGCATCATCACCATTGATGCGAACAACTGTTTCCGTTTGCGTAAGGCGAACGGTCTGGTGAGCGACGTTTTTGAAGCTCGCCATATGCAGCGTATGCAGGGCAATATGGGTATTGGTCACGTTCGTTACCCGACGGCTGGCAGCTCCAGCGCCTCCGAGGCACAGCCAGCTTAGAAGATCGGAAGAGCGGTTCAGCAGGAATG
>OKMJ01000098.1_pt1 | contig 13843 bp, 10 predicted proteins | sample 1612461 | NCBI WGS metagenome assembly OKMJ01 (sample SAMN04436797, study PRJEB24849) | human gut metagenome | biome: human gut; feature: NICU; material: stool | host: Homo sapiens | place: USA: Saint Louis, MO | collected 2011-04-14
GGGGTGTCACCCCGTAGAGCACGCCGGATTTGATCGCCACCAGCGCCAGCACACCGATCAACACCTCGGCCAGATGGGTGTAGAGCACGCCGATATTCAACACCATGCCTACCGAGATAAAGAACAGCCCCAGCAGCAGCCCTTTAAACGGCTCGATGGAAATCTCCAGTTCGTGGCGGTATTCGCTCTCCGCCAGCAGCACCCCGGCGATGAAGGTGCCGAGCGCCATCGACAGGCCAAGCGTCTCCATAAACAGCGCCGAGCCGAGCACCAGCAACAGCGCCGCGGCGGTGAAGATCTCGCGCACGCCGGAAGCGGCGATATAGCGGAACAGCGGTCGCAGCAGGAAGCGGCCGCCGATCAGCATGCCGCCGAACGCCGCCACCTTGAGCGCGATCTTCGCCCAGTCGTCGCTGGTTCCGCCGGCGCCGGCCAGAATGGGGATCAGCGCCAACGCCGGGATCACCGCCATATCCTGGAACAGCAGCACCGAGAAGCCGAGCTGCCCCCCTTCGTTGCGGTTCATGCCCTTCTCGCGCATCAGCTGCAGCGCCATGGCGGTGGAAGACATCGCCAGGCCGATACCGCCGATCACCGCCGCCTGCCAGGCGAAGTGCGTCAGATACAGCAACGCGCCCAGCACCGCAGCGGTGATCAACACCTGGCCGGCGCCGGCGCCGAAGATCGAGCGCCGCAGCTCCCACAGCTTGCTGGGGTTCAGCTCCAGGCCGATGATGAACATCAGGAACACCACGCCCAGCTCGGAGAAGTGCAGGATCTCGTCGACGTCGCGAATGAAGCCCAATCCCCAGGGGCCGATGGCGATGCCGGCGATCAGATAGCCCAGCACCGCGCCGATCCCCAGGCGACGGGCGATCGGCACCGTCACCACCGCGGCGAACAGGAACAGTAAAATGGCGGTCAGTAAGGTCGATCCTTCCATGCTCACCGCCCTCCGCGCGGCAGCGGGTGGCTCAGCCACTCGCCGTAGGCGTCCGCATGGCTGCGCAGCACCTCCGGCTTTTGCCGCCGCGCCCAATACACCACGAACGGCGTCAGCCAATGCATATGGCACATCCCGGCGGTCAGCTCGAACGGCCGCAGAATATCTTCCATCGGGTAGTGGTTATAACCGCCGGTGCGGTAGGCGCCTTCCGGTTCGCCGGTGGTGATCACCGAACGCCAGTATTTGCCCGCTAGCGCATTGCCGCCCACGCCGCTGGCAAAGCCGCGCGACAGCACGCGATCCAGCCACTCCTTCAGCAGCGCCGGGCAGCTGTAGGTGTACAGGGGATGCTGAAACACGATGACCTGATGCTCACGCAGCAGCTGTTGTTCGTGATGGATATCGATAAAAAAATCAGGGTAGTGCGCGTAGAGATCGTGCACGGTGACATGTTCCAACTGCTGCGCCGGTCGAAGCAAAACCCGGTTCGCCACCGAGTCATGGGATTCCGGATGGGCATACAGCAGCAAGACCTTGGGCGGCTGCGACATCATTCCCCTCCAAAGCGTCGTCAGGGTAGCGGTTTTCCGTTACCATGCATCGCAAAGACAAAAACAGCGCGCGGTGCGCGTTCTGTTACCTTAATGATAATTTAACATACTCTGAACATACGGCGCTTTATGATTGTATTCTCCTCGCTACAAATCCGACGCGGCATCCGCGTCCTGCTGGACAACGCCACGGCGACGGTTAATCCAGGTCAGAAGGTCGGCCTGGTGGGCAAAAACGGCTGCGGCAAATCCACGCTGCTGTCGCTGCTGAAGGGCGAGATCGCGGCGGACGGCGGCAGCTTCACCTTCCCCGGCAACTGGGCGCTGGCCTGGGTCAACCAGGAGACGCCGGCGCTGGACGTGCCGGCAATCGAGTATGTTATCGACGGCGACCGCGAGTTTCGCCAACTCGAAGCCGAATTGCAGGCGGCCAACGATCGCAACGACGGCCACGCCATCGCCACCCTGCACGGCAAGCTGGACGCCATCGACGCCTGGACCATCCGCTCCCGCGCCGCCAGCCTGCTGCACGGCCTCGGCTTCTCCAACGAACAGCTGCAAAGCCCGGTGCGCGACTTCTCCGGCGGCTGGCGCATGCGCCTCAACCTGGCGCAGGCGCTGGTGTGCCGTTCCGACCTGCTGCTGCTCGACGAACCGACCAACCACCTGGATCTCGATGCGGTGATCTGGCTGGAGCGGTGGCTGAAAAGCTATCCCGGCACGCTGGTGCTGATCTCGCACGACCGCGACTTCCTCGATCCGATCGTCGACAAGATCCTGCATATCGAACAGCAGACGATCAATGAGTACACCGGCAACTATTCGTCGTTCGAACGCCAGCGCGCCACCAAGCTGGCGCAGCAACAGTCGCTGTATCAGCATCAGCAAGAGAAAGTGGCGCACCTGCAAAGCTATATCGACCGTTTCCGCGCGCAGGCCACCAAGGCCAAGCAGGCGCAGAGCCGCATCAAGATGCTGGAGCGCATGGAGCTGATCGCCCCGGCGCACGTCGACAACCCGTTCACCTTCAGCTTCCGTCCGCCGGAAAGCCTGCCGAACCCGCTGCTGCGCATGGACAAAGTCAGCGCCGGGTATGGCGATAAAGTGATCCTGAAGTCAATCAAGCTGAACCTGGTGCCCGGCTCGCGCATTGGCCTGCTCGGCCGCAACGGCGCCGGTAAATCCACGCTGATCAAACTGCTGGCCGGCACCCTGGAGCCGCTGAGCGGCGAGATTGGCCTGGCGAAAGGCATCAAGCTGGGTTACTTCGCCCAGCACCAGCTGGAATTCCTGCGCGCCGACGAATCGCCGCTGCAGCACCTGAGCCGCATCGCACCACGGGTGCTGGAACAGCAGCTGCGCGACTATCTGGGTGGTTTCGGTTTCCAGGGCGACAAGGTCAGCGAAGTGACCGAACGCTTCTCCGGCGGCGAGAAGGCGCGGCTGGTGCTGGCGCTGATCGTCTGGCAGCGCCCTAACCTGCTGCTGCTCGATGAACCGACCAACCACCTGGATCTCGACATGCGTCAGGCGCTGACCGAAGCGCTGATCGATTTCGAAGGCGCGTTGGTGGTGGTCTCGCACGACCGTCACCTGCTGCGCTCCACCACCGACGATCTGTACCTGGTGCACGACGGCCAGGTCGAGCCTTTCGAGGGCGATCTCGACGACTACCAGCAGTGGCTTGTCGACCTGCAGCGCCAGGAAAGCCAGCAGGACACGCCGGAAAAAGAGAGCGGCGGCAACAGCGCGCAGGCGCGCAAGGATCAAAAACGCCGCGAGGCGGAGTTCCGTACGCAGACCCAGCCGCTGCGCAAGCAGATCGCCAAGCTGGAACAGCAGATGGAAAAACTGGGCGCCGAACTGGCGGCGGTGGAGGAACAGCTGGCGGATCCCGCGCTGTACGACATCAGCCGCAAGGCCGAGTTAACCGACTGCCTGCAAAAGCAAAGCCAGGCCAAATCCGCGCTGGAAGAGACGGAAATGACCTGGCTGGATGCGCAGGAACAGCTGGAGCAGTTAACGCAGGCGTTCGAAGCCTAAGCCTCAGGCCTTGTAAAAAGGCCTATCCCCCAGAATGGTCGCGCGGTGCATGATGCGCCGCTGCGGCAGATAATCCGCGTTGGCGTAGTGCTGCGTCACGCGGTTATCCCAGATCGCCACGTCATTTTCCTGCCAGCGCCAGCGCACCTGAAACTCCGGTTTGGTGATGTGAGCAAACAGGAAGTTCAGCAAAGCGTCGCTCTCTTTCGGCGCCAGATCGACGATCCGCGTGGTAAACCCTTCATTGACGAACAGCGCCTGCCGGCCGCTGACCGGGTGGGTGCGCACCACCGGATGCAGCAGCGGCGGGTTTTTCTGCACCGCCTGTTGCCAGCGCTGATGCTCCTCTACACTGCCGCGATGTTTGTGTTCCGGGAACGACTTGGTGAAGTCATGCTCCGCACGCAGCCCCGCCAACAGCGTTCTGAACGGCGCCGACAGCGCCTCGTAGGCGGCGATGCCGCTGGCCCACAGCGTATCGCCGCCGGTGGAAGGCAAGGTCTTGGCCGTCAGGATCGCCCCCAGCGGCGGGTTGTCGATAAAGGTCACGTCGGTGTGCCAGTTATCGTTGTCCGGCGGGTTGTCGTCGTGGGTATCGAGCACGATGATCTCTTCCACGTCGGTGGCGTGCGGATAGACCGGATGGATATGCAGATCGCCGAAGCGGCCGGCCAGATCGCGCTGCTGCAGCGGGGTGATCGGCTGATTGCGGAAGAACAGCACCTGATGCTTCAGCAAGGCGTGATAAAGCTGCTCAAACTGGCCGTCGCCCAGCGGCCGGGCCAACTCGACGTTTTCCACCAGCGCCCCGATGTAAGGCCCCAGCGGGGTGATATTCAGACGTTCGTTCATTGCTGTACTCCATGCCACGGGGTCAATCGGCGCTGCAGGGCACGCAGCCCCAGCTCCAGCCCAAATGCAATCACCGCAATCACGCCGATGCCAGCCAACACCACGTCGGTCGCCAGAAACTCACCGGCGGATTGCACCATAAATCCCAGGCCGCGCGTGGCGGCGATCAGTTCGGCGGCCACCAGCGTCGACCAGCCGACGCCCAGCCCGATGCGGATGCCGGTCAGGATCTCCGGCAGCGCGCTCGGCAGCACCACGAAACGCAGCACCTGCCAACGCGTGGCGCCCAACGCCCGGGCGGCACGCACCCTCACCTGCGCCACGCTGCGCACGCCGGCCACGGCAGACAGCGTCACCGGCGCGAAGATCGCCAGATAAATCAGTAAGATCTTTGAGGTTTCGCCGATGCCGAACCAAATCACCATCAGCGGCAGATAGGCCAGCGGCGGCACCGGGCGATAGATTTCAATCAGCGGATCGAGAATGCCGCGCACCGTGTCGTTCAGCCCCATGGCAATGCCCACCGGGATGCCGACGATCACCGCCGCCAACAGCGCTACCAGAATGCGCCCCAGGCTGGCCGCCAGGTGTTGCCACAGCGTGGCGTCCATAAAGCCTTGCGGGCTGGCGATGGTGATCAGCTGGTGCAGCACCTGCTGCGGCGCCGGCAAAAACAGCGGGCTGATCAGCTGCAGCGCCGTCACGCCCCACCAGACGATCAACACCGTCAACAGCGTGGCGCCGCTCAGCCAAACGTTGCGCGGCACGCTGAAACGGCGCGCCGCTTTACCTTGCGGCTGCGCCGCGGCCTTCAGAGTGGAATGCAGGCTCATAGCATGGCCTCGCGCTGTTGGAAAACTTTGCCCAGCACGTATTCGCGCTGCGCGATAAATTCAGGATCGGACTTGATGGCGCGGCAGGCTTCGCCGTCAGCATAGCGTTGGCCGAAGTTCAGCGACAGCCGCTCCACCACCTGCCCCGGCCCCGGCGACAGCAGCAACAGCTCGCTGGCGAGGAACACCGCCTCTTCGATATCGTGGGTGATCAGCAGCACCTGTTTGCCGGTATCGCGCCAAATGGTCAGCAACAGCTCCTGCATCTGCTCGCGGGTGAACGCGTCCAGGGCGCCGAACGGTTCGTCCAGCAACAACAGCCGCGGATCGGCGGCCAGAGCGCGGGCGATGCCGACGCGTTGGCGCATGCCGCCGGAAAGCTGCCAGATAAAGTGCTGTTCATAGCCCGCCAGCCCCACGCGCTGCAGCATCTGCTCCGCCACCTGGCGGCGCTGCGCCTTGCCGACGCCGGCCAGCTGCAGGCCGAACTCGACGTTGTCCACCACGTTGCGCCACGGCAGTAAGCCCTCATGCTGGAACACCACGCCCCGTTCGGCGCTCGGGCCGTGAACGGGCGTTCCATCCAGCGTGATGCTGCCTCCGTCAATCAAAATATCGCCTTTATCAAGGTGAGGAAGTAACTCTTGGATTGTTGCATCTGTTGCCGGTCCTGCTTTGACCATTAGCAAGATCCGACGTGGTTTCTCGATAGATTCTACAAATTCTTCGATTGTATATGTTGCTTTGAAATTTTTATCTGGGTGTTCTTCTACTACAGCGGTTGTTTTAGCCCCTGTACGATTGAATAAAGCCACTGAATAGCCGCGGCTTTCTATGTTCAAGGCTAGATTTTTACCCATAACGGCCATACCGACAACGCCGATTTGTTGTTTTGACATATGAACTCCTCCTACATACGGGATTTCTCCCTAATCTCTTACATTATAGCTTAACACGGCTACATTGCAAACTAAAGAACAACATATTTTTTATTTACCGACTACAAAAAAATAAACCTCAAGGCTCCATGGTTAGCCTTGAGGTTTTACATTTTCTAATTAAAATGTATTAAGCTTCTTTTGACATTACGTCCTTACCATCATAGTAACCACAATTTGCACATACGTGATGGCTTTTTTTCATTTCACCACAGTTTGGACATTCGTTTAACCCTTTGATTGTCAATTTGTAGTGTGTACGACGTTTTGCTTTTTTAGCTTTTGATGTTCTTCTAGCTGGTACTGCCATTTTGCTACACCTCCTTGTAAAGTCTTGTATCTAAATTAGACACAATATATTCCAATCTTACTTGTTATCGTCGTCTTTTGATTTAGAATCAAAAAGTTCAGATAGTTTTGCAAGACGAGGATCAATTTTATTCTCGGCTTCTTCCATTTTTCTGCGCTGGTATTCTTCTTCGGAAACAACTTCCCAATCATTGCCTTTTGGAAGTTCTGTTGCTGCTTCCTCTTCTTTTGTCAATACCCGCATTGGAATCGCCAATAAGATGTTGTCTTCAATCGACTCTGCTAAATTCAATAATGGACCTTCAATTAGCAAAATCTCATCCGCAGACATTTGTTCATCTCTACTTTGGAATTGTTCTTCTGTCATGAATACTTCGTCTACAGAAAAATCCATGGGCAGTTCAACAAGTTCTAGTGAACGTGTTGAAGGAACTGTCAAAGTCGTCTGCACAGTGTAATGAACGATATAGCCTTTCTTATCAACTGAGACCAAACCTTCGACTTCCACTGGCGCAACATCAAGTATTAAATTGTCTCGCTTCATGAGAGCGGCTTTCAAGTCGAGCGTCTCATGAAAAGTTAACGGTGTCTCCTGGTATTTTCTCAATTCCAATAAAGACCATTTCATTTTTCATCACTCCTAAGCAACAAAAGCAATTATACAGGGCAAAAAGCATGTTGTCAATGAAATTTTCTTGACACCTTGCTGTTCATAAAAAAACATAAAAATCTTTATTAGAAAGCCTCTGTTTGCTATCATCCTCAGAATCATTTACAATAATCATTATTCCATTAAAGGAGCGGATGATCTTCATGAACACGAAAGATATCGAATACTATGTCCAAATCGTCAAACAAAAAAATTTTACGAAAGTGGCTAATTATTTCCGTGTGAGCCAACCTACTATTACATATGCATTACAACGTCTTGAAAAAGAGTTTGACACCGTACTTATTACAAGAGATCGATCGCATCACGAATTAATCGTCACGCCTTCTGGAAAGCAGCTGTTTCTCCATGCACAAACCATTCTCCAAGAGATTTCTACTGCAAGAGCTGAAATCACTCAGTTGCAAAAGAAAAAGCTTCGTTTTGGCATGCCTCCTATTATCGGCAATGAATACTTTCCTAAACTGTCAAGTTACTTTATCAAGCATGAATTGATGAATCAAATTGAGATTACCGATGGAGGCTCTCGGGACTTATACGGGATGATCCGACAAGGGAGGATCGATTTAGCTGTATTAGGCTCAACACAGCCAATCGTGGATCAATATTTAGAAACAGAGTTACTTTTGGACAAACGTTTCATGATCGTCGTGCCACCTACACATCCTCTTTCCAAGCAGGATACTGTCTCTTTCAAAGATATAGCAGATGAACAGTTTGTACTATTGAACGAACATTATGTCCACCCCGCAGCATTCACTAAGCTTTCTAAACAAACACATACTCATCCAAAAGTTGTTTATCAAAGCAATGACTTGACGATTTTAAAGAGTATGGTCCGAGAAAATGTGGGTATCGGTTTTTTGGCAGAGATTGCTGTCCATCCTGAAGATCATTTAGTTTGCCTCCCTCTTTCAGATGAAGTTCAGCCTCGCTTCTTGATTTCATTGGCAAAACGAACACAGCAGATCGTCACGCCTCTTCAAGAACAAGTAGTCCAAGTTATCCATGAATTCGTTACAGCACAAAAAAACAGCTCTTCGTAAAAGAAGAGCTGTTTTTATTTTTTATTAAGCTAAATTAGATAGCTGTTGTTTCGCCACGGTAAACGATGCCGCGACGTGAATCAACGGTAATCAATTCACCTTCTGTAATTGTTGTTGTTGCGCCTTTAGCACCAACGATTACAGGAATATCTTGTGCAATTCCTACAACTGCAGCGTGAGAAGTCAATCCGCCTTCTTCAACGATAACAGCAGCTGCTTTTTCGATTGCAGGCATATATTCTTTGTCAGTTGATGGTACAACTAGAACCATTCCGTCTTTTGCTTTTTTTACAGCTTCTTCAGCAGATGAAGCAATAACTGCATTTGCAACGACAGATTTTTGTCCAACGCCTTGAGCTTCTAATAATTTAGAACCAATCATTTGAATTTTCATCACGTTAGTTGTTCCGCGTTCACCAACTGGTACACCAGCAGTGATCAAGATTAAATCGCCTTCTGATGCGAAACCTAATTCAACAGCTTTTTTAGCTGCTAGTTCAAACATTTCATCAGTTGTTGATGGTTTTTCAGCAACTGTTGGGTAAACGCCCCAGTTTAACATCAAACCACGTTTTGTGCGTTCGTCAAAAGTAACAGCCAAGATATCTGCATCTGGACGATATTTTGAAATCATTTTTGCAGTGTATCCTGATTCAGTTGCAGCAACGATTGTTTTCACGCCTAGATTTTTTGCAGCACGAGCTACAGATAAACCGATTGTTTCAGTTACATCTGTTTTATCGAATTCGTTCAATTGGAATGTACCTAATTCTGATAATGCATTTTCAGCTTCTTGGTCGATACGTGCCATTGTTGAAACAGCTTCAACTGGGTAGTCCCCGTTTGCAGATTCACCAGATAGCATTGTTGCATCTGTGCCATCAAATACAGCGTTAGCAACGTCAGAAGCTTCCGCACGTGTTGGACGTGGGTTTTCTTGCATTGATTCTAACATTTGTGTAGCAGTGATAACTGGGATACCAGCAGCATTACATTTTTTGATGATGCGTTTTTGAACCATTGGTACTAGTTCAGCTGGGATTTCAACACCCATATCTCCGCGGGCAATCATAACACCGTCAGAAACTTTGATGATTTCGTCAATGTTGTCGATACCTTCTTGAGATTCGATTTTAGGGAAGATTTGAACATGAGTCATGTCTTTTTCTTCTAAGATTTCGCGGATATCTAGAACGTCTTGTGCTTTACGTACAAAACTTGCAGCGATAAAGTCGATATCGTTGTCTAAACCAAAACGAATATCGTCAGCATCTTTTGGAGTAATACCTGGCAAACTAATAGAAACGCCTGGTGCATTTACCCCTTTACGTGATCCTAGCATACCTGCATTTTTAACTTCTACGACTAATTCACGGTTTGCTTCGTCTTTTTCAATGATTTGCATATCGATCAAACCATCATCAAATAAAATGTGTCCACCAACGTGAACATCGTCAAATAATCCTGGGTAAGTAACCGCGATTTTTTCTTTTGAACCTACATGTTCAGGATCCATAGAGATGCGTGTTTGATCTCCTACTTCAAATTTGATGTATCCTGCACGACCAAAATCAGCTTCTGTTGTGCCTTGAACAGTTGTACGGATTTCAGCTCCTTTTGTATCTAAAAGAATACCGACATCTTTTCCTGTCTTTTTAACTGCTTCACGGACCATAGTCATACGTGATAATTGTTCTTCATGGTCACCATGAGAAAAGTTAAAGCGGAAGACATTTGCCCCAGATTCAATCAATTGAGAAATAATTTCTACTGAGTTACTTGCTGGTCCTAATGTACTAACGATTTTGGTTTTTTTCATTTAAAAAACTCTCCCATTCAATTTTGTTTATTTAAAGCTGTACACAGCTTAAATAGCTTGGTTTCTTTCACTCTTAAAATGAAAGTGAATTATTTAGATCATATAGTGATAAGTCTGGTTTATGTTTGTTGTTTTCAAGTGTATCAATGATGTCAGACGCAACGATTTCGTTGTCATGGATACCGACACATAATCCACCTTTTCCTTCTTGAAGCAATTCGACAGCGTAAGCACCGAATTTACTTGCCAACACGCGGTCGCGTGCGCTTGGTGCTCCACCACGGACAACGTGTCCCAAGATAGATACACGTGTATGATAGTCGCCAAATTCTGAAAGTTTCTCAGCGAATTCATTTCCGCCCATTACACCTTCAGCCAAGATGATCAAGCAATGTTTCTTCCCGCGATCGCGGCCTTCTTGGATTTTTTTAGCAACTGAAGCCATATCAAAATCATGTTCTGGGATGATGATTTCATCCGCTCCGCCAGCCACACCTGACCATAAAGCGATGTCTCCTGCATTGCGTCCCATTACTTCGATAACGAATGTACGAACATGAGAAGTCGCTGTGTCACGAATACGGTCAATTGATTCTAGTACTGTATTGATTGCTGTATCAAAACCGATTGTGAAATCAGTCCCAGGAATATCATTATCGATTGTTCCAGGAATACCTACTGCTGGGAAACCGCGTTTTGTCAAAGCCATTGCGCCATGATAAGAGCCGTCTCCTCCGATAACCACTAGACCTTCGATTCCGAATTTTTTCAATTGTTCGATTCCTTTTAATTGACCTTCTTCAGTTGCAAATTCTGGATAACGTGCAGAATACAAGAATGTACCACCACGTTGGATCTTGTCACCTACATCTGCCACATCAAGACGACGAATATCTCCAGCAACTAAACCGGCAAAACCATAATTGATCCCGTATACTTCCAGTCCTTCGTAAATACCTTTACGAACAACGGCACGAACAGCTGCATTCATTCCAGGTGCGTCTCCGCCACTGGTCAAAATTCCGATGCGTTTCATAATAAACATTCACCTCATTAAAATACTTTATCCTAAGTATGACTTAGGTTTACAACCATTTTTGCGTTAACCACGACTAACATTCTAACATTATTTTTCTCACTTGTCTTGATTTACGGATAAAAAAATGAAAAAAAATGAAAGCAAGTAGTATTTTTTACCGTAAGTTATTTGAAAACCACATTATCTTCGCCAAGCAGATAAATAAGTTGCCCCTTTATACTCTTGCTGTCATCCACCCAATAAGCATCTGACAGAACTACTTTTCGTTGCGTTTTTTCGTGATACATAACTACTGGTATATATCCTGGGTGTTTCTGAAAAATCACTTGTAATTGTTTCATTATCTCGGGATCTTCCCGTTCTTCTGTAATACGCAAATAGCAAGTTTGTGAAGGATACTGGGCTTCTAACTGGTTAGGATCAGCAAAGCTTTCTCCAATTAGTTGCAGTTCCTGATTATATTTGCTGATTTCGCTCCGCCCTTGAACAAAGATCACTCGATCAACGGCAAACAAATTACGATATTTACGATAAAGAGTTGGAAAAACTGTGACAGAAATTTCTCCACTACTGTCGGTTCCTTCAACAAAGGCCATCAGTTCTCCTTTTTTTGTCCGAATTTCTCTAACTTCCTTGATCATCACTAATAAATTGACTGGTTGATTAGGGACGATATCTGTAATCAGCTGAACTTGTTTAGCTAAACGAAGACGATCAAACCCTTCTGCAGGATGACCTGACAAATAAATACCTAAGTACTCCTCTTCCAGCTTCAAGCGTTCTTCTAGTGTATAGTCAGCGACTTCTTCTTCTTTTAATGCCATGATTCCCAGCAAGTCAAGACTTCCACCACTGTAAACGATATTTTGGATTTTTCCTTCGAGATCAAGCATCAATTGTTTCCTGTTAGGAGATAATTCATCAAAAACGCCTACTGCTGTCAGTGATTGCAGTAACTCTAATTTCAGCCAACGCTTATCGATCCGTATGAGGAATTGATCCACTGACTGGAACGGGCCATTTTGTTTTCTTTCGTTTAATATATCTTCTACAAAATCACGCCGAATACCTTTTATCGCTGTCAGTCCGAATCTGATTTCTTCCTTATTGACCAACTCAAAACTGGAATTACTTTGATTAATGGACGGCGAGGAAAGTTTGAGTTTATTTTTACGTGCTTCTGCAATATATTCTTTCAATTTTGATGTGTTATGCCGAACAGAATTCATCAGGCTGGTAAAGAAAGCACCTGGATGATGGGCTTTTAGATACGCCATTTGGAATCCCACGAATGAATAAGCAAATGCATGTGACCGATTGAATCCATAGTTTGCAAATTTTTCGATATATTCATATACGGTCGCTGCTGTTTTTTCCGAATATCCCTGTTGTAATGCTCCTGATACAAAATGCGACTTTTCTTCATCTAATACGTCTTTTTTCTTTTTACTCACTGCCCGTCGCAGAATATCTGACTGCCCTAATGTAAATCCAGCCATAGTCGAGGCGATCTGCATGATTTGTTCCTGATAGACGATCACTCCATATGTGTTTTTCAAAATCGGGATCAGTGAATCATCTGGGTAGCGAATGGCTTCTTTTCCTTTCTTCCTGGCAATGAAGGTATCTATATTTTGCATAGGGCCTGGTCGATACAATGCATTGACTGCGGCAATATCTTCGATGTTTTCTGGACCTAATCTTCGTAAAACGTTCCGGATACCAGCAGATTCAAATTGAAATACTCCTGAGGTTTCTCCTCGTTGAAACAAGAGCAGCGTTTTTGCATCATTTAGCGGGATCTCTTTTAATCGGATCTCATAACCTTCTACTCGCTTAACAGCTTTCAAAGTAAAATCAATAATCGATAAGTTGCGTAGTCCTAAAAAGTCCATTTTCAAAAGACCGATGGCTTCTACCTCATTCATCGTATACTGGGTCAGAAAAGCTTCATCAGAACCGCGTTGGAGCGGGACTAGTTCAAGTAGATTCTTATCGCTGATAACTACACCTGCTGCGTGAGTCGAAACATGTCTTGGCAATCCTTCTAAAATCACTGCAGTTTTGAATAAAAGTTGGTTTTTTTCGCTTGCCTGAACTAATTCTACTAATTGATGCGAAGTTTTATAAGCTTGGGTCAATGTGATTTTCAATTGATTGGGTATTGCTTTTGACCAGCGGTTTGCTTCACTTTGCGATAAACCAAACACTCTAGCTGCATCTCTAAGAACCATTTTTGCTGCCATTGTGCCAAATGTCGCGATTTGTGCCATATGATATTGTCCATACTTTTCTCGAACATAATTCAATACTTCTTCACGTCGATTGTCAGGAATATCCAAATCGATATCTGGCATCGTAAAGCGTTCGGGGTTTAAAAAGCGTTCGAACAGCAAATCATATTCTAATGGATCCACATCTGTGATTTCTAACACATAGGCTACTAATGAACCCGCAGCAGAACCACGACCTGCACCGGTAACGATTTTGTTTCTATGAGCAAAAGCCATTACATCCCATACGATCAAGAAATAATCATCGAATCCCATTTGATGGATGACAGATAACTCGTAGTCCAAACGTTCTTGGTATTCCTTTGTATAATCAGTGATTCGGCGTTCCACTTGCGAATAGCATAACTCTCTTAAATATTCTCCAGCTTGTTTTCCATTAGGAACTGGATAATGCGGAAGTAATTTCTGATGGAACTGGAATTCAAATGAAATCGATTCAGCTAAACGCTGGGCGCCTATTACAGCTTGGGAAAGACCCGCTTTTTCGAATCGTTTGATCATTT
>OKMJ01000102.1_pt1 | contig 13680 bp, 13 predicted proteins | sample 1612461 | NCBI WGS metagenome assembly OKMJ01 (sample SAMN04436797, study PRJEB24849) | human gut metagenome | biome: human gut; feature: NICU; material: stool | host: Homo sapiens | place: USA: Saint Louis, MO | collected 2011-04-14
AACCCGTGTTACCGCCGTGAAAGGGCGGTGTCTTAACCGCTTGACCAACGGGCCATTAAAAAGAAAAAACGGAGAAGGAGGGATTTGAACCCTCGCGCCGGTTTCCCGACCTACACCCTTAGCAAGGCAACCGATCCGCACAGCATTTGGACGGCGGCCAAAGTGGCGGAAAGCCTGTCGATGAGTGAAGTGATGCTGCGCCGCAAACTGTCGATGGAAAATACCGCGTTGCGCAACCTGATGATCGACGTGCGCATGAGTAGCGCACTGGCCCTGCTGCAGTCGACCGACTGGCCGATTTCCGCCATCGCGCAACATGTCGGCTATGAAAGCGCGTCACGTTTCGCCGAACGTTTTCGCAAACGCTTCGGTTTCGCCCCGACCGCCATTCGCGGTCACCAAAGGATTATGGAGCCGGCCTTTGAACAGCATTACGGTTCCAGCTAATCAATGGCGGAAAACACTGCAATTTAGCTCAGATAGACGATGGCATCTCAAGGATGTGAGCGTACCGAGCAACTTATCTTGACGTATCCGCCAGCGACCGCTGGCGCCTTTTCCTGGTTGCTCTCTTCCTGCCGCTGGCTAATTATCCCGCACAACCCACTGCTCAGTTCCTCACCAAAGCATTAAGTATTTTCCTATTTTGACCGACACCTAAAACTTGCTTGCTATACTGCTTTTCTATCTGACTGTCTAAAGCGAGAACGTAAAAATGCGGCAAAGGAACAACGTTAAAGCCAAGCTTAAGCAAGCTGGTGAAAAGCTGGTGCTTGCCTGCTGTCTCTTGTTGCTGCTTTATTACGCATTGCAATGGTCGTTGCTCCTCGGTGATTTATGATTAATTTTATTTACTTATTTTATTGCTAAATTAATTGCACCGGTGGCCTGCTTCCTGCTGTTATAGCAAATCCCGAGGGCCAACCGTCACTATATCAAACGCAAAATCCGCGCGACTTAGTTAGCTCATTTATTATAAGAATGGAATATACTTGCAGCCTCATTCTATAACCCCATGAATCTACGACACTTGCAGCTAGACCGTCCCATTTTCTTATTGTATGATAGCGCGCGGAAATGCGCTGGCTTTTATAACTACTTTAATCTGAAGCCAGGCGATGCCATATAGGATAAGTAACTTAGGGAATATAATGTGAATATATTAAGTTTTGTTTGGCTAGCTCTTGCTTTCGCCACTTTTTTCCTACACCACAGAACCATTTTCGCCCTGTTGATTATCGCGTCCATCTTTCAGTCAAGCGCTATTATCAATACAGGGAGTAATAGCCTACCCATATTCTACTTTATCGAGCTAGTTTTAATAACCCGGTTTGCTTTTACTTCGAAAAACAGCACACCTGTCTTTAACTTAAAACACCGAGTATTTCTGCAATCTCTGGTGATAATTATTCTTTTTTGGTTCTTCACCTATGCGTTTACCCATCTATTTGAAGGGATAAGAGTTTATTCACCGGCTTATAGCTTTGAAAATAACTACGCCAAAAAAGGTATCTCGCTTGTGTGGGGCAATAACAACATCAAGCAACTGATTCTAATCACGCTGAACCTGATAACGCTGTATGTCATTTACGTCAAGCGGCGTGAAATCACGCCTGAATACGCTCTGAAAACCATCATTTTTACGACGTTGGTTTTCTCCGCTTACTGCCTGATTTGGCTCCTTGCCAGGCCGCTGGCGAATGCGATTCAGATTTTGATGTATAACAGCATGCATAACGCCAATGCCATTTTTGAATCCAGACTGAGCGGTACCTTCGGTGAACCGTCATTCGCCGGTATCTTTATCGGCGCAACGATCGTGCCTCTTTTGGTTGCCAAAGGGTTGCGACTGAAGTTAGTGGCCCTATTGATGATGCTGCTCTTGGTTAAAAACGGCTCTACATCAGGCTATTTTACCCTGCTTACGTCGCTGTGCGGCACATTCATTTTCAGTCCGCGTTTTAGCCTGATACAGAAAGCTCTATTTTCTCTGTCTTTGGTCATCGCATCAAAGCTCACATTTATCTTTTTCCTAGATAAAATAACGGATTACGCGGACAAAAAAGCGCAAACGATCTCTCACCTCGTGCGTTCCGCCTCCAACTACAATGCCCTTGAAATTATGTATAATACCTTTGGCTTGGGCGTCGGTATCGGTAGCGCAAGAATATCTTCTCTGCCTCTGTCCCTACTTGCTAACTTCGGAATATTGGGGACGATACTGTTAGTCGGTTTTATCGTATCCAAGCTTATTCGTTCGCAATATAACGTCGCCGGCAACGAAGCCAATTCCATGCTTAAATTTATGCTTTTCTCCGCATTTTTGGGCTCCTGCGCCGCCAACCCTGATTACTCTTACGGGTTCATTTGGGTTCTTATTTTCAGTTGCCTGTTGACAGGGAAAACACAACCGTCACTGCCACGATCAACGCAACAGCGCACGCTCTGACATCGGCAAGCGTCCCTTGGACCGTTGCCACCACATACACCCTCAGGCCGACGCGAGCCGCGTCAGCCTGCCCGGCAGCTCCGCCACCAGTTTGTCCACCGCCAGCCGCACTTTGAGCGGTTGGTAAGGCATATAGGGCCACACTGCATTCACCGGAAAACTGAGGCTGGACTCACCGCGCATGATCTCCACCAGCGTCCCGGCCATCAGCCGATCGCGTACCAGCCACTCCGGCAGCCAGGCAATACCGGCGCCGGCGGAAACGGCATCGACGATCCCCTGCATGTCATCCATCATCATCTTGGCCGGTGGCCTGAACGGCCGCAGCTCGCCGTTTTCACCGCGAAGCTGCCAGGGCAACACGGCGCCGGCGTGCAGATACCCCACCGCCTGATGCCGGCTTAACGCCTCCACCGAATTCGGTGCGCCGCAGCGCTGCACGTAGTCGGGCGAAGCGCACAGCAGCATGCCGTGTTCGCCCAGGCGTCGGGCAACCAGACTGCCGCTGTCCGCCAGTTCGCCGATGCGAACCGCCAGATCGAACCCCTCGTCGATCAGATCGATCCTGCGGTCGCTGAACGAAATTTCCAACGACAGTAACGGATGCTCATTCGCCAGCGCCGTCATCAAGGGCGCAATGCACAGATGGCCGAACAACACCGGCATCGAGATCCTAAGCCGGCCGCTGACCTGCATCTTGCCGCTGTCCAGCTGGTTTTCCGCCGCCTGAACGTTCGCCAACGCCTGCCGACAGTGCTCATAGTACAGCGCCCCTTCATCCGTCAGGCTCAGGCTGCGGGTGGTGCGCATAAACAACATCACGCCAAGCCGCGCCTCGAGCCGCGACACGATTTTGCTGACCGCGGAGCGTGTCAGATGCAGTTTTTCTGCGGCGGCGGCGAAGCTGCCGCCTTCCGCCACGGCGACAAAGGCCGGCAGCGCGCTGAGATCGCTTTTCATCTGAATGCTTCCAAATTGGAATCAATGAAGTGAAATCCTATCACCACTGGTGAAGATCGAGCAATGATAACCTGCAGTCATTCCGGAATGCCCGGTGAAACCGCCAATTACCGTCTGAGGACAACAGCATGAAAAAAATACTGGTGTTCAAATCCAGCATTATGGGAAACGACTCGCAGACCAGCAACCTGATTGACCGCTATCTGGCGGAGCGTCGGGCCAAAGGATATGAAGATCAGATCGTCGAACACGATCTGACGGCGTTGGATCTGCCGGTATTGGACGGCGAGCTGTTCAGTGCGCTGCGCGGCGCAGATAACATCAGCCCACGCGCCAAAGCGGCGGTGGCGCTTTCCGATCGGTTGATCGCCGAACTGAAAGGGAGCGATCTGCTGCTGATCGGCGCGCCGATGTACAACCTCAACGTCCCGACCCAGCTGAAAAACTGGTTCGATCTGGTGGCCCGCGCCCGGCTGACGTTCAACTATACCGCCGCCTACCCGGTCGGGCTGGTGGAAGGCGTCAATGCAGTGGTGTTCAGTTCACGCGGCGGCGTACACGCCGGCCAGCCGACCGACGCCGTGACGCCCTACCTGCGCTCGGTACTGGGGCTGATGGGGATCGGCGAGGTGCAGTTTATCTATGCCGAAGGGCTGGATATGAAACCGCACGGCCTCACTCAGGGGCTGGCGAATGCCCACCAGCGGATCGTGGCCTTGGTGGGCTGAAGCAAACGCACGGTAGCATTGATTTGTTATAACATAACAAATATGATGACCACGTCGACGCCACCTCGATGAGGTGTCGACGCTCCTACATCACATAAAGTTTTATCGCACTTTGAGCCAGCTATTCCGATAGCTGGTTTTTTTTTGCCTGCGATAATGAAATGATACCGGAGCCGCGGGTTCAATCGTGGCGGGCAGCGCGTTTCATTTCTCGCTCGCCGGGCGACTGCGTTTTGACGGACAGCGGCGCAACAAACGCTTTCCATTCCTTGCCTGCTTCCTGATGAGCCGCGTTTTTATGGGCCGATGAATAGTCATCGTTTTGCCCGGCGCATCCAGACAGCGCCATGATGCCCACAGCAAGATACAGCGATTTGCACATCATCCTATCCTGATAATTAACCGTCGCTATAGGGTAACAGCGCCGGCCCCAATGTCACTGCAAAATGACCGGCACGTTCATCACACCGGCATATTCATGATGTCCTGGTAGGCCGCGACCAGCTTGTTGCGCACCTGCACGCCCAGCTGCAGCGAGACCGATGATTTCTGCAGATCGACCATCACATCATTCAGGCTGATGCCCGGCACGCCCAGTTCGAAATCCTGCGCCTGCTTGCGCGCCGTTTGCTGGGTCTCGCTGATCTTGCCGAGCGCCGCAGTCAGTTCGCTGGCGAAGCTGACGCCCTGCGGCGCCGTATTCTGCCCCATCTTGCCGGCCTGAACCGCCATGGTCTGCATCTGCTGCAGCACCCCTTCAATGCCCTGAATCGCCATCTGGTCCTCAATCATCTCGTCACGCCGGGTGACGTTTCACCCTGCACTTCTCCAATGATGCACACCCTAGCACAGCGTTTTCAGACCTAAAGCGGCTAATTAACTGCAAAAAACCCGGCTTATCGGGCAATCGGAATCGTCTGATAAGGCGAATAATGGCCTGCCCAGAAATGGGAGCGCCGCTATTTAGAAGATATGTGTATCAGGGAGTCTGTTTTGTCACACAACGCTAACCATACCGTTCATCAGCCTGGCAGGGAGCTGCTCAGCGGCCCATACGGGATCGTGAGCGCCATTGAAGGACGAGACCTAAAATGAGTGCTTCGATAACCGCCGGCGAAAGCCGCGACAACGGCCTGCAGGCCATCTGGAATCGTCTGCGCGCCAACCCGAAAATTCCGTTGCTGGTCGCCGCCTCCGCCGCGATCGCCATCGTTGTCGCGCTGCTGTTGTGGGTGAAAAGCCCTGACTATCGCGTGCTGTACAGCAATCTGAACGACCGCGACGGTGGCGCCATCGTCACCCAGCTGACGCAGATGAATATCCCTTATCGCTTCGCCGAGAATGGCGCAGCGCTGCTGATCCCGGCGGAAAAGGTGCATGAAACCCGCCTGCGCCTCGCGCAGCAAGGGCTGCCGAAGGGCGGCGCCGTCGGCTTCGAACTGCTGGATCAGGAAAAATTCGGCATCAGCCAATTCAGCGAACAGATCAACTATCAGCGCGCCCTTGAGGGCGAGCTGTCGCGCACTATCGAATCGCTGGGACGTTAAATGGAACCGGTTCCAGCGAAAAGCGACAGAGTGTAAAAATATGATCGCAATCACGAAGCTGAGCAAAAAACAGCCGATGAGGGCGGGGCGGGCAACGGCCCCGGAGAAGGCGGGTTAGCGGGTGGTGGAGCCGCGGACGATCAGCTCGCCGGAGAACATCTGCTCGCCGCTGGGGGCTGCCAGGCCCTGAATGCGCTGCACCAGCCGCTCCAGCGCCGCGTGCCCCATTTGGTAGGTGGGCTGTTTCAGCGTGGTGATGCCGACGCCCGCCAGCTCCGCCCACTCCAGCTCGTCGAAGCCCAGCAGGCCGATGTCGTTGCCCCACTGAATGCCGAGCCGGCGCATGGCGCGCGCCACCTGCAGCGTCAGGGCGCCGTTGGCGGAGATCACCGCCTTGCGCATGCCGCGATGGCGGTCGCTGAAATCGCTCAGCACCTGCTCCAGCTTCTGCCGATCGTTGAGCGGCGTTTCGGCCTGCTCCGCCGACAGCGTGGGGTGCTGCGCCATGGTATGTCTGAAAGCGTGCAGGCGCTCGAGACGGGTATTGACCGTACCGAGCGGCTCGCTGAGGAATAAAATCGCTTCGAAACCTTGTTGCAGCAGGTGTTCGGTGGCGACGGTGGCGGCTTCGCGGTTGTTCAGGCCCACCACGTCGCAGGCGAAATCGGGGATTTTGCGGTCGATCAGCACCATCGGCAGCATCGACTGCTGCAGCGTGGATAACGCTTCCTCGCGCATGCCGACCGCGTTGACCACGATGCCCTCCACCCGGTAACTGCTGAGCAGCTGCAGGTAGTGCTGTTCCTGATTGACTTCGTTGTTGGTGTTACACACCAGCAGGGTAAAGCCGTGCTGGCGGCAGGCGGCCTCGATGCCGCGCATCACGTCCACCGAATAGGGGTTGGTGATATCGGCGAGGATCAGGCCGATCAGGCGGGTCTGGCCGCCCTTCAGGCTGCGCGCCATCTGGCTTGGCCGGTAGTCGAGCTGCTGGATCGCCTGTTCGATGCGCTGTTTGAGATCGTCGGAAAGCAGGTGCTGTTCACCATTCAGATAGCGCGACACGCTGGTCTTGCCGGTTTTGGCGATGCTGGCCACATCGCTGATGGTGGCGCGTCCTGAGGCGCGCGTTGCCTTGCCTGTGCTCACAGCCGATCCCTCCTGCGGTTAATTGCCAAGGAGACTACCATACCCGATGTGCGGGCGGGAATGTTGAAGGGTAAGGCGAAAATCGCAGGGCGCCGGTGGCGCCCCGCACGGGATTACTGCAGCGGGCTGAGGGTGATCTCGACGCGGCGGTTTTGCGCCTTGCCTTCCGCAGTGCTGTTGGAGGCGATCGGGTTGTCCGGGCCGGCACCGGTGGTGCGGATACGGTTCGCCGCCACGCCCTGGGTGATCAGCGCGCTGGCTACGCCGTCGGCGCGCTGCTGCGACAGGTTCATGTTGAGCGAGCGGGAGCCGGTGCTGTCGGTGTAGCCGACAACGTTGACCGCGGTTTTCGGGTACTCTTTCAGCACCATGGCGACGCCGGTCAGGGTGTTGGCGCCCGCCGGTTTCAGCGTGGCGCTGCTGCTGTCGAAGGTCACGTTGTTCGGCATGTTCAGCACGATGTTGTCGCCCTGGCGGGTGACGCTGACGCCGGTGCCTTTCATCTTGTCGCGCAGTTTGGCTTCCTGCACGTCCATGTAATAGCCAGCGCCGCCGCCGAGGGCTGCACCGGCCGCTGCGCCGATCAGCGCGCCCTTGCCGCGATCTTTCTTGGAAGAGGACAGCACGCCGACGCCGGCGCCCAGTGCGGCCCCGAGGCCCGCGCCGATGCCGGATTTACCGGCTTCGGATTCGCCGGTGTAAGGGTTGGTGGTACAGGCCGACAGCGCGAGCGTGAGGCTCACGGCGCTGGCAATAATTGCAATGCGTTTTTTCATGTTCTTGTCCTTAATGGCATCAGAATCTGTACGCGCCGGCCCAAAGCGGGGACGCAAAAAAAGTGGGTGACGCAGGGAGCCCGCGTCGCCGCGCTACCTATGACGCGCGGTTTCGCCGGCAGTTCCGGAGAAAAACGTGACAAATGATGAGCGCGGGTAAGTGCTGGGGGAGTTATGCGGTAAAACGCCGGGCGGCGCTATGCAGCGGATTCTTAATTGTGCGCATCCGGAGTGCAGATGCGCCTTTTTTAAGCATAACGGGTTGAATTTTCGACTGCCGGCCAGTTCATGATCAGCGTATAGGCCTGGGTTTCATCGTTGAACAGGCGCTGCGTCACCTGAAAACCGTGCCTGTGGTAGAACGCGCAGGCGCGCAGGTTCTGCTGGTACACCTCCAGGCTGAGCCGGCGGTAGCGCTGCTGCACGTGCGTCATCAGCGCCTGGGCGACGCCGCGGCCGTGAAACGCCCGCTCGACAAACAGCGCGCCGATGAACTGCTCGTCCAGCACGCTGATAAAGCCGACGATCTCGTCGTCATGCCAGCAGGCCCAGCTTTGCGCGCGCGGCAGGTAGTTTTCACGCACCAGCGCGGCGCTCTCACGCCAGTATTTTTCCGCCACGAACGGATGAGCGGCGATGGTGCTGGGCAGCCATAGCGCCATCAGCCGGTCGATATCCTCCGGGCCACAGGGGCGGATCACCGTGGCTTTGGGTAGCACATGCATCCCGTGAGATGATCGTTCACCAGCCCGCTGGCCTGCATGAAGGCGTAACAAACGGTGGAGCCGATAAACTTGAAGCCGCGTTTTTTTAGCGCCTTGGACATGGCGTCGGACTGCTCGGTTTTGGCCGGCACCTGGTTCAGCGCCTGCCAGCGGTTGAGCTGCGGCCTGCCGCCGACGAAGTCCCAAATGAAGGTAACGAAATTCTCGCCGGCCGCCTCCATCGCCAGATAGGCTTTGGCGTTGGTGATGATGGCTTCTATCTTGCCGCGGTGGCGGATGATGCCGCTGTCCTGCAGCAGATTTTCCACGTCCTGTTCGGTCATGGCGGCGACCCGCTGCGGATCGAAACCGTGGAAAGCGCGGCGGTAGTTCTCGCGCTTTTTCAGCACGGTGATCCAGGAAAGGCCGGCCTGTTGCCCCTCGAGGCACAGCATTTCAAACAGCTCGCGCGCGTCGGTGGTGGGCGCGCCCCATTCCTGGTCGTGATACTCGAGATACAACGGATCGGCCGTCACCCAACCGCAACGTTCGTCTGCCATCCTGACTGTCCTTATGCTGTATTTATGAACAGTAATCATCGCTCGAAGCGCCGAACTTGGCAAGCCTCTGATTGTTTTGTCATCAGCCCGCTTGACGTGACGAAAAAGCCGACAATAGTTACTACATGGCCGGTGGAAAACCGGCCAACGATAAAAACGACATTGCCTTCATTTGCAGGCTCTCAGGAGTCGATTCATGCCTCTAAAAATAACGTGCATGCCCCGCCCGGCGGCGCTTGCAGTGGCGTTGCTTTGCAGTGTGACCCTTCCGGCTCAGGCGTACGATCAACTCTACGTCTTTGGCGATAGCCTGAGCGATACCGGCAACAACGGCCGGTTCACCTATGACGGTAACCAGCACCTGCTGTACGACGAAGCGTTGGCGCAACGCATCGGGGCGGCGCTGGTGGCTTCGGACAACGGCGGTGAGAACTACGCCGCCGGCGGCGCCGTGGCGGTGCCGGGCCTGAACCCGGCCGACAACACCCAGGATCAGGTGCAGCGCTATCTGAACCGGGTCAACGGCCAGGCCGACGGCGACGGTTTTTACGTTCATTGGATCGGCGGCAACGATCTGGCGGCGGCGGCATTAAATGCCGCTACCGCGCCCGGCGTGGCCTATAACAGCGCCGCCGCGGCAGCCGCGCAGGTGCATTCGCTGCTGAACGCCGGTGCCGGCACGGTGATCGTGCCGACGGTGCCGAACATCGGCTCCACGCCGCAGCTGATGGAATTGATCATTCAACAGGCGCTGTCGCCGGTGCAGGGGGCGGCGATCCAGGCGGCCTATGCCACGCTTAATTCGGTGGCGACGCCGGACAACGCTTCACGCACGCAGGCGATCCACGCGGCGTTGGCCGCCGCGGCGAAGCAGGGCAGCGCCATTCCTCAGGTGCAGCAGGCGATCGCCACGCAGCTTATCGCGGCGTATGACAGCCTGAGCGCGCAGGCCGCCCAGCTGACCGATTTCTATAATCAAAGTGAAGACCGTTTGCTGGCGCAGGGCGGCGGCAATATCGTGCGGGTGGACGTCAACAAGCTGTTCGCCGAAGCGATCGCCAATCCGGCGCAGTTCGGCTTCGCTAACACCGCCGGCATGGCTTGCCCGCCGGGCGTTTCCTCGGCGGTCTGCAGCTCCGATATGCCCGGCTTCGACGCCGGCCAGTCCTATCTGTTCTCCGACCATTTCCACCCGAGCCCGCAGGCGCACCTGCTGATTGCGGATTATATCCAGGCGGTGTTGGATGGCCCGGCGCAGGTGGTGGCGCTGAATCAGGCGACGGCGGCGATGGCGCGCGACAGCCGCGCCACGCTCGACAGCCGCTTCCAGCAGCTGCGCCACGGCGAAAACCCGCAGGGTTCGCTGGGCGTGTTCGGCGGTTACGCCGGCCAGCACTATGACTATGCCGATAACCGGGCTGCGGGGGAGGGCAACGCCACCACCCACAACCTGACCGTCGGGGTGGACTATCAGCTGACCGACGGCTGGCTGATCGGCGCGTTGATCGCCGGTTCCAACGACGATCAACATCCTTCCAGCCGCTTTGATTACAAGGCGCGCGGGCTGCTGCTGTCGGCTTTCAGTTCACTGGCGATATTCGAGCAGGGCTGGGTCAACGCCGATTTGCACTATACGACGATGGATTATGACGACATCCGCCGCAGCCTGCGGCTGGGGCCGCTGACGCGCACCGAAACCGGTTCGACCACCGGCAGGCAGTGGGGCGCGCGCGTGACCGCCGGCTATGACTTCCCGATCGCTTCTTACCTGACCACCGGGCCGGTGGCGCAGTTCGCCTGGGATTACAGCCGCGTTTCCGGCTACAGCGAAGATGGCGATGACAGCACCGCCATGCGCTTCAACGATCAAACCTACCACTCGCAGATCGGCGCGTTGGGCTGGCGGCTGGATACGCAATTCGGCGTGTTTAACCCTTATGCGGAAGTGAGTTATCAGCACCAGTTCGGCGACGACGTCTACCGCGCCGGCGGCGGCCTGAAATCGACGCAAACCTCGTTCACCCGCGACAGTGCGGGCCAGGACAAAAACTGGGTGGATGTCACGTTGGGGGCCAACATGCCGTTGACGGACAGGGTATCGGCCTTCGCCACCGTCTCGCAAACCGGCGGGCTGAGCAGCGGCGAGCAGTTTATGTATAACGTAGGCGTCAGCGCGCGCTTTTGAATTGGCCATCGGCGCGTTCAAGGGCGCAGGATCAGGATAAGCCATAAGGTCTGATAAGGGATTTATGCGAAAGGCTGCTTGGGGGGAATTATGCGGGCCGCAGTGACGTTGGCGGAAATACAAAAAAAAACTGATCCTATGAAAGGATCAGGTAGCCACTTGGCCAACACCAGGGAAAATTTTATTTATTATTGTATAACCAAAGATTAACTGTCAATTTGTTTCTGTGGCCCGTTAGCGCCGTATTTCATCCATGGCCATTCCTTCCATACCCAACGCGTCGGCACGCCGCGCGATATCGCCTTATTTTTCACGACATAAGAAATAATCTGGCACTTGATCACATTATCTCTCGATGAAGGGAGTTTTTTAGTTGATAAAATTAACAAAAATAACATTGGTGCAACTTTATCTCGTGGGAAATATAAGGATATACGCACGTAAATCAGCTTAAATTTGGTCGATGAAGAGGGAAATAGCGTTCAGCCAATTGACTATTTAAACGGCGGTGAGTGATATTTTTGTTAAGGGGATCTAATGTGTGTGCCGGGTATGTCTTTCTGGACGGCAAGGTAACCGGCCAACGTGTTGTCCTTCCCGCTGCGCCCGCCGCGGGAAAATCCAGCGCTTCTCGTCCCGATTCGCACTTGTTGCCGGATTCTGGCTGTATATCTTACGGTCAAAGGGTATACTGGCGCATTCCATCTAAATCCACTTGTATCGCGTGCGAATTCAACATGCAAAAGTTTGATACCAAGACCTTCCAGGGCCTGATCCTGACACTGCAGGATTATTGGGCGCGCCAGGGCTGCACCATCGTTCAACCATTGGACATGGAAGTCGGCGCGGGAACCTCACACCCGATGACGTGCCTACGCGCACTGGGGCCGGAGCCGATGGCCGCCGCCTATGTGCAGCCATCCCGCCGCCCGACCGACGGCCGCTACGGTGAAAACCCGAACCGTCTGCAGCACTACTACCAGTTCCAGGTGGTGATTAAGCCATCGCCGGACAACATTCAGGAACTCTACCTGGGCTCGCTGAAAGAGCTGGGTCTGGATCCGACCATCCACGATATTCGCTTCGTGGAAGACAACTGGGAAAACCCGACGCTCGGCGCCTGGGGCCTGGGTTGGGAAGTGTGGCTGAACGGCATGGAAGTGACGCAGTTCACCTACTTCCAGCAGGTCGGCGGCCTGGAGTGCAAGCCGGTGACCGGCGAGATCACTTACGGCCTGGAGCGCCTGGCGATGTACATCCAGGGCGTGGACAGCGTATATGATCTGGTGTGGAGCAACGGCCCGCTGGGCGTCACCACCTACGGCGACGTGTTCCATCAGAACGAAGTGGAGCAGTCCACCTACAACTTCGAATACGCCGATGTCGACTTCCTGTTCTCCTGCTTCGAGCAGTACGAGAAAGAAGCCCAATCGCTGCTGGCGCTGGAAAAACCGCTGCCGCTGCCGGCCTACGAACGCATCCTGAAGGCGGGCCATACCTTCAACCTGCTGGACGCGCGCAAGGCGATTTCGGTGACCGAGCGTCAACGCTACATTCTGCGCATCCGCACGCTGACCAAAGCCGTTGCCGAAGCCTACTACGCTTCCCGCGAAGCGCTGGGCTTCCCGATGTGCAACAAGAAGAACGAGAACTAAGAGGCAGCCATGACTCAACAGACTTTCCTGGTGGAAATCGGCACGGAAGAGCTGCCGCCGAAGGCTCTTCGTTCCCTGGCGGAATCTTTCGCCGCCAACTTCACCGCCGAGCTGGACAACGCCGGCCTGGAACACGGTGACGTGAGCTGGTTCGCCGCACCGCGCCGTCTGGCGCTGAAAGTGGCCAACCTGAGCGCGGCGCAGGCCGATCGCGAAATTGAAAAACGCGGCCCGGCGATCGCCCAGGCGTTCGACGCCGAAGGCAAACCGAGCAAAGCGGCCGAAGGCTGGGCGCGCGGCTGCGGCATCACCGTCGATCAGGCTGAACGCCTGGTGACCGACAAGGGCGAGTGGTTGATGTACCGCGCCCACGTCAAAGGCCAGTCGGCGCAGGCGCTGCTGGCCGGCATGGTCAGCACCGCGCTGGCTAAACTGCCGATTCCGAAACTGATGCGTTGGGGCGACTCCGACGTGCAGTTCGTGCGTCCGGTGCACACCGTCACGATGCTGCTGGGCGCCGATCTGATCCCGGGCACCGTGCTGGGTATCGACTCTGCGCGCACCGTGCGCGGCCACCGCTTCATGGGCGAAGCCGAGTTCACCCTCGACAACGCCGACCAATACCCGCAGATCCTGCTGGAGCGCGGCAAAGTGGTCGCCGATTATGAAGCGCGTAAAGCCCTCATCAAGCGCGACGCCGAGCTGGCGGCGCAGAAGATTGGCGGCAAGGCCGATCTGAGCGACAGCCTGCTGGAAGAAGTGGCCTCGCTGGTGGAATGGCCGGTGGTGCTGACCGCCAAATTCGAAGAGAAATTCCTGGCGGTGCCGGCGGAAGCGCTGGTGTACACCATGAAGGGCGACCAGAAGTATTTCCCGGTGTACGACGCCGCGGGCAAACTGCTGCCGAACTTTATCTTCGTGGCCAACATCGAGTCGAAAGACCCGCAGCAGATCATCTCAGGTAACG
>OKMJ01000103.1_pt1 | contig 13677 bp, 8 predicted proteins | sample 1612461 | NCBI WGS metagenome assembly OKMJ01 (sample SAMN04436797, study PRJEB24849) | human gut metagenome | biome: human gut; feature: NICU; material: stool | host: Homo sapiens | place: USA: Saint Louis, MO | collected 2011-04-14
GTCTCCGCCCCCTCATTAATGGGATAGGCCCATCCGACAGCAGTGTGTGGGCCCCGGGGGCCGTCGCCCTAGGGCCCGGCACCTCCGTAAAAGGGGTCTACCTAGGATGGAAATCCCAGCGTGGCTGGTCCGGACATGTGAGCGTACCCCCATCGCGTGGGGTGTGGCCGTGGGGTGCCGGTACTCCGAAGTGGTCATCGCTCTGTTTCGGATTTGTTGGTCGCGTCGGTGATGCACCCTCATGGCTTCTCATCCCTGGCTCACATTGTTATCGCGGGTCGCCGCCTGAAAACACGTGCCGACTCGAACTTCCGAGTTCGATTGACCTTGGTGTTGTCAACGTCGGCCATACCGCTCAGGGGTCGGGGCGTGGAAATATCTCCTGCAACCGCGTCGTTTCTGTACGCGCCCGCCTCCTCAACCGACCCGTGCTCGACGGGGTCCCGGTCCAAATCTCCTTAAATGGACACACACTACATCAGGGTGAGACCACCGTTGGGACTGGGGACAGCCTCGCGCTCCGGGTATCTGCGTCTGTATACTCGTCCCTCATGCATCCCGGCGTATACTACACAGACTCCATAATCTCGGTTAGTTACGATTAACTCGTGTCTGTCGTGGCACAGTGAATTTGCCACCCGATTAAAAGTGATATTCTCACCTCAACATAAAGTAGGTGATGTTACCAACGGTGCGAAAGTGATCCACATCCGACGCCTGAAATCAGATCCAGGGGTTAATCTGCTCTCCTGATTCGGGAGAGCTTATGGTCACTTTTGAGACAGTTATGGAAATTAAAATCCTGCACAAGCAGGGTATGAGCAGCCGGGCGATTGCCAGAGAACTGGGTATCTCCCGTAATACCGTAAAGCGTTACCTGCGTGCGCAGCCTGAGCCGCCAAAATATACGCCGCGTCCTGCAGTGACTTCGCTTCTTGATGAATACCGGGATTATATTCGTCATCGCATCGCTGATGCCCACCCTTATAAAATTCCTGCGACGGTTATCGCCCGCGAGATCATGGAGCAGGGTTATCGTGGTGGCATGACCATCCTGAGAGAGTTCATACGTTCACTCGTTATCCCTCAAGAGCAGGAGCCTGTCATTCGCTTCGAAACCGAGCCCGGACGACAGATGCAGGTCGACTGGGGCGCCATGCGTAACAGCAAATCACCGCTTCACGTGTTCGTTGCTGTTCTGGGGTACAGCCGAATGCTGTATATCGAGTTCACCGACAACATGCGCTACGACACGCTGGAAGCCTGTCACCGCAATGCGTTCAGCTTCTTCGGCGGTGTACCGCGGGAAGTGCTGTACGACAATATGAAAACGGTGGTGCTGCAGCGTGATGCTTACCAGACCGGCCAGCACCGGTTCCATCCATCCCTGTGGCCGTTCGGCAAAGAGATGGGCTTCTCTCCCCGGCTGTGCCGCCCCTTCAGGGCACAGACTAAAGGCAAGGTGGAGCGGATGGTGCAGTACACCCGCAACAGCTTCTATATCCCATTAATGACGCGCCTGCGTCCGTTGGGGATCGCCGTCGACGTTGAAACAGCCAACCGCTACGGCCTGCGTTGGTTGCACGATGTTGCCAACCAGCGGAAGCATGAAACAATCCGGACCCGTCCCTGTGATCGTTGGATCGAAGAACAGCAGCCCATGCTGGCTCTGCCGCCGGAGAAAAAACAGTATGACGTGCAGGTAGACGAAAGCCTGGTGACCTTCGACAGACAGCCCCTGCATCATCCGCTGTCTATCTATGACACGTTCAGTAGAGGAGTCGCATGATGGTCGAGTTGCAACATCAACGGCTGATGGTACTTGCTGAACAGCTGCAGCTGGACAGTCTCATCAGCGCAGCGCCAGCGCTGTCGCAACAGGCAGTGGATCAGGAATGGAGCTACATGGACTTCCTGGAGCATCTGCTTCATGAGGAGAAACTGGCCCGACATCAGCGTAAACAGGCGATGTATACCCGGATGGCAGCCTTCCCGACGGTGAAGACGTTCGAGGAATACGACTTCACCTTCGCTACCGGCGCTCCTCAGAAGCAAATCCAGTCGCTGCGCTCCCTGAGCTTCATCGAGCGCAACGAAAACATCGTGTTACTGGGCCCCTCGGGCGTGGGGAAAACGCATCTGGCAATAGCAATGGGCTATGAAGCGGTACGTGCAGGTATCAAAGTTCGCTTCACTACGGCGGCGGATCTGTTACTTCAGTTGTCCACGGCACAACGGCAGGGGCGCTATAAAACAACGCTTCACCGTGGCGTAATGGCGCCAAAGCTGCTCATCATCGATGAAATAGGGTATCTGCCGTTCAGCCAGGAAGAGGCAAAGCTGTTCTTCTAGGTCATCGCCAAACGTTACGAAAAGAGCGCGATGATCCTGACATCCAATCTTCCGTTCGGGCAGTGGGATCAGACGTTCGCCGGTGATGCAGCCCTGACATCCGCGATGCTGGACCGTATCTTACACCACTCACACGTTGTTCAAATAAAAGGAGAGAGCTATCGACTGAAACAGAAACGAAAGGCCGGGGTTATCGCTGAAGCTAATCCTGAGTAAAACGGTGGATCAATATTAGACCGTCGGTGGAGATGTAAGTGGATCACTTTTTACCCGTCGTTGACAAGGTGACTTAATGAACAAGAGAACTAAGCGTACTTTTACCCCTGAGTTCAGGCTGGGATGTGCACAGCTGATCCTTGATAAGGGTTACTCATATCGACAAGCCAGTGAAGCGGTTAATGTTGGTTCTACCACGCTTGAATCTTGGGTACGCCAGCTCAGTCGGGAGCGCCAGGGTATTACACCTTCTGCCACCCCCATTACCCCAGAGCAGCAGCGTAACCACTGTGCATCGATGCACTCTTATCAACCCGACGATCTATTGCTGCCGTCGCACAACTCCGAGGGCGAGTTGCTCAACGTACAGCTGACCAAGCTCAAGGCAAACGAACGTAAGCGGCTGGGAGGAGGTGAGAGCCGTCTTTAATACCTTGAGCGGCCCTGACTATAGGCTATCTGGCTCACCGAGGGTTCACAGCGAGCCTGACCGGGATGCTTTGCGTCAACAACATGACAGCTGCTTGCTGATGAGATGACCGTAACGGCACCGGACAGGCCCGTGCGACGGATGCGGTCGCGCTGGTTAACTGTATCCCGGCTTTTCTGCCCTGGAAAGCGACGTAACGACGCCTACTGTCAGTAGGATGCTGAGACCACGCGAATGCCACATCAGGCGTTCAGCCCACCGCCGCAGCTCAGCTCGTTTGAAATTCTGCGATGCCGAGCTGAAAGCAATGAGCGCGAGCGAGTAAGTCGAGCTGCTGGCCGGTGCTGAAACACCAACTCCACCACTCTCGACAATTTGGAGCCGGTGTGCGAACGTGCCAGTGTGGTCGGTTTCCCGCTGATTTTCCTGCCCGACCAGGAGAAGTGGAGCGGTGATGGGGCAGGTATCAAAGCCATCACCGGCGGCGATGCGGTCGCCATCGACCCCAAATACCGCGACGTCTATGCCGTCCACATCCCGGCGGGGATTTTGGCGGTGAACAACAACTCGATGCAGTACAGCGACCGCAGCGGTGGCATCTAGCGCTGCCGGGTCATCCCGTCGTTCCCGGTGAAGAACGTGATCCGTTGCTGCTGGCAAAGATCACCGAAACACTCGCGGTAATAGTGCGCTACCTGATGCAGCGGCCAACCCGAATGACGCCCGCGCACTGCTCCAGGCACAGCAGAGTTCGGCCGAAGTCCTAGAAATCAAACGGCATGCCGTCCGCCGATCGATTTTTGTGGTTATCTACAGGTACTCGGAGCCCCGCAAGGGATAATGATCGGCAACGCCAACATCACCACTCGAATCCGCGCCGCTACCTGTACCACGCCTACCTGTAGTTTATAAGCGCAATGGGCTATCAGCACGTGATGAACCTGACGGCGTTCGGCCAGGCAGTGCCGCGACGCTGAAAGAGTATGAGCGTATGCTGCTGAAGCGCCGCGCCAAGCAGGGGATACAGACCAACCTGATATTGAGTCGGACTGGCTGCCGAAGTGTGGCGCAGTGTGACGGTGAGCGAGTCGATCGGCCGGACCGATCAATAGGCCATTATTGGTCTACTGAACCCATTGGACGCTCAATTTCCGCGCCGCCTATAGTGGCAGTTCTCGAATGTATGTAGCAACTCCAGGGCATCCTATCGGCCGCTGAACGGCCAATATCATAACGACAAGCGCTCCCCAAACCGGCTCAGGCCGGTTTTTTGTGCCTGCGATTCAGACTGTTCACCCTGTGGGTGAACAGGGGTGTACACTGCGAAGGTCGCTATACACCCATAAATACATTGAAATAAAAGGATAAAATAAAAAGATGTATAGGGTGAACAGTTTTTCTATAAATCTTTTTTTGGGGGCTGTAAGTCCAAGAAATGAGTGCTGCGATCAGAAAATGGCGACGGTAAATTTATGCGTAACAAGATTTTTGGTTTGGGTTCGTGACGCGGAATCTAACCGAGTTCTTTGTGTGGTTGAATTTTATACTACTTTCAGAGCAATAGTCTAATCCTTCAGCGTTTCACGAAATTTATACTGGGGGCACAAAAGGGGGCACAATCTTGATTTGTTTATAATAATCTTATATTTTTCATTGTATTGATTGGTGATTTGAGTCCGGCCTTCGCACCATTAAGTACCGCGCGAACAAGAAGCCACCGAAAGGTGGTTTTTTTGTGCCTGAAATCTGCCAGCCTCAATTACCTACCCACTTTACACTTATTGACGTATTTCTCATTTCAGTAAAAACCGAATCTTCCTGATGTTTTACTAATGTCTATCTGATTGACCTTAAAGGATAAAATGGCGTTTCATTGAACCCTTTCGGAACAAGGAGTTCCAGGATGGAGCCACAACAGGAAGGGATCACGCGGGCGTTAACGCCGGGCGAAGTCAATCTGGCAAACTCGGTGTTTGGCAGCACTATTTTCTGATCTCCTCCCTGAAGTTTTGCTAGTGGTTGCCAGAGTGGGGTAGCCCTATCCCATTGGCTCAGTTGCTGTGACGTCGGTCATTGCTCGGAAAGATACAGAAAGCTAAGATAAATCGTTATGAGCCTTAATTATATGGATAGGCTTGCACAGCGATGGATTAAAACTTAATGATGACTAAATCTAATTTTGAGTTCCTAAAGGGCGTCAACGATTTCACCTATGCCATCGCCTGTGCGGCGGAAAATAACTACCCGGATGATCCCAACACTACGTTGATTAAAATGCGCATGTTTGGTGAAGCGACGGCTAAACATCTTGGCCTGTTGCTGGATATGCCTCTCTGTGAGAATCAACACGATCTTCTGCGTGAATTAGGCAAAATTGCCTTTATTGATGACAACATCCTTTCTGTATTCCACAAATTGCGCCGAGTTGGTAACCAGGCGGTACACGAATACCATAATGACCTGGATGATGCCCAGATGTGCTTGCGCCTCGGATTCCGTCTTGCCGTTTGGTATTACCGGCTGGTAACTAAAGATTACGATTTCCCGGTACCGACTTTTGTGATGCCTGAGCACGGCGAGGATCGCTACCACGCCGAAGTTCTCACTCTCAAACAGCAGCTGGAGCAGCAGGCACAGGAAAAAGTACACAGCCAGGCAGAGCTGGAAGCTCAGCAGCAACGTTTAATTGCCCTCAATGGCTACATTGCCGTTCTCGAAGGTAAGCAACAGGAAACCGAAGCCCAGACCAAAGCCCGTGTGGCCGCGCTGGAAGCACAGCTCGCTGCCAAAAATGCCGAGTTAGCAAAACAGACCGAACAGGAACGTAAGGCCTATCACAAAGAGATCACCGACCAGGCTATCAAGCGCACGCTGAATCTCAGCGAAGAAGAGAGCCGCTTCCTGATAGACGCACAGCTGCGTAAAGCGGGCTGGCAGGCCGATAGCAAAACGTTACGTTTTGCCAAAGGCGCTCGCCCGGAACCCGGTGTCAACAAAGCGATAGCCGAATGGCCGACGGGTACAGATGAAACGGGTAAAACAGGCTTTGCCGATTATGTGTTGTTCGTTGGCCTTAAGCCCATTGCCGTCGTGGAAGCAAAACGCAAAAATACCGATGTGCCCGGCAAGCTCAACGAATCTTACCGCTACAGCAAATACTTCGATAACGCCTTCTTACGCGACACGCTGCTGGAGCACTACGCTCCCGACGAAGTACACGAAGCCGTGCCGGAGTATGAAATCAGCTGGCAGGACACCAGCGGTAAACAGCGCTTTAAAATCCCTTTCTGCTACTCCACCAACGGGCGTGAATACCGAGCGGCGATGAAGACCAAAAGCGGAATCTGGTATCGCGACGTCCGCCACACCACCAACATGTCAAAAGCGCTACCGGAATGGCATCGCCCGGAAGAGCTGCTGGATATGCTGGGCAGCGACCCGCAGAAACAAAACCAGTGGTTTGCTGAAAACCCCGGAATGAGCGAACTCGGCCTGCGCTATTACCAGGAAGATGCCGTCCGTGCGGTAGAAAAGGCTATCGTTAACAGCCAGCAAGAAATTCTGCTTGCGATGGCGACCGGTACCGGTAAAACTCGTACCGCCATTGCCCTGATGTTCCGCCTGATCCAGTCGCAGCGTTTCAAACGCGTCCTGTTCCTGGTCGATCGCCGTTCGCTTGGCGAGCAGGCGCTGGGATCGTTTGAAGACACACGGATTAACGGCGACACCTTTAACAGCATTTTCGATATCAAAGGATTGACCGACAAATTCCCGGAAGACAGCACCAAAATTCACGTTGCCACGGTTCAGTCACTGGTCAAGCGTACGCTGCAATCCGATGAACCGATGCCGGTCGGCCGCTACGACTGCATTGTGGTTGACGAAGCACACCGCGGTTACATTCTGGATAAGGAGCAGACCGAAGGCGAGCTGCAGTTCCGCAGCCAGCTGGATTACGTTTCCGCCTATCGTCGCATTCTCGACCACTTCGACGCGGTAAAAATTGCCCTGACCGCCACGCCAGCACTGCATACGGTAGATATTTTCGGTGAACCGGTTTACCGCTACACCTACCGTACGGCGGTGATCGATGGCTACCTGATCGACCAGGATCCACCCATTCAGATAGTCACCCGCAACGCGCAGGATGGGGTCTACCTTTCCGAGGGTGAACAGGTGGAACGTCTGGACCCGCAAGGTGAGCTGATCAACGACACGCTGGCCGACGATCAGGACTTTGAGGTCGCCGATTTTAACCGCGGTCTAGTGATCCCGGCGTTTAACAGCGCGGTATGCGGTGAGTTAACCAAATATCTGGATCCCACCGGGCAGCAAAAAACGCTGGTGTTCTGCGTCACCAACGCCCATGCCGATATGGTGGTGGACGAGCTGCGTACGGCATTTAAGAAAAAGTACCCGCAGCTTGAGCACGACGCCATTATTAAGATCACTGGTGATGCCGATAAAGACGCGAAGAAAGTGCAAAGCATGATCGTTCGCTTCAACAAAGAGCGGCTGCCTAATATCGTGGTCACCGTCGATCTGCTGACCACCGGCGTCGATATCCCGTCTATCTGTAATATCGTGTTCCTGCGCAAAGTTAAAAGCCGCATTCTTTACGAGCAGATGAAGGGCCGCGCCACGCGTCTGTGCCCGTCGGTAGGGAAAACTAGCTTTAAGATTTTCGACTGCGTGGATATCTACAGCTCGCTGGAAAGCGTCGACACCATGCGCCCGGTGGTTGTGCGTCCACAGGTGGAGCTGCAAACGCTGGTCAACGAAATTACCGACTCGGAAACCTACAAAACCCTCGAAGCGGATGGCCGTAGCTTCGCCGAGCACAGCCATGAACAGCTGGTCGCCAAACTACAGCGGATCATCGGCCTCGCCGCCTATAACCGCGACCGCAGCGAAGCGGTGGATAAACAGGTCCGCCGCCTGGACGAATTGTGCCTGGATGCCGCGGGCGTCAACTTCGGCGGCCTGGCTTCGCGTCTGCGGGAAAAAGGGCCGCACTGGAGCGCTGAGATTTTCAATAAGCTCCCCGGTTTTATCGCCCGCTTGGAAAGGCTGAAAACCGATATCAATGCCCTGCGTGACGCGCCGATCTTCCTCGATATTGACGATGAGGTGGTGAGCGTCAAATCGCTATACGGCGATTACGATACGCCGCAGGATTTTCTCGAAGCATTTGATGACTTGGTCAACCATTCCCCTAACGCCCAGCCGGCGCTGCAGGCGGTGATCAATCGCCCGCGAGACCTCACCCGCAAAGGCCTGGTGGAGCTGCAGGAGTGGTTTGACCGCCAGCATTTTGAAGAGTCCTCCCTGCGCAGTGCCTGGAAAGAGACGCGCAACGAGGATATCGCTGCCCGACTTATCGGCCATATCCGCCGTGCGGCGGTGGGGAATGCGCTCAAACCATTTGAGGAACGTGTCGAGCACGCGTTGGCGCGTATTAAAGGCGAGAACGACTGGAGTTCTGAGCAGTTAAGTTGGCTTGACCGTTTAGCGCAGGCGCTAAAAGAGAAAGTAGTGCTCGACGACGATGTCTTCAAAACCGGTAATTTCCACCGCCGCGGTGGTAAACCAATGTTACAGCGCACCTTTGACGATAACCTCGACAGCGTGCTGGATAAGTTCAGCGATTACATCTGGGATGAGCTCGCCTGACGCGTTATCATCCCCGGCAATTTCTTCTTCTGCGGCCCCGATAAGGGCCGTTGTTTTACATGGGATCTTCAATGAACAATAACGATCTGGTCGCCAAACTGTGGAAACTGTGCGACAACCTGCGCGACGGCGGCGTCTCCTATCAAAACTACGTCAATGAACTCGCCTCGCTGCTGTTTTTGAAAATGTGTAAAGAGACCGGCCAGGAAGCGGACTACCTGCCGGAAGGCTACCGCTGGGATGATCTGAAGTCGCGCATTGGCCAGGATCAGATGCAGTTCTACCGTAACCTGCTGGTCCAGTTAGGTGCTGATGAGAAAAAGCTGGTGCAGGCGGTGTTCCATAATGTCAGCACCACCATTGAACAACCCAAACAGCTGACTGAACTGGTCAGCTATATGGACGCGCTGGACTGGTACAATGGTGACCACGGGAAGTCCCGCGACGACTTCGGCGATATGTACGAAGGGCTGCTGCAAAAGAACGCCAACGAAACCAAATCCGGCGCGGGCCAGTACTTCACCCCGCGTCCGCTGATTAAAACCATTATCCATCTGCTGAAGCCGCAGCCACGTGAAGTAGTGCAAGACCCGGCTGCGGGTACGGCGGGCTTTTTGATTGAAGCCGACCGTTACGTAAAATCACAGACTAACGATCTCGATGACCTTGACGGCGATACCCAGGATTTCCAGATCCACCGCGCGTTTATCGGCCTCGAACTGGTGCCTGGCACTCGTCGTCTGGCGCTGATGAATTGCCTGCTGCATGACATTGAAGGCAACCTCGACCACGGCGGCGCCATCCGTCTGGGCAACACGCTGGGCAGCGACGGCGAAAACCTGCCGAAGGCGCATATTGTCGCCACCAATCCACCGTTTGGCAGCGCCGCGGGCACCAACATTACCCGCACCTTCGTGCACCCGACCAGCAACAAACAGCTGTGCTTTATGCAGCATATTATTGAAACCCTGCACCCCGGTGGCCGCGCAGCGGTGGTGGTGCCGGATAACGTGCTGTTTGAAGGCGGCAAGGGCACCGACATTCGTCGCGACCTGATGGACAAATGCCATTTGCATACCATCCTGCGCCTGCCAACCGGGATTTTTTACGCGCAGGGCGTAAAAACCAACGTGCTGTTCTTTACCAAAGGCACGGTCGCCAATCCGAGTCAGGATAAAAACTGTACCGATGACGTGTGGGTGTATGACCTGCGGACCAATATGCCGAGCTTCGGCAAGCGCACGCCGTTTACCGAACAGCACCTGCAGCCGTTCGAAACCGTCTACGGTGAAGATCCGCACGGCCTAAGCCCGCGTGAAGAAGGAGAGTGGAGCTTTAACGCCGAAGAGAGCGAAGTCGCCGACAGCGAAGAGAATAAAAACACCGACCAGCATCAGGCCACAAGCCGCTGGCGTAAGTTCAGCCGAGAGTGGATCCGTACGGCAAAATCCGATTCGCTGGATATCTCCTGGCTGAAGGATAAAGACAGCATCGACGCCGACAGCCTGCCGGAGCCGGATGTGCTGGCGGCGGAAGCGATGGGTGAGCTGGTACAGGCGCTGGGCGAGCTGGATGCGCTGATGCGCGAGTTGGGCGCGGGGGATGAAGCGGATGTGCAGCGCCAGTTGTTGGAAGAAGCGTTTGGTGAGGTGAAGGTATGAAACAGCCTCAGTTTCCCAACGAATGGAGTCTAGTACAAATTGAAGACATTCTTGCCATGCAAGAAGATGGAAAGATTATTCATCAGGGCTGGAGTCCTCAGTGTGAAAGGGAGCCCGCTTCAGAAAATGAATGGGGTGTTCTGAAAACAACTGCAATCCAGGATGGTTTCTTTTTGGATAATGAACACAAGAAGTTACCGGAGACTAAAACACCTAAGCCACGTTTAGAAGTGAAAGCTGGAGATCTATTAGTTACTAATGCAGGGCCTCGTTCCAGGTGCGGTATCATTTGCCTAGTTAAGCACACGCGAAACAAATTAATGATTTCGGGGAAGATGTACAGATTGCGTTTGCCTGAAAAATTTATTATCCCTAATTTCATTGAGGCTTGGCTCAGGACTTCCTTTACTCAAAATGAACTGAATAACAGAAAAACCGGAATAAGTGAAAGTGGGTTAAACATGACTCAATCTCGCTTTTCAACGCTACCAGTTCCCCTTGCCTCATTTTATGAACAAAAAATCATCGCCGAAAAGCTCGATACGCTGCTGGCGCAGGTAGATAGCACCAAAGCACGTCTTGAGCAAATCCCACAAATCCTGAAACGTTTTCGTCAAGCGGTGCTGGTATCAGCAGTTAATGGTAAATTGCAAGCTGAATCCTCCAGCAATGAATGTTGTACTATAGATTCATTGTGCCTCACCTCATTTGATGGCCCATTCGGTTCTAAGTTAAAAACATCGGATTATACTAATTCCGGTATAAGAGTTGTTAGATTAGAAAATATCGGTCATTTAGAATTCAATAGCGAAAAAGAAACTTTTATCAGCCATGAAAAATATAAGAGTTTATACAGCAATACATTGAAAGAGAATGATCTTATTTTTTCTTCCTTTGTTGATGAAGATGTAAGAGTTTGCCTCATACCACAAAGTGAACAAATATTCATCAATAAAGCGGATTGTTTTTGTTTAAGAGTAAACCCATCATTAGCATCACCACATTACCTTGCACTCGTTTTGGCCAGCAAAACCTCTTATGAGCAAATAAAGGAAAAAGTACAAGGTATTACACGGCCTAGAATAAATCTTAGAACGCTACGCTCATTAAAATTTGATATTCCAGATCTTAAAGAACAACAAGAAATCGTCCGCCGCGTAGAGCAACTCTTCGCCTACGCCGACACTATTGAAAAGCAGGTCAACAGCGCTCTAACCCGCGTCAATAGGATCACCCAGTCGATTCTGGCGAAGGCGTTCCGCGGCGAGCTTACCGCCCAGTGGCGTGCAGAAAACCCGGATCTCATCAGCGGTGAAAACAGCGCCGCCGCCCTGCTGGAAAAAATTAAGGCCGAACGCGCCGCCAGCGGCGGAAAAAAAACCTCGCGTAGAAAAAACTGATACTTATTTCAAGCGCACCTGACCGGTGCGCCTTTTTACACTTCATCCTTCAGGCTGCCTCGGCGTTGGCTGCGTTCGCTCAACCCAGTCACGTATTTATATACGCTCCTGGGGACTTGTTCTCTTGCCACCTTGATGCAACTCGAATGATTTTGTGTATATTATTTCCAGGCATTCATAATCATCAAAAATATATCAATTTTCTTCCTGAACATTTCCATTACAGTCTATTTTCAGCTGGACTTTTCTTTTATTTACTGATGATGTTTACAGGTATTTAGCGCGATATGGCCGTGCAGGAACACGGCCATATCGCTCATCACAATCACTATTTATCGAGAATAGCCATCATGACTACCGTCCATTCTATTGCAGATCCGTGCGATCCAGAAGTCTCCTCAACAAATAACCGTCACCTTACCGTGAGTTATGCGAGTTGTTATCCGGATTACACCCGTATCCCCGCGCTTACCATGAAAGGCCAGTGGCTGGAAGCCGCCGATTTCGCCACCGGTACCGAAGTGGATATGAAGGTGATGAACGGCTGTATTGTGCTAACAGCAAAGCCGCCGCAGCCGGAAGACTCTACGCTGCTTCAGTCTTTTCATCGGGTGGGCAAGCTGTCCGCCCGTAAGCAGCGGCAGGTACAGGACTTTATCGACGTGATTTCAGGTAAACGTTCCGCCTGATGCTAACCGCTCCCGACCGTGAGTCGGGAGCGGTCCCTGATTAAGGGGCGATAACCTGCACCAGCACATCGGTTGCCCAGCTCTCCTCGCTGTTCACTACCAGGCCTTCTGCGCAGGCTTGCGCCATATTCCCCAGCTGGAAAGAGACGTCGTCATTAAAGTTAAAATTACGCCAGGCTCGTGCAAAGTTAATACGCCAGTATCCCATCCCCTGATCAAAGCGGATTTTCAGCGCTTGGCCATTATCAAAACTCACCATCAGCTTACGGTGGTGCGGAATGTCGCGGCCAGAGTTGAACGCCTGAATCTCCACGGCTCGCCCCATGGATGCCGCAAACCACTGGTCGGCGAAATCCTGGAAGTCTGCTTCACTCATCCAGTCATGGAACGGTTTGTTCCCCGGTCGCTCTTTACTCCTGAACAGCGTATCAATCGTCACTTCCGCCTCTTGTGTCAGCATCGGTTTCAACGTTTTCAATAACCCGCCTAACAACGCCAGCGCTACGGGGTTTTGCAGATAGCGATCGCTATAGTGGATACGCGTCACCCGGCATTCCGTCAGCAGGCGCTGAATATCATCCTGAGACTCGGTCAGCAGGTTCCAGAAGCGCTGGCCAAACTGAGAAACCGGACCGTTAAGCTGCTTATGGATTTCAATATCGTTAACCAGGCCTTTGCTGCCCGTATCCTCGGATGGCAACTCGGTTTTATAAAGCGCTATCGGCGCCTGCAAATGGCTGCGAATAACCATCTGGCTATTCAGATGCCAGTTCGGCCCGGGGATGGTTGCTTCATGGCTGCGAGAAATTAACGTCATCAGGCGATCGTCAAACGTCACCTGCGCAACGAGCGGCGCATCCGTATCCAGCTCAGACTGGCACAGCTGCACGCCTATCGCCGTAAACTGCGCGAGTTCCAGAAGGATCTCCGGATCGTCAATGTTTTGCGGGATAACCAGCACCACCTCAACATCATCTTTTAGCCGGTAGTTCTGGATCGCGGTGCGGAACTGACGGGCATACAGATCCCATTCATTCAACGGCCCACTCATCCACAGCGTGAGCTTTCGCCCCCCATCGTTAATAGCCCGTCGCAGAGTATCTTCAATGCTCCCAGGGCAATATTGCGCATCAGCCAGAGAGAATTTCTCCTCATCCGGCAAACCAATATAGTGGCTGAAATCCGCCCCCAGCCAGGCCAGTGCCGCTTTACGATCCAGCAGATCGTGATCATGGCGGGTCTGTGAATCGAGCAGG
>OKMJ01000111.1_pt1 | contig 13307 bp, 10 predicted proteins | sample 1612461 | NCBI WGS metagenome assembly OKMJ01 (sample SAMN04436797, study PRJEB24849) | human gut metagenome | biome: human gut; feature: NICU; material: stool | host: Homo sapiens | place: USA: Saint Louis, MO | collected 2011-04-14
CCCTAAAGCAGAAAGAGAATGTGCTGTACCATTTACATCTTGCACAACTTCTCTCAGATCTGGCACGATCGTTTGTACTGCTGTTTCGTCGATGACATTCTTCTTATCTTTTGTCTCTTTATCTGCAATCAATTTAGGATAGACAAGTGTGCCATTGTTGGCAAAAACAGAATACATTGCTGCTTGCTGGATAGGATTAATTAGAAGTTCGCCCTGTCCATATCCAGTATCAGCTAGCAAGATATCTGAGTTAAAGCTATCTTCATTAGAAATTTGTGCTGGATTCATACTAATTGGCAAATCAAGGTCTTCACCAAAAATGAATTTATCTAAGCCTGTACGAAATTTTTTCTCACCCATTTTCAACGTTTCTTGTGCCATATATATATTATCGGAATAGATCAAAGCAGTTTTTAAGTCTACTTGTGATACATCACTGACACGCGTTACTTGATAAGATCCCCAAGAACTGTCTTTTTGCCATTTAAGCCCGTTGATCGTCAACACTTCATTTGGATCGATAGTGCCGTTGTCGAGACCGATTGCTGCTGTAATCATTTTAAACGTAGATCCAGGAGCATAACCTGTCGCAAATCGGCTGATGAATGGCTGTTCAGCATTTTCTTCATAAGCTTTGTAATCTTCTTGTGAGATACCGTTTGTCATTTTGTTTGGATCATAGCTTGGAGAGCTAGCAAGCGCAAGAAGATCACCGGTTTTTGGCGTTGTCGCAACAGTTGACCCAGCTTTTCCTCCTAGACTGTCAAAAGCTGTTTTTTGTGCCTTCGCATCGATTGTCAATTTGATATCTTTGCCATTTTGAACTTCATGTTCGATCAGAACTTTTTTCTCTACACCGTCTGCATCTGTAATGCTTAATTTCCCACCTGTTGTCCCACGAAGATCCTTATCAAAAGCCATCTCCAAACCTGAGCGACCGATTTTTCCATTACTGCTTAATTCTGGATTCTTATCAATATCTTCTGCTGTGATATCTCCCACGTAACCAATCAGCTGAGCAGCTGCTTCACCCAAAGGATAATATCTGCCGTCTACTTCTTGAATGGTAGCTCCAGCTGGAAGTTCTGGCGTTGCTCCATCAATGATTTTCAATGGGACAAAGTAATCGGGTTGTACCCAGCTTTGTGAAATCGCCTGATTGATAGCATCTTCTGTTAAGTCGAAGGAGGAAGCAATCGCTTTGATATTGGCTGTTTTTTCGTCTCCATCTCCAAGTTTACTTGGAACGACTCCTAATTGTTTTAGTTTGCCTGTTGTTGCTAATGGTTCACCATTTCGATCTATAATATTCCCTCTTGCTGCTTCTTGTGTGGTCAGGCTTACTTTGTCATTTCCTTCCATTTCTGGAAAAACCAAGTTGGGTTGCCAGTTGATCGTGGTTTGACCATCATTTCTGTCTAATGTTCCTTTATAAGAAAGATCTTTCAATTCACCTAATGAGGTATTCATCTTTGCTTTATATGAAAAACTGTAAGTAGAATCGTCTTTTTTATCTACTTTTAGATTCGATATCTGAAGTCCTTTGACATCAGCAGCACCGTATATATTCTGGTATTTCTCTAAGATCTCTTTTTCAGATAATGCACTTTTATTTGCCGCCTTTTTTGATGCCATTTCTGCAGCTTTGTTATAATCTCCCTTGTTCAAAGCTTGGACAAATTGCTCAATTGTCTTTTCTCCAGCTTCTACTGCTTGGGTTTCTTGATAGTGCTGGTAGTAAAAATAACCGCCACCCGCAGCTGCTATTAAGATCACTGCGCCGGCAATATAAGCGCCTGTTCGATTTTTGCCGTGCTTGTCACTTCTTTTCATTTTTTCCTCCTTCTCTTGCTTGTCATTCCTTTATTTTCACTATTTATCCCTGTTTATTCTAACATAATAAAAGAAGTCAGAACATAACATAGATTGTTATTTCTAACTTCTTTTATTTTCTTTACTTAATTATTCAGAAATTTTTTGATTGCTTCTTGGTTTTTGGTCAAATCTAATTCCAGAACACTTCCGGAAGGCGTATTGTCGTTGAAGTCCCAACTGCCGTCTACTGGTACGGATAATGTATCGATCTTTTTATTATTGTCTTTGAGGAAATCCATACCACAATCCAGAAGCACACTTTCTGGAAGGTTCGTTTGGATACTACCAAGTAATTTCCCAACCGCTTTGGGTAGCTTGAATATTGAAGTTACGTCTTTCAGCTGCTGAGAGATAGCTTTGATCACTTGCTGCTGCCTTCTGATCCTCCCGAAGTCTCCTTCTTTGTCTTCCCGAAATCGAGCATACTGGAGTAAAGTATTACCATCCATCACTTGCTCTCCTTTGTTTATATATACGCCATCTAAATCTAGAGATTTTTCTGCATCGATCTTGACTCCACCAGGAAACAGTTCATTAACGCAATCGATAAAATCTTGAAATGTGATACTTGCATAATAGGGAGCTTCAAATTTGAAATTTTCCTTTAATGTTTGATTTAATAAATCAACTCCCCCATAAGAGTAAGCTGCATTTATCTTATTCATTCCGTAACCTGGAATATCGACATATGAATCTCTCATGATAGAGATCAGTTTTGCTTGTTGTGTTTTCTGGTTGTATTGTGCAACCAGAAGTGAATCCGAGCGACCGTTTTCGTCTTTCGAACGAGCATCTGAACCAATCAAAGCCACATTTAGTGTGGTAGGGACACTTTTCGGCTCTACCTTTTTCACAGTTGAACTCTGTTTTGCAGACGAAAATCCATGGATAAACTCAATCGAAAAATAGCCAACTACTAATGTAAGCAGTAACAAAATAGATAATATGATTTTTTGAGATACTTTCATTGCGAATTCCTCTTTCTAAAAGAACCTCTCGCTTGAAAAATAAAAGATTGTACTTTATGATAATTCAAACTGAGAGTTTCTCAGTTTCTCTTTATTGTTTTTCAGGTCGATAGAGCGGCAACTCTTCGGCCTGTATCTTTGAAGAAATATTCAACGTGATTCCGATTCCTAAAGAAAGGATCAGATAACTTGTTCCTCCGTAGCTAACAAATGGCAATGGCACACCAGTCATTGGCATCAGCCCCGCGATACTTCCCACGTTCATTATCGTCTGAACGAATAGCAAAGTTCCGAATCCTAAAAGAAACAATCCAGCTTGCTGATTTTTACAGCGACTGCTTAAACAAAAGATTCTCATGCATAATGAGAACAATAAGAAAAGCACACACAATGCACCGATTAGCCCAAGCTCTTCTGTAATAATCGAAAAAATAAAATCTGTTTCTGTCTCTGGAAGATACCCTTTTTTTGTGATACTATTTCCTAATCCCCGCCCAAATATGCCACCATTATATAGTGCATAAAACGAATGGGTCATTTGATAGCCCGCACCATGACTATCGATAAAAGGATCTCTTAAAGTCGCGATCCTTTCATAAGCATGATTAAACATCTGTGGAAGCCAACCTTTATTTCCTAAATATAATACCCCGCCTGCTGCTCCAATCAGCAATGCAGAAAAAGTAACGATTAGATAGATCCCTTTTTTAAATGGAACCGCCGCTGCCCAAAATATGACCCACGCAATCGAAAGGATCATCAATGCTCCAGCAATCTTTGGCTGGAATAAAATCAGAAAAGTTATACCTACTGTAATCAGGAATGGTTTTTTTAGATCTTTTGGGCTACTATTTCCGTCACGAAAAAACCAGCTTAAATAAAAAATCAAAAAAAGATTTGCCAGTTCAGAAGGCTGGAATTGAATGCCAAACAGAGAGATCCAACGTTGTGCGCCGTTGACAGTGACACCGAATATCCCTATTCTTACTAATACTAAAAAGAAAATCGATAAGGCTAAACCGTATCCTGCTATTTTAGGGTGAAGTAAATAGTGTAGTTTGACTGAACGAGCTAAGAAGATCACGCTCCAACTCAAAAATATGAAAATTAGTTGACGCAATAATAGACTTTTTGTATTTTCATCGGCTTGCAATAAACGATAAGAACTGGCACTGTATACTTCTAAAAGACCGATCATGGACAAAGTCAAATAAGGACCCAAAATCCACCAATCGATCTTTTTTCTTTTTTTCACCGCATCTCCTCCTCACACAGCAATCCACTTGTCAGGTGAGGAGCGAGTTTGTCTCATCAAATAAGTCAGTCACAAAAATATAAAGAAAAGGTCAGAAACCTTTTCGAACAAGAATTCTGACCTAGCATCATCTCATCGTCCGAGTTTTAGCACTATACAACGTAAAGAAAACATTCTTAGCTATTGGAAAAAGCCTTAATCCGACAGTTTCTGTTTTACCCATTGGCGACTTTCGACGTTTCTGGGCAACAGCCTATGTTTGTATAGGAGCCTCACCTAACAAGGTTATTACTATATTCTATTTACGAGTTCATGATAGACTTTTCCTAATGATTAGGCAATGGAATTTGAAATGAAATAGTGAAATTTAACAATCTTTAATATTTTTTAGAAAAAAATAACAAATAAGTTGAAAGAATCCCGTTGCAAATTCTTTCAGTTGCACCAGGATCCTTTGATAATTTTTTAGTTTTATGTTTTTTTTATATGTTTTTTCACTTTTCGGAATAAATTTTGATTTGTTAAAGTAATTAAACAATCCGCTAATCGTTTGATCTGGCATTTCTATTTCCTTACCATCTAAAGTAACAGTAGTAACGACAAAATGGTCTTGCAATGGCGGAACTTCTAAGTACTGCCCTTGCAGAAAATCATTCACTGTTTCATATTCTTTTTTCATTTCTTTTGAATCTGTCGATGGTTTATAGCTTATTTTTAACATAACTAGTGCTCCTTTTTATTCGGGACGTGCAATCGTGAAAATTTCTCCTATTGCTGCATAATCATTTCCTGCCAAACGGCTTGCAGCATTCAATTTTCTTGGATCGATCCTTCCTGTCTTATCATCATAGACTGTTTCATTTAAATGATATTTCTGTACTTCTAGCAAAAATAAATCAGCTGTTACTTTATTTTTATTCCGTATCTCGACATGTTCATATAAGGATGTTTCAAAACGAACTTTTGCTTCTGTCAATGCTGGTACTGAAATGATTACTGAATCAGTTAAAGTCAAGTCAGTCAGGTACAGTTCGCTTTCCTCATTAGGCAGATTGGCTGCTGTTTTATTTACTTCTTCTACGTTGTCCTCATCAAGGATATGGATAACAGCTTCTCTTGTCTCAAGAATATTCTTTGCTGTGTCTTTTACTGCATCTTGTTTTCTCTGGATCGCCAAGGATAAGATGGGTGGATTCGAACTGACGATATTGAAGTAACTGAAGGGTGCGATATTCACTATATCTTTTGCTGATTTAGTCGTTACTACTGCTACTGGTCTAGGGATGACTGAACCAATCAGCAACTTATAATTTTCACGTTCTGTCAATTCTGAAGGACTCCGTTCAAACATGGTTTCGCCTTCTTTCTATAAAATTCGTTAAAAAGCAGATCTTGAAGACAAAATGAAAAGTAATGCTTTTTTCATCTTCTTAGAATCTGCTTTAAACTATCTATCAATTTTTCTTTTTTGTCAAGAATCTGTGCCGTGCGTGTTTTTTAGTTATTTGCTTTACTTGCGGCTTCGACATATCTTTTAGTGATCAATTGCGGACGGGTGATAATAGATCCAACTACGACTGAAAAAGCACCTAATTCATATGCTTTCTCTACTTGTTCAGGAGAGTCAGTATGTCCTTCCATAATTACTGGGATATCGACTTGTTCTATGATTTGATTAAATAAATCAAAATCAGGTGTCTGCGTCTTTCGTGAATATTCTGTATAGCCTGCTAAAGTCGTAGACAAAAGATCAAAACCATCTTCTTGCGCTTGAAGCGCTTCCTCAAAAGTCGAAATATCTGCCATAGCTAACCGACCGTGTTCGTGAATCATTTGGACAAGTTCAGCAGTTGTTTTTTCTGTCGGACGTTTACGAGAAGTTGCATCCAGTGCAATGATTTCTGCTTGCGTCTCCAAAAGTTCTTCCACTTCTTTTTCTGTCGCAGTAATAAACACTTCTGACCCATCGTAATCTCTTTTGATAATCCCTATTACCGGTAAATCAACGATTCGCTTGATTTCATTGATATCTTCTGTCGTATTTGCTCGAATACCAACTGCTCCGCCTTCTTTTGCAGCCAAAGCCATTCTCCCCATAATAAAAGAACTGTGTAGCGGCTCGTTTTCCAAAGCTTGACAAGAAACGACGACTCCGCCTTTGATTTGTTCCAGTGTATCCACAATATCTCCTCCAGTAATGTTATATAAAAATACAGCTTCATATAAAAATGTAACCCTTTTCTATTCAGGAGTCAATAATGAGCTATTTCTTTCAGCAGACCTTTCTTACTAAAAGAAAATTACTTCAAATTCTTCGTATACAACCAGCTTCTCTTCTGTAAATTCTATGTTCAACGCTTCTTTATAAGCATGTTTAAAAAACTCAGCATGGACTTTCCGCCAATAAGCTAATGTCCGATCCCCTTCTCCTTCTTTCCAAGCATGCTCTTTCGTGACTTCACTAAAAGGCAAGATGGTCACATTTATATTTTTGATGATACAAACTGGTTCATTTTTTCCATTCAGGATCACGTCTAATTGACCAACTTTTGGTAAAGGCTCATTCTCTTGTTTATACAGATCGTAACCACTTGATGTACCAGTCTTTATCTTTTTTACAACTAGTTCGCTCAACTCGTCTGCCATTTTTTCTGTATCCCCAAATGAAAAGAAACCTAATTTTTCTGATTGATAACTAGGATATTTTTCTTGAAACTTTTTGACATATTCTTCTACTTGCTGATACATAACATCCACTCCTTTGCTTTTTATAATGAAAAAACCATCCAGATACTAGCATAAACAATTATCTGGATGGTGAGCATAATGAATTATTGAATATTCAAGACACGCAGACTATCTTCAACGATTTGTTTTGGTGTTAAATAATAACGTTCATAAAGCTGCCCTACAGGAACGCTATCCGTGAATTCTTTCTCTGCACCAAAATTTAATACGTTCATTGAAGAATCACCATAATAACGACTGATATTTTCGCCAAATCCTCCTGACAAACTACCATCTTCTAATGTGATGACTAATTCGTGTGTTTCTTTTAATTTATCTAATGTTTCTACGTCATTTTCTGTGATCGTTCCTGGATTGATCAACGTTGCTTCGATTCCTTTTTTTCTAAAAGCTTTTACTGTTTCTTTTCCTAATTCAAGAAAACCGCCTAAAGCTAAAATTGCTACTTTTCCTCCATTATTTACTGTTTGATAGGCTGGAATACTATAATCATTTGCGATAGCTGTACCATGTTCTACACCATGTGTAGGAATTCGGATTGCTACAGGCTGCGCTGTTTGTTCGAACGCCCAATCTAGCATAGAGATCATATCCTCTTTTGTTGCTGGAGCAAGATATTTGATGTTCGGGATACTTGATAAGTAAGGAATGTCAAATGTTCCTTGGTGTGTTCGGTCACTAGCTGAGATCGTTCCGCCACCGACTAAAATAATCACTGGATTCTCGTTGATCGCTAAATCATGTGATAATTGATCATATGCCCGTTGCAAGAAAGTACTTGATTGGAAGACGACTGGACGTACTCCCTGAGAAGCCAAAGCAGAAGCGAAAGTGATAGAGTGCTGTTCAGCGATCCCCACGTCAAAATAATGATCTGGATGTTTTTCTTGGAATGTTTTCAGTCCAAAGGCGCCTGGTATCGCTGCATTGACTGCGGCAATAGGAGCTGTACTTGTTTGCATTTTCTTATCCAAATAATCCATGATGATCATATTAAATGTTTCTCCAGAAGTTACCTGCTTTGCCTCCCCGGTGGACAGATCAAATGGTACATGCCAATGATATTTCATTTTATTATCGATTGCCGGCTGATAACCGCGACCTTTTTCCGTATGGACGTGAAGTACAATCGGATGATCAATATCTTTTACTTCTTCAAATAAACGGATCACCGTTTCCAGATCGTTTCCATTATCCACGTAACGATAATCAAATCCCATTGCTTTAAATAGGTTATTGCTGCTTTTACCGTTGGTTTGACGAAGCTCAGCTAAGTTTTTATATAAACTGCCATGATTCTCATCAATAGACATCTCATTATCGTTTACTAATACGATTAGATTGGATTGTAAAACACCACCATTGTTCAATCCTTCAAAAGCTAAGCCACCACTTAGGGAGCCGTCACCGATAAATGCTACCACATTTCCTGATTCTTTCTTCAGATCTCTCGCTTTAGCTAAACCTGTTGCTAAGCTGATAGATGTAGATGTGTGCCCCACTGTAAAATAGTCATGTTTACTTTCATGTTGGTTGGAATATCCGCTCACTTCACGGTAATGTCCTTTTTCAAAACCATTTTTTCGACCAGTTAAAAGCTTATGACCATAAGACTGATGGGAAACGTCCCAAACGATTTTATCCTTTGGTGAATCAAATACATAATGAAACGCAATCGTTAATTCTACTACACCTAGATTCGGACCAACGTGCCCACCTACATCGCTGTCCTTTTGCAAGATTTTTTGGCGCATCTCTTCTGCCAACTGCTTCATTTCCTCAACAGATAATTTTTTGACATCTGCGGGGCTATTGATTGCATCCAATACATGTAATACTGTACTCATAATACATTCTCTCCTCCGTACTATCTTCTTTTAATGAAAATAGATTTGTTACACTTTATCTATTCTACTACTTAGAGTTGACTCTAAGTCAATAGCATTTTAAAAAAATTTCAGAGAAAACTTGTTATATAAGTAGATCTTCGCACGAATCAGGACTCAAATAAAAACCTTCTACAGACAATTAAAAAGATTTGTAGAAGGTCTCCTAATTAAGGTCTCATCAAGAAATATGTTTTTTTAATAGGTGAAGTTCCTGAGCAATATGATACAAATGGATGTTTGCACCTTTTAATGAGATTGGATAGATCTTTGTCTTTTCAGTTTCTAATCCATTTTGATAGCTAGCAGCATCGCATAAAACCACTCGTTTTTTTGAACACAAACATTCATCAGGTAATTCTTCTAAAGAACGAAATAGAATGGGGTTTATTTCAGCCATATCTTCTTCAGCATACAAATGAAATTGGGTTCGATAAAAAAATTGTTTGACTGAACTTTCTGAAACAACAAATATTTCTATCTCTTGCTGTATCATCTGTTCTCTGGTAATCAAAGAAAGACTCTTAACAAATTTTCGGATGAAATTTTCATTCCATCCTAGTTGGATTTGATTTTTCTTTTTCCACTCTTCCAATATTTCTACAATTTTTCCATACAGAAGTTGTTCTTTTTCTGATAGAAGATAGATCCTTTCCGGTAAAAATACTTGTCCATCTGCCCACAACGTACGGACAAATTGTAAAAAGGATTGCTTGAAAATAAAATTTTCTGCATCGTCGATTTCAGCGATACTAATAATCTGTAAAATCAATTCATTCAGTGATAGGTCATTGAGAACAAAATTTTTATAAACAACTTCGAAATCTTTTCTTAACAGCTCCATGTTCTCATTGGTATAATTTCTACTGTTGAACAAAGAAAAAATATAATAGACATCATCTTCTTGTAAGTCTAGAATTCCTTTTTGCTCTTCCAATCCTTGACAGACTAATTGAAATAACGGCTTCGTTTCTGCGCTTTTCTTATCTTCTTCTTTCAGTCCAAGGGGAAATGCCTTTCTTCCGATTGCGATCTCTATTCCTCGTATGATAAAGGACTTTTCATCTTCCGAATATCTTCTTTTAAAAAAATGAGTCTCTACATAATCAATCAACTCGTTACAAGCTTCTTCTACATACGGATTTTTATTTTCATAGCCTTCCCAATTGACATAACGTACTAAAGCTAGCAAGATGTTCCGCGAGTCAAATTCTGGGATAATGATTTCTTTATTTTTCAAATAATCATTTTCTTTAAAAAAATCCAATACGATTTTTTTGATTGTATATACTTTGCTCAAAGAAATAAATTCAAGATCAGCCAGTTCTGTACTCGTGAATATACCATTAAAATAATAACTTAAAAACTTTAAAAAATAAGATTGACCGTACAGAAACTGTGTGAGCTCAGAAAGAGCAATACCATGTTTGAATACGAGTTTATACTTATGCTTCTCTCTTACTTGTTCTTTTATACAATATTCTAGACACTCGGCTAGACTTTCTAGATCGTGAAGGATCGTTGGTGTAGTCACCCTTAGAGAAATAGCTGTTTGTTCGATATCTATTTCTTGGAATTCAAATAATTGTTCACACAGATACACTTTTCTAAATATATTTCGCTCGATGTAATTTTCCAGCATTCCTGATACACGCCTCCAGTTTTTCTTATAATTTTATTTAATCATATCTGTAAATCGTATTTTTGTTTCCTTTTTATTTAGAAAAGCCCTTTCAAAAACCAATAAAAAAAGAAACTGGGACAAAAGTCAAACAAGCTCACAATTTCAGCCTCATTGTAGGTAGCTTTGAGCCGTTTGGACTTTTACCCCAGTCTTTTTTAGGGATGGTTATTCAAAGATGTCAGCGTCTAGTTCTTTGACTACATCTTTCAACAATTGGATACCAGCTGCGCTGTTACCAAATGGATCTAGTGCCGGGCTGAAGACACCTATGCCGTAACGATTTGGCACAGCTGCCATCAACCCGCCGCCTACACCGCTTTTTGCAGGTACACCAACATGGACGGAAAACTCTCCTGATTCATCATACAAACCAGCAGTTGTCATAATTGATTTGACGATTGTAGCACTTTCTTCAGTAATGATTTGTTTGCCATTCCAAGGAGCAATTCCTTTATTTGCCAGCACAGCAGCTAATTTTGCTATACCTGTAGCGGTGACATTGACGGAACATTGTCTGAAATAGGCATCGAGTATCTCTGGAACGTCTCCCTCGATCATTTGATTGCCTTTCATGTAATAAGCAAGAGAGCGATTGATATCACCTGTTCTTGATTCAGAATGATAGATTTCTTCATTCAATGTGATATTAGGATCATCACAGATCTCTTTCATAAATGACAAGATTCGCTCAAATTTTTCATCTGCATCTTTACCGGCAATCAACGAGGTTGTTGCAATCGCTCCTGCATTAACAAAAGGATTCATTGGATGTTTGCGATGATTGATTTCCATATTCATGATAGAATTGAAGGCAAAACCGGTTGGTTCCGTGTTGATTGTTTGAAAGACTTTTTCAATTCCGTTATCTTTGATTGCTAATAACAATACGGGAACTTTTGACATGCTTTCGATGGCAAAACGTACATCGGCATCTCCTCCCTCGATCAGTTGTTTTGTATCCAGATCATAAATCGCCATACCTAATTGTTTTGGATCTACTTCAGCTAATGCTGGAATGTAGTCTGCCACTTGTCCTGTTTGATAATAGTGGAAATTTTTTCCAATCAATTGTTCTAATTCTTTTCCTTCCATTTGAATAACCAGCTTTCATTTTTTATTTTTCTGCATGCTGGAATTTATGACGGCATGCGTAGATCGTAAATGGAATAACTAAGACGATAAGATAAGAAACAATCAGAATCGTTTCATAAATCCCATGCTGTCCAGCTGCAATACTAGCAGGTGGAACAAATGAGATACAAAAAGCAAAAAGTGAAGTCAAAAGACCTAAACAAGCAACGATTACTTTTACAACTTTTCCGCCTGGAACCTGATAGGCTCTTTCAAGACTGTCATCTTTAAAAACCAGCTTCAAATAGCCCGCGAAAAACATAAAGTACAACATCAGGTAGATTACAACAGTCAATGACATCGCTGCAAGAAATGAAAGATTATTCCCCCCGCCGCTTAATGTAAAGACGGCTGCCCAGATTGTTGCAACGATCCCATTTGCGATCATCAAATGAGCAGGAACACCGTGTGTGTTTTCTTTTGCAAAATATTCAGGAAGTAATCCTTCTTCTGCTGCTACGTGAAGTGCTTTTGAAGGAGAGGTTACCCAAGAAGCAATTTCTCCGATGACACCTAAACAAACAAGAATCGCAAGAATTTTCGCAATCCATGCAAGATTTGGATCAATGTGTCTTAATAGGAATTCTAACGATTGAATCACCCCTGTATTAAGAGACAAACCATGTTGAGGTACTGTAGTAGCGACGGTCAATCCGCCAAAAGTATCTAAAATGATTGCCAGAATAACCAATACAAACATTGCTAATGGATAATCCTTTTTAGGGTTTTCCATTTCATTTGCATGACTGGCAGATGTTTCTACGCCCATATATGCTAAAATAAAGGAAACAAAAACAACCAGCGTAGGCAATTTCGAAAAATCAGGAATCAATGTTTTCATAGACAGTGTCGTTTGTAGTGGAGCGCCTGAAGCGACATAATGGATCCCTAAGCCAAACAGGACTAATGCTGGCAACAAGATACCAGCTACAAAACCGATCCGAGCAATCAATGAAGTGTATTTGGTTCCTTTTAACTGAGAGAGTAAAATAGCCCAGAAAATAATCAATAGGATTGCCAATTTCAGATATTTATTGTTTTGTATAGCACCAATACCCGTTGCATAGGATAATGCACCAGTTAAGAAATACAGCATGGTCAAGTAGCCAACTGTTATCTCAAACCATTGGAAAAAGATTGCGGCAAAACCGAATCGTTTTCCCAATGTGCGACTGACCCAAGTATAGACACCGCCTTTTTCCCATCCTTTCACCGTTGCCATCTCTGCTGCGCACAATGCCACAGGGATAAACCATAGCAAACCGCCTAATAACAAGAAAAATACTAAGCTGAAGCCTGAGGTCGCGAATGTGGGATATTCATATAATGAAACGACCATTGAGATGGTCATAGCCAAAAAGCCAAAGAACGTTAATTTTTTTGCAGGAATTTTCGTTTTGCTTTGTTGCATGAATCTTCCTCTTTTCTATTTGAATTTGTTTCAATTGAGTTTGTTGCCAAAGAAGAAAAAGTCCAATCCTTCTTCTTGTTCTTCTTTTGTAGTAGTGATCGTTGTAAAGTGCATCGCCGATTTTAAAATCACTGTTGTCAGCACATAGGCATAAACGGCAGTAATGATGACACCAATCACTTGAATCCCTAAGAAGTACCAGCTGCTTGGATTCGTTAGTAGATGGCTGTTAGATGCAAAGATCCCTATCAGAATCGTACCTGTGAATCCGCCCATGCCATGAACACCCCACACATCAAGTGCATCATCCCATTGTTTCTTTTTACGAAAATCAACAGCAGCATGACAG
>OKMJ01000116.1_pt1 | contig 13104 bp, 9 predicted proteins | sample 1612461 | NCBI WGS metagenome assembly OKMJ01 (sample SAMN04436797, study PRJEB24849) | human gut metagenome | biome: human gut; feature: NICU; material: stool | host: Homo sapiens | place: USA: Saint Louis, MO | collected 2011-04-14
GTGGCGCTGACCTTGGCCTTCTTGCTGTAGCCTTCCTTCTCCATGTAGCTGTTCAGCGTACGGGTCATCGCGGTACGGAAACCGACCAGGTGCGTGCCGCCGTCGCGCTGCGGAATGTTGTTGGTGAAGCAGTAGATGTTTTCCTGGAAACCGTCGTTCCACTGCAGCGCCACTTCCACGCCGATGTCGTCTTTCACGGTCGAGAAGTAGAACACGTTCGGGTGGATCGGGGTTTTGTTCTTGTTCAGGTACTCGACAAACGCCTTGATGCCGCCTTCGTAATGGAAGTGGTCTTCACGGTCGGTGCGCTTGTCCTTCAGGCGGATAGACACGCCGGAGTTGAGGAAGGACAGCTCGCGCAGACGCTTGGCCAGAATGTCGTACTCGAAATCGGTCACATTGGTGAAGGTCTGGTGGCTCGGCCAGAAGCGCACCATGGTGCCCGTCTGTTCGGTTTCGCCCACCACGGTCAGCGGCGCCTGCGGCTCGCCGTGGCTGTAAGTCTGTTCGTGCACTTTGCCTTCGCGGCGGATTACCAGCTCCAGTTTCTCCGACAGGGCGTTAACCACCGAGACGCCCACGCCGTGCAGGCCGCCGGAAACTTTATAGGAGTTGTCGTCGAATTTACCGCCGGCGTGCAGCACGGTCATGATGACCTCTGCGGCTGAAACCCCTTCTTCCGGGTGAATGCCGGTCGGAATGCCGCGGCCGTCATCCTGTACCGATACCGAGTTGTCGGCATGGATGGTGACCTGAATGTCACTACAGTGGCCCGCGAGCGCTTCGTCGATAGCGTTGTCCACAACCTCGAATACCATGTGGTGCAGACCGGTGCCGTCATCGGTATCGCCGATATACATGCCCGGGCGCTTGCGCACCGCATCCAGCCCTTTTAATACCTTGATACTTGAGGAGTCATAAGAATTCGACATCAACGTTTCTCGCTCATTTTAGTCCTGTGGTTGAACCTCTATTTTACCCTGTTCCACGCGGAACATCTTGCCCTTTTCACCAGCCATGTCGGTCACTTGTTCAGCGCTCACCGCGCTGACAAAAACCTGGGCCTGGGTGGCTTTCAGGCGATCGGCCAGCAACCGGCGACGGCCGGTGTCCAGCTCGGAGGCAAAATCATCAATCAGATACAGGCAACGCCGCCCGCTCTGCCGGGTGAGAAACTCACCCTGCGCCAAGCGCAACGCGCACATCAGCAGTTTAAGCTGACCGCGCGATAACAAATCCTCTACCGGCGTGCCGTCGGCACGAATGCGAAAGTCCGCTTTATGCGGCCCCACCGCGGTATAGGTCAATGCCCTGTCTCGCTCAAACTGGCGCTCCAGCAGCTCGCCGTAGTCGCTCTCTTTGTCCCAGCCGCGCTGGAAGGAGAAGCTCAGGGCGAATTCAGGCAGAAACTGCGCGCAGGTCGCGGTAATATCCGCGGCGATCGCGTCGCTGTATTCCGCCCGCCATTCGCTGATGCGCTCCGCGAGCGGGATCAGTTCCTGATCCCAGGCGCGGATCTGCGCATAGCGACTCACCTGGCGCAGCGCGGCATTGCGCTGCTTCAGTAACCGTTTCAGGTTGCTCCAGGCGGTGAAAAAACCGGGTTCGTTATGAAAACAGCCCCAGTCCAGGAAGGCGCGCCGGAATTTCGGCCCGCCGTTCAGCAGGGTAAAACCTTCGGGGGTGATCAGCTGCATGGGCAGCAGCTGCGCCAGCTCGGCCACCTTGTGGCCATCGCTGCCATCGATGCGTACTTTGCTGTCACCCTGACGGCTCTTGCTCAATCCTACCGACAGCTCGCGCTCCGCGCCTTCGATGCGGCCGTGCAGCACGAACTCCGGCTGGTCGTGGCGGATCACCCGACCGGCCTGCAGGCTGCGAAAGGCGCGGCCGTGGCCGAGCGTATACACCGCTTCCAGCACGCTGGTCTTGCCGCTGCCGTTGGCGCCGACCAGGAAGTTGAATCCCGGCGCCAGCGCCAAATCCGCCGCCTCGATATTGCGGAAATCTTTAATCAATAAACGCGTCAGAGCCATGCAATCTCTTTACCGATGACGGTGCTGTAATTCAAGGTAACGAGACTACAACCGCATCGGCATGACAACGTAGGCCGCCGCCTGGCTGGCGCCGTCTTCGATCTGCACGCTGGAGACCGAATCGGTCAACAGCAGGCGCACGTCTTCACACTTGAGCGCGTTCAACACGTCCAGCACGTAGCTGACGTTGAAGCCGATCTCCATCTCCGCGCCGTCGTAGCTGACGTCGAGGATCTCTTCCGCCTCTTCCTGCTCCGGGTTGTTGGCGGTGATCTTCAGCTGGTTCTGGCTGACGTACAGCCGCACGCCGCGGAATTTCTCGTTCGAGAGAATCGCCGCGCGGGCAAACGCCTGCTTGAGCAGATCGCAGCCGGCTTCCAGCGTTTTATCCGGGTTCTTCGGCAAGACGCGGCGATAGTCCGGGAAACGGCCGTCAACCAGCTTGGAGGTGAAGATGAAATCGCCGACGTGGGCGCGAATGTTGTTGCTGCCGATCTGCAGCTGCAGCAGCGAATCGCCGCCGTCCAGCAGGCGCACCAGCTCCATCACCCCTTTACGCGGCACGATCACCGAATGCGACGGCAGCTGTTGGCCGATCGGCATCGAGCACACCGCCAGGCGGTGGCCGTCGGTCGCGACGGTGCGCAGCTCTTCGCCTTCGGTTTCAAACAGCATGCCGTTCAGGTAATAACGCACGTCCTGATGGGCCATCGAGAACTGGGTGGCTTCGATCAGGCGCTTCAGCGTCGCCTGCGGCAAGGTGAACTCCACCTCGCTCTGCCAGTCGTCCAGGTTCGGGAAGTCCGCCGCAGGCAGCGTGGACAGCGAGAAGCGGCTGCGGCCGGATCGCACCAGCATGCGCTCGCTTTCCAGCGTGACGGCGATCTCCGCCCCTTCCGGCAGGCCGCGGCAGATATCAAAGAATTTGCGCGCGGGCACGGTGGTCGCGCCCGGCTCGTGCGGCTGGGACAGGGCGACGCGCGCCACCATCTCCATCTCCAGATCGGTGCCGGTCAGCAGCAGGGAGCCTTCCGTCACCTGCAGCAGCAGGTTGCCCAGGATCGGCAAGGTCGGGCGGCCGCCCAGCGGGCTGCTCACCTGTTGCAGCGGTTTTAGCAGATGCTCACGTTCAACGATAAATTTCATAGCGCTATGAAGATAATATTCTGATTAAATTGGAGAAATCTTCTTTGATGTCGTGACTTTCCTCACGCAGCTGCTCGATCTTCCGGCAGGCGTGCAACACCGTGGTATGGTCGCGGCCACCAAACGCATCGCCGATTTCCGGCAGGCTGTGGTTGGTGAGTTCCTTCGCCAACGCCATCGCCATCTGGCGCGGGCGGGCAACGGATCGCGAACGCCGCTTGGACAGCAAATCCGCGACTTTAATCTTGTAATACTCCGCCACCGTCTTTTGGATATTGTCGATGGTGACCAGCTTTTCCTGCAGCGCCAGCAGATCGCGCAGCGCTTCGCGCACGAAATCGATGGTGATGGCCCGGCCGGTAAAGTTGGCGTTGGCGATCACGCGGTTCAGCGCCCCTTCGAGCTCACGCACGTTGGAACGCAGGCGCTTGGCGATGAAGAACGCCACTTCGCCCGGCAGGCGGATGTCGTTTTCGTCGGCCTTTTTCATCAGGATCGCCACGCGGGTTTCCAGCTCCGGCGGCTCGATCGCCACCGTCAGCCCCCAGCCGAAGCGCGACTTCAGACGATCTTCCACCCCGTTGATCTCTTTAGGGTAGCGATCCGAGGTCAGGATGATCTGCTGATTGCCTTCCAACAGAGCGTTAAAGGTATGGAAGAACTCTTCCTGCGAACGCTCCTTGTTGGCGAAGAATTGGATGTCATCGATCAGCAAGGCGTCGACCGAACGGTAGTAACGCTTAAACTCTTCGATGGCGTTGTTCTGCAACGCTTTGACCATGTCCTGCACGAAGCGTTCCGAGTGCATGTAGACCACTTTGGCGTTGGCCTTGCGCGCCATGATGCCGTTGCCGACCGCGTGCAGCAGGTGGGTTTTACCCAGGCCGGTGCCGCCATACAGGAACAGCGGGTTATAGGCGCCGCCCGGGTTGTCCGCCACCTGACGAGCCGCCGCGCGCGCCAATTGGTTGGACTTACCCTCGACGAAGTTGTCAAAGGTGTGTTTGGGGTTGACGTTGGAGCGGTAAGAGAGCTCGGGTTGCGCCGCCGCGTTGTCCCAGCTCGGGCGCAAAGGCGCGGCCGTGCGCGCCGCGGGAGCCGCAGGGGCGCTGCTGACGCTGGCGGTCACGGTCTGGCTGATCACCTGCGCGATCGGCTTGCTGCCGACTTCAAAACGCAGCAAAGGCGCGTCCGTGCCGCAGAAATCATTCAGCAGACCATTGATGTTGTTTAAGTACTTATCGCGAACCCAATCCAGCACAAAGCGGTTAGGCGCATACAGCGCCAAGGTGTTGTCACTCAGTTCCGCCTGCAATGGGCGTATCCACATACTAAATTCTGTGGCAGGTAACTCATCCTGCAATCGGGCAAGACACTGCTGCCAAAGCGAAAGTGACACGGCGGACTCCACTCGAACAAGATCAATAAAGAAAAGAAACGGGCAACTTTTTTATAACTCATGATTTTTGACACATACCCGGCATCGGCGATTTGCCTGTGGGGGATGCGAACCGCCTTTCACGGTTTGTGTCCCTCACGATCCCGGCATGAGGGATCGCGATCGGAATGACGGATCATAGCGCAATCCGCGCAAGAGATCCTCCCCTTCCTCACAGATTAGATCCATTTTATCCACAGGCCGCGGCCGGCGGCGATCTTTTCACCGTCGGCGCCGGATGACCGCGCAGATCCCGGCCGCTGCGCCGCATTTTTTACATTGTCAACCGGTTATACCCTGTTATCCACGCCGGATCCTGCGATCGCGCGCAAAGGATCTCTCGGGGATCCTTGCGATTTCACCCCGAGTCCGTATAATCTTCGCCCTACGTGTGATACCTGGTTCCTTATGGTGCGTCATTAGCCAGACAGGATTCTGCGGTGACCACGGGCCAAGACCGGATTTTGTTCCGTTATTGGCAGACAACCAGGTAGGCTGGCGCGATGTGAATTGACTCAGGACTGTACAATTATTACAATCCCGCTTCTTTATGTATTGCGATTGAGGCGTCGGTCATCTTCACGCCGAGTAGCCAAACGCGTTTACTGATCAGTAATTATTTTAAGTTTAGGTAGAAATCGCTATGAAACGCACTTTCCAACCGTCCGTATTGAAGCGCAACCGTAGCCACGGTTTCCGTGCTCGTATGGCCACCAAAAATGGTCGTCAAGTTCTGGCCCGCCGTCGTGCGAAAGGCCGTGCTCGTCTGACTGTTTCTAAGTAATAAAGCTAACCCGCTGAGTGGTTAAGCTCGCTTTTCCCAGGGAGTTACGTTTGTTAACTCCCACTCATTTCACTTTCGTCTTCCAGCAGCCACAACGGGCTGGCACGCCGCAAATTACCATCCTCGGCCGCCTGAACCAGCTGGGGCATCCCCGCATCGGTCTTACCGTCGCCAAAAAACACGTCAAACGCGCGCACGAGCGTAATCGGATCAAACGCCTAACCCGCGAAAGCTTCCGCCTGCGCCAGCACGAATTACCGGCGATGGATTTTGTCGTGGTGGCCAAAAAGGGGATAGCGGATTTGGATAACCGCGCGCTGACGGAAGCTTTGGATAAATTATGGCGTCGCCACTGTCGCCAGGCTCCCGCATCCTGATCGGGCTGGTGCGGGCCTATCAGCTCGTCATCAGTCCGCTGCTAGGGCCTCGTTGTCGCTTCCAGCCGACATGCTCTCATTACGCAATTGAGGCATTAAGCAGGTTTGGCATGATAAAAGGCAGTTGGTTAGCATTGAAACGCGTATTAAAATGCCACCCTTTGAACCCAGGTGGCGATGATCCGGTGCCGCCAAAAACCGACGATAACAGAGAACACTAACGATGGATTCGCAACGCAATCTTCTCCTCATCGCTCTGCTGTTCGTGTCTTTCATGATCTGGCAGGCATGGCAAACGGACAACGCTCCGCAGCCGGCCGCACAGACCACGCAACAGACTTCGAACGCAGTAGCCGGTGATGCCGCCAGCCAGGCCGTGCCAGCCAGTGGTCAGGGTAAGCTGATTACCGTGAACACCGACGTGCTGTCACTGACCATCAACACCCGTGGTGGCGATATCGAGCAGGCTAAACTGTTGGCCTACCCGGATACTCTGGGTTCATCGACTCCGTTCCAACTGCTGGAAACCACTCCGTCGTTCGTCTATCAGGCGCAAAGCGGCCTGACCGGTAAAAACGGCCCGGACAACCCGGCCAACGGCGAACGCCCGCTGTATCAGGCGGCGCAAGACAGCTACACCCTGCCGGAAGGCCAGGACGAGCTGCGCATCCCGCTGACCTACACCGATAAAGACGGCGCAGTCTACACCAAGACGTTCGTGCTCAAACGCAACCACTATGCGGTCGGCGTGGATTACAGCATCGACAACAAAGGCGCGACGCCGCTGGAGCTGACCCTGTTCGGCCAGCTGAAGCAGACCACCGAATTGCCTAAACACCGCGACACCGGCAGCAGCAACTTCGCGCTGCACACCTTCCGCGGCGCGGCGTACTCGTCCAGCGAGGACAAGTACCAAAAATACGCGTTCGACAAAGATGAAAACCTGAGCGTCACCACCAAAGACGGTTGGGTCGCCATGCTGCAACAGTACTTCGCCACCGCGTGGGTACCGGCGACCAAAGGTGACAACACCTTCTATACCGCCAAACCGGGCGACAACCTGTCCACCATCGGCTTCAAATCTACGCCGGTCGTGGTGCAGCCGGGCGCTCAGCAGCAGCTGAACGCGACCCTGTGGGTCGGCCCGGAGCTGCAGGACCAGATGGCCCAGCTGGCGCCGCACCTGGATCTGACCGTGGATTACGGCTGGCTGTGGTTCATCTCCCAGCCGCTGTTCAAACTGCTGAAGTTCATCCACGGCTTTATCGGTAACTGGGGCTTCTCCATCATCATCATCACCTTCATCGTGCGCGGCATCATGTACCCGCTGACCAAGGCGCAGTACACCTCGATGGCGAAAATGCGCATGCTGCAGCCGAAGCTGCAGGCGATGCGCGAGCGCATCGGCGATGACAAGCAGCGCATGAGCCAAGAGATGATGGCGCTGTACAAGGCGGAGAAAGTGAACCCGCTCGGCGGCTGCCTGCCGCTGATCATTCAGATGCCGATCTTCCTGGCGCTGTACTATATGCTGATGGGTTCGGTCGAGCTGCGCCACGCGCCGTTCGCCCTGTGGATCCATGACCTGTCGGCGCAAGACCCGTACTACATCCTGCCAATCCTGATGGGCGTGACGATGTTCTTCATTCAGAAGATGTCGCCGACCACCGTGACTGACCCGATGCAGCAGAAAATCATGACCTTCATGCCGGTGATCTTCACAGTGTTCTTCCTGTGGTTCCCGTCCGGTCTGGTGCTGTACTACATCGTCAGTAACCTGGTGACCATCCTGCAGCAGCAGCTGATTTACCGTGGTCTGGAAAAACGTGGCCTGCACAGCCGCGACAAGAAAAAAAGCTAAGCGTATTGTAGGGGTTCGGCGCGCCGACCCTTGCAGTCACACCAAAGGCGGTCATTAGACCGCCTTTTTGCATCTTAATCGTCAGAGAGAACCGTTATGAGCACCACCGATACCATCGTAGCCCAAGCCACCCCGCCGGGACGCGGCGGCGTCGGCATTCTGCGCATTTCCGGAAGCAAGGCCAAAGACGTCGCCCAGGCGTTGCTCGGCAAGCTGCCGAAGCCGCGCTACGCTGACTATCTGCCGTTCCGCGACGCCGCCGGCGCCACCCTCGATCAGGGCATCGCGCTGTGGTTCCCGGGGCCGAACTCCTTTACCGGCGAAGACGTGCTGGAACTGCAGGGCCACGGCGGGCCGGTGATCCTCGATCTGTTGCTCAAGCGCGTGCTGGCGCTGCCCGACGTGCGTATCGCCCGGCCCGGCGAGTTCTCCGAACGCGCGTTTCTCAACGACAAGCTCGATTTGGCGCAGGCCGAAGCGATCGCCGATCTGATCGACGCCAGCTCCGAGCAGGCGGCGCGCTCGGCGATGAACTCGCTGCAGGGGGCATTTTCCACCCGCATCCACCAGCTCGTGGAAGCGCTCACTCACCTGCGAATCTACGTGGAAGCGGCGATCGACTTCCCGGACGAGGAAATCGACTTCCTGTCCGACGGTAAAATCGAAGCGCAGCTCAACGACGTGATGGCGGATCTGGATAGCGTACGCGGCGAAGCGCGCCAGGGCAGCCTGCTGCGCGAAGGGATGAAGGTAGTGATCGCCGGGCGCCCCAACGCCGGTAAATCCAGCCTGCTCAATGCGTTGGCCGGGCGCGAGGCGGCGATCGTCACCGATATCGCCGGCACCACCCGCGACGTCCTGCGCGAACATATCCATATCGACGGCATGCCGCTGCACATCATCGACACCGCCGGCCTGCGCGACGCCAGCGACGAAGTGGAGCGCATCGGCATCGAACGTGCGTGGAACGAGATCGAACAGGCCGACAGAGTGCTGTTTATGGTCGACGGCACCACCACCGCCGCCACCGAGCCGGCGGAGATCTGGCCGGAGTTTATGGCGCGCCTGCCGGGCACGCTGCCGATCACCGTGGTGCGCAACAAGGCCGACATCACCGGTGAAACGCTGGGTCTGACAGAAGTGAACAACCACTCACTTATTCGCCTGTCGGCCCGCACCGGCGAAGGCGTCGATGTGCTGCGCGATCATCTTAAACAGAGCATGGGCTTCACCAGCAACATGGAAGGCGGCTTCCTGGCGCGCCGTCGCCACCTGCAGGCGCTGGAGCTGGCGGCACAGCACCTGGTGCAAGGCAAAGAGCAATTAGTGAGCGCTTACGCTGGCGAGTTGTTGGCCGAGGAACTGCGCCAGGCGCAGCTGGCCTTGAGCGAAATCACCGGCGAATTCACCTCCGACGATCTGCTGGGCCGCATCTTCTCCAGCTTCTGCATCGGCAAATAATCGCCTGCGGGCGCCATATCCTCTTCGGCGCCCGCATTTTACGTCTCCGGCGCCAAAGCTCACCTAAGCTTATCTCATCAATTTTTCCGCGTGAGAGATAAGCTTAAATGAACGAACCTTTAGACTTGATTGGCGTGGGATTGGGGCCTTTCAATCTCAGTCTGGCCGCTCTGGCCGCCGAAAGCGGCGCCGTCAACTATACCTTTCTCGATCGTAACGCGAGCTTCCGCTGGCACCCCGGCATGCTGCTGCCTTCCGCTTATATGCAGACATATGTGCTGCAGGATTTGGTTACCGCCGTCAGCCCACGCAGCCAATTTTCATTTATTAATTACTTGGTAGAACAGAAAAAAATTTATCGGTTTTTAATCACCGAGCAGCAAATTATCAGCCGAGAAGAATTTTCCGACTATCTACGCTGGGCCTGCGAAAGATTAGACGGGCTACAGTTTTCACAGTCCGTAGAGCGCATTGATTTTGACGATGAAAAGAGTTTGTTCAAGGTAACCACCCATAATCAGACGCTGTGGGCGAAAAATATCTGTCTGGGCACCGGCCATAACCCTTGGTTACCGAAAGCGTTTTACCCGGCGCTGGGCGAAAACTGCATGCATGCCGCCGAAATAGCCCTGCGCAATCCGGACTTCAGCGGCAAGCGAGTTATGGTGGTGGGCGGCGGCCAAAGCGGCGCCGATGTGTTTTTGAACGCATTGCAGGGGCACTGGGGCGAACCGGCGCAGCTGGACTGGCTCTCGCGCCGTCCCAATTTTCAGCCGCTGGATGAGTCCCCCTTCACCAACGAATATTTCACTCCCGAATACGTCGACTATTTCTATACACTGCCGTCAGAAATCCGCGAGCGTGAAATCAAAACACAGAAATTGCCGGCAGACGGCATCAGCAATCATACGCTGCGAACCCTATACCGTGAGCTATATATGCGTTTTGACGTGATGCGCCAGACGCGCAATGTGCGTTTACTGCCTCATCGCACCCTACTGGCCATCGAATCAATGGGTGAAGCTTTTCATCTGCGCACGCTTCACGGCCTGGAAAATCGCCAGGAAAGTTTCAGGGCCGATATCGTCATTCTGGCCACCGGCTATCGCGCTTCGCTGCCCGCTTACCTGAAACCCTTGCTGCCGCGCATTCCTCTCGATGCGGAACAGCATCTGCCGCTACTGCCGAATTTTAATCTGGACTGGCTCGGGCCGGAGCAAAATCGAATTTATGCGGTTAATGCCGGAATACACAGCCACGGCAGCGCAGAAGGCGGACTGAGCCTGATGGCCTGGCGTTCAGCCCGCATCCTCAATCACTTGCTGGGTAAGCCGTGCTTTGATTTGGCACCGAACGCATCAATGATCCAATGGTGGAGCGATGCCGCGCCGGGCGATATCTCTACCACCGCTGATAAATAGGATAATCCGCATAGCGTTTTTTGATGATAAATCCTCAACTTAGTCTTAATCTAACACCCCTGCGTTCTTAGCGACCCTCTGTCATGGAGCGAACAATGGCGTGTCATTTTGCCCGATGGACCCCGGCCTCCGCCGTCCTGGATACCCAGAGACTCGCCGACGAAGTGATAGCCGCCACCCGCACCTTTTCCGTTAAACGCCGCACGCGCTTCCTGCAAGGGCGCATTCTGCTCGCCGAAATGATGTTCTACCTGTACGGCCTGCCGACGCTGCCCCCCATCGCCACCACGCCGACCGGCCGCCCCTGTTTCGCCGATCATCAGCTGCCCGATTTCAGCCTCGCTTACGCCAGCAACACCGTGGGCGTGCTGCTCAGCGACGAGGGAAAAGTCGGGTTGGATATCGAAGTGATGCGGGCGCGCGGCACCCGGCAAAGCGCGCTGCAACACGCGCATCAGACGCCGGCGGAAAGTGCCTGGATCGGCGCGCAGGACGATCGGCTGGAGGCGGAGACTCAGCTGTGGAGCATTCGGCAAAGCGTGCTGAAAATTTCCGGCCTCGGCAACAGCGGCCAGTCTACGCTGCGTCTACATCCCTTCTCCGGCCACCTGCGCTCCAGCGCCACGCCGGACGTTCAGGTGATGAGCGACGCCGACGAATACCTGAGCTGGGCCTGCGCCGGCAGCCCCGGCCTGGATCGCCTGCTGTGCTGGCGCTACGAAGAGCGCGGCGGCCTGCAGAAAGTCGGGGAAATCTCGCCGCGCAGCCCGGCGGCGTCCTCACGCTTCGTTAAACTGACGGGCCTGAAGACGCCCGGTTAACGCGGCGCAAAGCGGATAACGCTGTCTTTACCGCACGAGTTGCTGGATTAAATTGTAAAGACAGCTAAATGTTGAGCAATCGCCTATTCTCGACCAGCGCTTTAGCCTACTATTCGCCCATGTTGTACGCTGAATCTGCTCATTCGAAAGGGAGAATCACCATGTCAGACCAAGCCTTAAAAATCGTCACTCTGCTCGGCAGCCTGCGCAAAGGCTCCTACAACGCCATGGTGGCCCGCGCCCTGCCAGGCCTGGCTCCACAGGGCGTCACCATTGAAGCGCTGCCCTCCATTCGCGATATCCCGCTGTACGACGCCGACATGCAACAGGATGAAGGCTTCCCTGCCGCGGTCGAGGCGATCGCCGAACAGATCCGCCAGGCCGACGGCGTGATCATCGTCACCCCTGAATATAACTATTCCGTGCCCGGCGGGTTGAAGAACGCCATCGACTGGCTGTCTCGCTTGCCGAATCAGCCGCTGGCCGGCAAGCCGGTCGCCATTCAGACCAGCTCGATGGGGCCGATCGGCGGCGCGCGCTGCCAATACCATCTGCGCCAGATCCTGGTGTTCCTCGATGCGATGGTAATGAACAAGCCTGAGTTTATGGGCGGCGTGATCCAGAGCAAGGTCGACGAACAGGCCGGTGAACTGAGCGATCAGGGAACGCTGGATTTTCTGACCGGCCAGCTGTCCGCGTTCAGCGATTTTATTCGCCGCGTGGAGTGAAGGTCTCGCGGCGCCCCTTAGGCGCCGCAACAGGACATGAAGTCCATCAATTCATTGAAAATTAAAGCCATAGCATCATGTATTTTTTCATTTTAGCGTTATTTTTTGTTTCCATCACCAGTCCCGCTTTCGCGGCAGAGATGCGTTATCCCGCCGGTGAAGAGCCGCTGGAGCTGCCGGCACACAGCGCGCTCAACGCCCAGCTGTCGCGATCCGCGCAAAACCAGGAAGATAAAAAGCTGGGCGCCATGTCGCTGTACCTGACGCTGATGCGCGAAGACGGCCGCAACGTCTGGGCGCCCTACCAGCTGGCGGTGTCATCGGCGGAGAAAGGGCAAACCGAGCTGGCGGAGCGCTACCTGCAGCTGAGCGCCGACCGCGGCCTGTGGTACTACTACAACCTGCTGGAGGACGACGCCTTCAACAGCATCCAGCACTCCGCCACCTACCAATCGATCCTGGCCGCCACCAAAGCGCGCTATCTGCAGCACGCGCGCCACTATGAAGGCAAGGCCAGCTACGCGATGCCGGACGGCGAAGCGCCGCCCGAAGGCTGGCCAACGGTGATCTTCCTGCATACCTACGGCAAAGCCGCCGCCATCAGCCCCGAAGAACGGCTGCTGTTCGGCGAAATGGGCGTGGCCTACATCGAGCTCAACGGCACGCAGATGCTGTCGGAAAACAGTTTCCGCTGGTCGAATTACAGCGACGAGAGCACCCAAACCGCCATTCAGCGTACGCTGCAACAGCTGGCTCCGCAGCTAAAGCTGAATCCCCGGCGGATTTACCTCAGCGCCCGCGGCCAGGGCGCGCTGCACGCCGCCAACCTGATCGCGAAGTACCCGCAGTTTTACGCCGGCGCGCTGCTGATCGCCCCCAACGGCGAGATCAAGCCGGCCCAGCAGTCGCTGGCGGCGCAAAAGAAAATCGTGATGGCGTATTACGATCGGCAGAATTTCAGCGAGCAGGCGCTGGCGTTGCACTTCGCCAATCTGTTCGGAGAGGATAATCAGGTAGAAACGCTGCACTTC
>OKMJ01000119.1_pt1 | contig 13057 bp, 6 predicted proteins | sample 1612461 | NCBI WGS metagenome assembly OKMJ01 (sample SAMN04436797, study PRJEB24849) | human gut metagenome | biome: human gut; feature: NICU; material: stool | host: Homo sapiens | place: USA: Saint Louis, MO | collected 2011-04-14
CATACCCCGTTGGCGCTTGAGTTTCTACCAGCTGATATGCTCCTGGTGCTAAACCTTCAATCGCCAGTTTTCCATCTGCTCCTGTGGTTAAACCTGACTGCAGAACGGTTCCATTGGCATCTTGTAACTCAAAAACAGCTCCTTGCAGGATTTCCCCGCTTTGGTCATCGATCTTTGTCAACACGACACCGCCTGGTGTAAGTCGATTTTCTTTCGTCAATTCTACCACCGCTGTCTGACTTCTTTCGATCTCAAACTCGATTGGTGTCGCATCTAATTCATACCCCGTTGGCGCTTGAGTTTCTACCAGCTGATATGCTCCTGGTGCTAAACCGTCAATTGCCAGTTTTCCATCTTCTCCTGTAGTTAGACCGGTTTGTAGCGTTTCTCCTTCTCGGTTCTGTAACTCAAAAACAGCTCCTTGAAGGACTTCACCACTGCCTTCAGCATGTTTAATTAGTTCAACACCACCCGTATCAAGGATGTTTTCAATGGTTAACCTCACTTCTTCTATGGAGTATTCATTTATAAAAACATCATGTACCGTCGCATCTAAAAGATACCCTTCCGGTGCTTCTGTTTCTCGGACTTGATAGCTACCTACAGGAAGCGGTTCACTTAAAAATTCTCCGTTTTCTGCCGTTATACCTTCTTGTATCACTTGTGAATCGCTTGATAAAATTTCAAATTTTGCTCCTGCCAGCCTTTGGCCATTCTCATCAGTTTTAATTACTTTAATACGCCCATCGATTTTCCTTGTTCTTACAGTACTCGTATTCAATCGACTGTCACTATTCACAAGCGTTGCAAAGTTTAAAATTTGATCGCCGACTGCATACGCCTCTACATTGACCTTAAAAGAGAGGGTAAAACTTGTCGGCCCAACAATCATATTATTCGCACTGAAACGAACCATTCCATTATTGACTTCGGCATCAATGAAAGAGGGAATATCTGATAGAAATGACACAAATTCCATGCCTTCTTCCAAAACATCTTCAATAACGAGTGTATTGCTTGTTCCAGAAAACATCGAGACATGCAGAGTATACGTTAGTTCATTTTCATTGAGATTGATAACATTTTTGTCCACACTTTTTCTTAAAGAGATTGCCGGAAGATTACTTTCAGGGATTCTCAAGCGGTAGTTTCGGCTCATTACCTGATTATTGTAGGTCATACTCGCTCGATTCCGAGAAAACCCATCCTCTTGTCTTCCTTCATTGAACAAGTCGACATCGGTCACTTCAAGAGCATATTCAATAAAATACGATTGACCCTCTGCTAGATTACCAAAGTCCACAACAAGTGTATTCGTTTCCTTATTAAAAGATACTTTGTCCACAAATTCCTCGGAAACATAATGAGTTCTAACGTTTGCTTCACCTGGATTCGTTACTTCTGCGATCCGAACCCCACCTGAAATAGGTTCTCTATTTCCAGTGGAACTCCATGGAGTCGGATTCGGTGCCAAAGTTGTTCCTTGCGGTAGTACATCGGTAACCACTACACCGTCTTTTCGTGATCCTTCATAATTTACCTGCAAAATAAATTTATTACTGTTGGTCACGTCTTGCCCGTCAATCAGCAGATTCCCAAAATTTCCTTGGCTGTCGATTTCTCTAGAGCCATAGTATAATTTCGAAAAAATGGGTCTTGATGAAGGAATAGGTGTAATTGAAAATTCCGTGTTTACTACTCGCTCAGCATAAGTAAGACTCACTTGAAAGTCATTATTTGGCTCAGTACCGCCTGATTGAAAGAAAGCAACTTCAAACGTGATACTGAATGTATACAACTGAGCGGCTTCATTTAATCCTTCATAATCAAAGGTAAATGGAAAAACAACGTCTGTGCCTTCTTGGTAAAATGCCAGTGGCTTTAACGGAGAATCATCAGCGACCTCCACTCTAATGAACTCAATTAAGCCAATCGATGCTCTAGGAACTCGTACGACCATCTCCCCATATTCTTCAAGAATATCGCCAGCGCCTCCTTGAATGTATCCCTTTAACGTTTGTGTATGCCTGCTCGGCAAAGTGGGGCGCTCAGCAGAGATGCCGATGTCATAATTCAAGTGCTCCTCTTGTCTTTCAATTTGAAATTCCTGCGTCATAGATGGCTCAGATGATCTCGCTTCATTAAAAGACTCACTTGTGCTTTCTTCTGGTACATTAAAAGACTCACTTGTGCTTTCTTCTGGTACATTGATTTCTATTGAGACCGTATTTGATTGAATATCACCGCTTCTTGCGGTCAATTCGTATTTACCTGAATGCTGGGAAGAATAAGTAATCAGACGTTCGTAATCATTGAGTTGCTTCACTTCCCCTTCAATCAAATCCTCACTCTTATTAATGACCAATGCATTTAGCAGGTCTGGTGTTCCTCTGACTCGCAACTGGAACTGCTCACCCAAAGCAACCTCCTCTTGATCAACTTCGATTGTCAGCGAACGCTCTGGCTGTTCTGCTAAAGACTCAGCTAGAACCGTTATGTTCCCAAATTGATTGATCACAATAAGCATAACTAGAAACATACTTAACAGTTTATGAAATTTGTTCCTCACTATTACTCCCCCTTATAATTTTGACTAAACAACAAGGTACCCGATAATTTTCTAAAAAGATTCCCCAACTCAAAATGGCTGCGTTACCTCCCTCGTATTTTCGGTTCAACTCAAGCGTTGCAATGTAAGCTGTAAACAAAGCTAATGATTGCCGATTGTCTTCTGTTGATTGATTCGATAGCTTTGTATGACTTTTAGTTGTCCGTGTGGCTTAACCATAATTATGATTTCACGATTCCTCCTGCCAGTGCCTTGCACAAGCTGGAGCGTAACCCTAATAGTTGTTTTGTTAATGTACTTATATACTTTTCCATTAGAAACAATCACTAAATCGTTGATACCAAGGTCAGACTCTAGAATTTCATCAGTGAGTCCCTGTATTGGTTAACCTTCATCAATCCCAAAAAAATATATCAATGCTTAGCATCAAAATGAATATATAGTTTAGAATACTTGGGATTCATCGATAACTGATCGCTTATTTGGCACTTGGTTCAACTAAACGCATTTAGGATGTTCCTTCATTCTCGTCATGGATGTTCTCAAACCGTCATTACTAATAAACTGTCCACCGAATCGATGGTTCATTTCTTGCATTTTCCACGTCCAATTACTCTTTTTGCTCTTTATTTGGGCGTAGTTTTACTTTCTTAACTTGTATCGTCTTCCATCAACTCCTTAATCATCTTCTTAGCTTTATTGGCTCGGTTTCCTTGTAAAAGGTATCTACAAATAGTGACAATCTGTATTAAATCTTCATCATTTTCTGTAATGTCAATAATTTCTATATTCTGTACCATATATTGCAAAGGGTTTCACTAAGTTCATAACCGAAGCGAATTAAACAACTTTTGTATAGAATAACTACCTTTTCTATTTTTCCATTAGTAATTCTGTCTATTAATTGGTTTAATCCTTTTGTTGTAGTTGATTCCACTACCAAGATGATTCTCTCGAATTTTAAAGCTTGAAGATGTATTGCTATTTTTGCTAACTGGCGTATTTGCAACTATTTTCCCCTTCTATTCTTCCTTCATTGATTCCCCTCTAAAATTACTATCCATAAAAAATTGCATAAATGACAATAGTATTTATATTAGTCATACTGCTTTTTAACGCAGCAAATTCCAGAAAAAAGAAAAACATTCGTTACATATTTGTGAATTTTTCCAAAAAATAACATTTTTATAAAACGACGAAAAATAAATCACTACCAGTCAACTTCTATAATATTACCAAATAACAAACTAACTATCCATCAATAACGTGTTTTATTTTTTAAAATTTCTATAAAAAAATAATCATTCTTAAAATGAATATCTAAAAATAACAATAACCTTTGTGATTTTTCTTGTTTAAAGAATGTTAGAAGAAAAATCTCTAAATAATTATAATTATTTTATAAGCAAAAAAATGCTATCGGTAGTATCACCGATAGCTGAGGAAAGTCACAGTAGGGACTATTTGATTAAAAAATATGTTTATTCAATCCATCTATTTATTTTTGCCTTATTAACATATTGTAATAATGTAAGCAACAATGTATTTTAAGTGTAATGCTTTTATGCACCTATTTAATTTATCATTCTCATCTGATACAATCTCACTCATAATAATATGAATTTTTCTTCTCATTAGTCTCAGTTCACCATGAATTATACATAACACCCAATACAATTATTTTTCCATACTTTTTTAAGAGGACAATTACATCGTGTATATCGCTAAGAATTGCAACCATTCCAATTTTAAAGACATATTTCCTCTAAAAAACTAAAATTCTATCTATCCACGACTAATAATCCCCCACATTAAACCCGTAATCGAACCAGAAAATTTTTCTTTATAACTAAAACAACCATCATTTTCGAGTTATCTTAAACACATATTTCCTATTTTTTCATTTCTATCCATGCATGATAATATTCAGTTCTGATATTGTTTTCATCCGTATTCGTCAATAGATACTGGCCGATCACTTCTCCTGTTTTCCATCCTTTTTCATACATTCTTTCTCTGATTTCTAAAATATTATTACGTTCCGCATGGTTCATCTCGGATTTCAATAAGAATCGACGATAAACAGCCGTATCTTTTTTCTCCCAAATCACGTCTTGAGTAAATAAATGTACTTCACTAGGGTCGATAAAAAATCCATACATCGTCTGTGAACTGGAAGCTGGCATACTCATCATCCCAAAGCTTGAATAGTTAGGTAGAAATTTTTTGATTTCCACAATATCTTCAAACTCCGTTGAGATCATACAGTCAAAAGGGATCTCTTCTACAGGAAACTCTTCCTCGTTTGTATCGATCATCAATTTCAACTGTTTTTTTCGCGCCCTTATCTCTTTTTGTTTTTGTTTCATCACCACCAGTTCTTTATGGATTCTTCTTTCTGTTTCATCAAGTGTCTCATATAACTCCGTCAATGTTTTTCCATATAAATTCTTCATCTGTTTGATCGGTATATCTAATTTTCTATAAAAAACGATATCATAAAGCATAAAAATATCATCGATATCAAACAATCGATAATCATTCTCTTCTTGTCTACTTGAACGGATTAATCCTTGTTCATCCCAATAGCGGATCGTTGATTTTGGCAAATCAAATAGTTCCGATACTTGGCCAATCGTATACATTTTTTTCATTTTTTCTCACCTCTTTTCCAGTTTATTCTTTTTTCTATTGACCTTCAAGTTACTTGAAGGTATAGAATCGAAAAGTATCAGAAAAAAAGGAGGAATAATATGTCTATCTTAAAAACATTCTTACAGAAAAACAAAGGACTAGCTCTCCTTACCTTTGTGATGATCTGTTTACAAATCGCCGGTACATTAGGTGTACCAAAATTAGTAGCAAAGCTGATCGACACAGGTATAGCAAGTGGCGAAGCCTCAGTTATAAAAAAAATCGGAGTTGAAATGCTGCTTGTAGCGTTTCTAGGAACGATTGCTGCGGTTGCCTCTAGTTACTTTTCAGCATTGGCATCCGCTAGGTTTGGATTCCAAACGCGGGAGAAATATTTCAGTAAATTCCAACAGCTGTCAATGAAGGATATCAGTCGTTTTAGTTCTGGATCTCTTTTGACAAGAATGACGAATGATGTCGATAATGTCCAGCAAATGATTGTTTTATTTTGCCAAATGATCTTACCAGCACCGATTATTTGCGTTTTCACCATTCTCATGATGTTTCGTTATTCTCTATTACTAACATGGGTTACATTGATCTCTGTTGTTTTTTATGTATGGATTGTTTATCGACTGATGAAACGAGGGGCACCTTTATCTTTGAGTATCCAGCCAAAAATGGATCGGATCACCATCACATTGAGAGAATTCTTTACTGGGATTAATATGATCCGTGCCTTTGATAATCAATCATATGAAGAAAAGCGAACGAATAAGAGCTTTGCTGACTATGCTAATCAAATGATCAAAGTGAACCGAATATTTGCTTGGGTCACTCCAATTGCTTTTTTGCTCATGGGAATCGTTTATGCTTCTATTTTGTGGTTTGGCGGAAATCTTGTAGCAGAAGGAGCATTACAAATCGGTGTCGTGACTGCTGTAGTCGAATACTCTATGCTGACACTTGCTTACTTGATGATCGCAGCTATGGTATTGGTCATTATCCCTAAATCGTTTGCCTCATTACGACGGATAGAAGAAATACTGCAAGCAGAGATCGAAATTGAGGAAGAGACGATCAAAACAGTAGCTGAACCAACCTTTGATCAGACAAATGCAGCTGCTTTTGAACATGTCACATTTAAATATACTGAAATCTCTGATCCAGTTCTAGAAGATATTGATTTCACAATACCTAAAGGAAAAACAACAGCGATCGTTGGCGGGACCGGATCTGGAAAAAGTAGTTTGGCGAAACTTCTCTTGAGACTTAGTGACCCTACGATAGGAAAAGTAACCCTTGGTGGTATTCCTCTTACTCAAATGACTCAAGAACAGATCCGCTCCCACATCAGTTATGTCCCTCAGAAGGCTTTCTTATTCAGTGGGACAATTTTAAGCAACTTGCAGATGGGAAATGAATATGCCTCAACAGAAGAGTTGTCTAAAGCGATCAAGATCGCTCAATTAGAAGAACTAGTGGACACCCTTCCTGACGGATTGGACAGCTTTGTTGCTCAAGGCGGTTCTAATTATTCAGGGGGCCAGAAACAGCGGATATGTATTGCTCGAGCGTTGATCAAACCAGCAGAGATCTATGTATTCGATGATAGTTTCTCCGCTTTAGACTATAAAACAGATGCAGCATTAAGAGCAGCCCTTCATAAACACATGTCGGAGAAAACTCTCGTGATTGTTGCTCAACGCCTCAGTACAATCCAACAAGCAGATAACATCATTGTTTTAGATAAAGGAAAAATCGTTGGACAAGGTACTCATGAAGAACTACTGTCTAATTGCCAAACTTATCAGGAGTTTGCAAAATCACAAGGAATATAGAAAGAAGGGATACGATGGAAAAGAAAAAAACGTTGAACACGCGTGCTTTGATACGTTTTTGGAAAATGATCAAACCTGAACATAAATATTTTTACGGATTGTTTCTATGCAGTTTATTCGGGAACCTATTAGTCGTAGCCATGCCCTTGATCATGGGAATCGGGATCGATGATCTCTTATCAGAAATAAGAAAAACAGGTATTGGACAGCTTTCTTTCAGTGATATCAAACAAGCATTGTTGTTCCCTGTCTTATTGCTGATCGGCTGTTCAGTCTTAAGCAGCATCACTTCATTTATTCAAGAACGGACAATGGCAGCGTTAAGCGAAAAGATCACATTGAGGGTGCGAAAAGAAATCACAAAAAAATTCAAAACATTACCGATGTCGTTTTTTGACAATCATCAAGTAGGTGACATCATTAGTCGGACAACTACCGGTCTCAATCAACTTTCTCAAGTGTTATTGACAGGTATCAATCAATTTTTTACTTCTGTCGTAACAATAGCTGCTGCCGGTCTGATGCTGTTTTATATCGAAAGCAAGCTTACTTTGCTCGTCTTATTGCTGATCGTTGGCAGTTCAATTGTTACAACTAAGATTGCGAACAAAAACAAACAGATTTCTGAACAGAATCAGTATGAACTGGGTGTTTTAAATAATCGAATGGAAGAAATCTTAGCTGGTAATCTAGTGGTCAAAACATTCAATCAGCAAGCTCATGCAGAAGCTGCTATACACGAAGTAAATAAAAAGCAATACAACGCTTTTAAACGTGCTCAATTTATGAACTTTGCTATCTATCCGGCCATTCGTTTCATTAATCAACTCGCCTTCATCATAAGTGCGGTATTCGGTGCTATGCTTGTTCTATCAGGTGGTGTGACGATCGGCTTCTTACAAGCTTATCTTCAGTACATCAATCAGATTTCTGAACCAATTTCTACCGCTTCTTATGTGATCAACTCGATCCAATCCGCAATGGCAGCAATCGATAGGATATTTGAGATATTAGATGAAACAGATGAAATTCCAGACCTTCCAGATGCAAGACTTTTAGAACAACCGAAAGGAAAAATAGCTTTCAAAAATGTACAGTTTGGTTACACATCAGATAAAATATTGATGAATCAAGTCGATTTTTCAGTAAAGCCAAAACAAACGGTAGCGATCGTTGGTCCAACTGGTGCAGGAAAAACGACTTTAGTCAATCTGCTGATGCGTTTTTATGAACTGAATAAAGGAAAGATCGAATTCGACGGTCTTGATATTACCAAGCTTTCACGTGGAGAACTACGTCGTTCTTTTGGGATGGTTTTACAAAATACCTGGCTGTTTGAAGGAACGGTAGCTGATAATATCGCCTACGGGAAAATGGATGCCACAAGAGAACAAATTATCGAAGCGGCTGAAATCGCACAATGTGATCACTTTATTCGAACACTGCCAGACGGATATGATACGATCATTTCTAGCGAAAACGGCACGTTATCTCAAGGACAGCAACAATTATTGACAATTGCTCGAGTCATTCTAGCGAATCCTCCTGTCGTTATTTTAGATGAAGCAACTTCTAGCGTAGATACACGAACAGAAGCATTGATTCAGCAAGCAATGGAAGCTGTGACAAAAGATAGGACAAGTTTTGTGATTGCACACCGATTGTCAACGATTGAAAATGCAGACATGATCCTTGTAATGAAGAATGGCGATATCGTCGAAAAAGGAACACATTCTGAACTACTCCAATCACCAACGCTTTATGCCAGTCTTTATAATAGTCAATTTCAGATAGCGTAACAAACATTATCTAAAAAGCTATCGATCATGTATGATTAGTCCATGATCGATAGCTTTTTTAAATGTACTAGTGGTGCCACTAGAAACACAAAGAATAATACTAATGATACTTTTTGGATAGCTCCTTCAGTTTCGTTCGGTAAGTAGTGACAAAAGACTTGTCACAATCCCTTTTTACGAATAAACGGTGTTCAAGAGACAACCTATCGGCAATAAGACACGATCTTGTAAAATACGGGAAGCTATTCTTCAAAATCGCTTCTTGTTGCTCTTGTCAACTCCGAATCACGAGTTACACTATTCAACAAATATGAGAAGCTGTTTTTTGAATTTGTTTCTTGTGACTCGGAGCTGAACGTCAGGCTCACAATCTCTCTTCTTTAATCTCCTTGTTCTACTTGCGATAGTTGCTGAACGAATTGCCATGTTTCCCCGTTATCAGTTGAACGGAAGAGGCAGGCAAACATTTTCCCTGCATCGATTGGTTCTTTTTTCAACAAATAAAATTTTGTCTCTAACGTATTCGCGCTTATTTGAGTAACTTCATTTGGTGATTGAAAAAGATCTATCCCCCCTGTCTGATAGTTTTCCGGAATCGACAGAACTGATTCTTTGAATGAACGACCTCCGTTGTTTGTATAAAACAAACTTTCACGTGTCGAAACAAAACCTAAAGAAGTTGTAACGAAGCTGACATTTTGTACTGGCTGATTGATCATTGTACTTCCACTTTTTATCCAAGTGATTCCGCCATCCATAGTAGTGTAAATGTACAAAGTTTCTGCAGACATCCCACTGGCTGATGTACAGATAAATAGACCATCGTTGCCATAAAATACCGCTTTTCGATAACGTATCGGTTGAACTGATTGGGTGATAATAGACGTTTGCCATGTTTTACCATTATCTCTTGAAGTCAGCAGACGTACATCATCCCCAGAAGAATAGATAAACCATGAGAAATCGGCGGAAATATCATATGTGTTGTCCATCCAATAACCTTCAGGAATCAGCCCCGTTGTCAGGGTGTATTCGCCAAAACGCAACCATTGCGAATCAATCGGCACAAATACCCAATTAGCACCACTATCTGTTGTCATATAGAGAGAGTGCGTCTCTGTATCAAGTTTGAGATCATTTATCTTTTGTGTTGTCAAATTTACCTTTTGCTTAGGATCAGCTAACAACCCTTCATTTGTCTTTTGTATATGCGTATCGTTAGTTGAGTTCATTGTCATGTGAGAAGCAGCATTTATATGAGAAGACATTTTTGGCTGAGTGTATCTCCCATAATAGATTGTTCCAGCTAAAAGAATGAGGAAAAAACCAGTGACTAATGTACTCATCTTAGTTGTCAGGTATCCACCAGGCGAAGACTGGCTTTTTTCCCATCTGGGTTCGTTTTCTAGTAAAAAAATATGGAATGTGTTCATTCCGAATTTTGATTTGCTTTCGCCTAAGTAGACAGGTAAATCATCAAGTGATCTCAGCAATAACTGGCAATCACTTTTTTGTATCCTAAAAGATTGGCTCGTCGAAGTCTTCTCAAAATAAAGATAGTCATCATCTTGAGAAGTTGGTTTATTATGTAAAAACTGTTGTGCTCTTTGACTAAGCCATTGATCGAAATGACGCGACAATTGATGGTAACGGAGCCAAATAAGTAGAAGAAAAACAATAAGCACAACAATTGTTATTCCGCCAACTCCCCACGAAAAGTGATACAAATTATTTAATTTTTGCATCCCTTCAGCTGAACGGACTACTGCACTCATATGGCGATATAGGAACGATACAGCTCCGAAAAAAAGCAAACCAGAGAAAAATACTAAGCTTAAAAGCTTGAACATTATTCTTTTCGCTCTTTTTTTCGCTTTCTCGATAATTTTTTGTTTAGCTGATAATACTTCGATAATAAATAGTTCTTGATTCATTTGTCTCTCCTTTTCTCATACTTCATTCATTATGCGTCAAAATCCATACAATCACTAGTCCCACTAATAAAAAATTTATGAATTTGGTATGTACTCTCAATTTCAGGTAGTGTATACATCAAAAAATACTAAGATTAATAGACAAAAATTTGATGATTACAGAGATCTCTTACAAGACCATTCAGAAGAAAAAGACATTGAACGTGTTTGAGAACATGAAAATCAAAACCTTTTTGATCAATCAATTAATCAATTTGAAATAACAAAAAATCTGAGACAGAATGAAGTTCATTCTGGCCCAGATTTGATTTTGCACAACTCATCAGTCCTTATTGACAAAGAGCCAATTAATTAGCAACGATATTGACTAACTTGTTTGGTACCGCAATAACTTTTCTGACTGTTTTGCCTTCAATGTATTCTTGCACTATTTCATTGGCTAATGCTGCTTTTTCTAGCTCATCTTTTCCTAAGTCTTGGGGAACATTGCTTTTCGCACGAACTTTACCGTTTACTTGGAAAACAACTTCTACTTCGTCTTCAACAAGTGCTGCTTCATCGTATGTTGGCCATGGTGCGTAAGAAATACCACCATCATTTCCAAGGATTGCCCATAGTTCTTCACCCATGTGAGGAGCAATCGGTGCGAGTAGTTGAACAAATCCTTCGATATATTCATAAGGCAGAGCGTCCACTTTATAGGCTTCATTGATAAAGACCATCAATTGGGAGATTGCTGTATTGAAATGAAGATTTTCATAGTCTTCTGTCACTTTTTTCACTGTTTGATGATACACTTTATCAAGCTTGCCATCATTCAATGTAGTGATACGGTCACGCATTTTATTGTTCTCATCAACGATCAAACGCCATACACGATCCAAGAATTTACGGCTTCCTTCTAAGCCATTTTCGCTCCAAGCAATCGAAGCATCTAATGGCCCCATGAACATTTCGTACATGCGCAGTGTATCTGCACCGTAAGTTTCGACCACATCATCAGGATTGACTACATTACCACGAGATTTTGACATTTTTTCGTTGTTTTCGCCTAAGATCATTCCTTGATTGTATAGTTTTTGGAATGGTTCTTTTGTAGGAACAACACCGATATCGTATAAGAATTTATGCCAGAATCGTGCATATAGTAAATGAAGTACCGCATGTTCTGCTCCACCAATGTAGATGTCAACTGGTAGCCAACGCTTCAACTTTTCATAATCTGCTAGTTCTTTTTTGTTATGAGGGTCGATATAACGCAGGTAATACCATGAGCTTCCTGCCCATTGTGGCATTGTATTCGTTTCGCGACGGCCTTTTTTACCTGTTACAGGATCAACGACATTGACCCACTCCTCGATATTTGCTAATGGAGATTCTCCAGTACCGCTTGGCTTGATGTTTTTTGTCTTAGGCAACCGTAATGGTAGCTCTTCTTCTGGGACAGCTGTGACTGTTCCGTCCTCCCAATGGATGATTGGGATTGGTTCACCCCAGTAACGTTGACGGGAGAATAGCCAGTCACGTAAGCGATAGCTGACTTCTTTTTTCCCTACGCCATTTTCTTCTAGCCATTCATTCATTTTATCGATTGCTTCTTGTTTGTTCATGCCGTCTAGAAATTCAGAGTTGATGTGCGTACCATCTTCTGTGTAAGCAGCTTTTTCAACATCTCCACCTTCGATAACTGGAAGAATCTCTAGTCCGAAAGTTTGAGCGAATTCAAAGTCACGTTCATCATGTGCTGGAACAGCCATGATGGCTCCTGTGCCGTATGAAGATAATACATAATCGGCGATCCAGATTGGGATTTCCTTGCCATTAACTGGATTGATTGCATAAGCACCAGTAAATACTCCTGTTTTTTCTTTTGCAAGATCTGTTCTCTTTAGATCTGATTTTTTAGCTGTCTCTTCGATATAAGCTTCTACAGCAGCTTTTTGTTCAGAGGTCGTAATTTCTCTAACAAGATCTAGTTCAGGTGCAAGAACCGAGTAAGTTGCACCGAATAGAGTATCTGGTCGTGTCGTAAATACGGTATAGGATTTATCCGTACCAGCCACTTTAAATTCAATATTTGCTCCTACTGAACGACCGATCCAATTTCTTTGCATTTCTTTAATGCTTTCTGGCCAGTCAACTAATTCTAGATCATCCAATAAGCGTTCAGCATAAGCAGTGATTTTCAGCATCCATTGGCGCATTGGTTTTCTGACTACATCATAGCCACCACGTTCACTTTTCCCATCGATCACTTCTTCATTTGAAATAACTGTTCCT
>OKMJ01000122.1_pt1 | contig 12932 bp, 9 predicted proteins | sample 1612461 | NCBI WGS metagenome assembly OKMJ01 (sample SAMN04436797, study PRJEB24849) | human gut metagenome | biome: human gut; feature: NICU; material: stool | host: Homo sapiens | place: USA: Saint Louis, MO | collected 2011-04-14
GGACGCCGCAGGTCTTTTCATCTTTATAGGCGTTATAAATGTATTCGGAAGCAAAGTGGTTTTTGATCACTTTATCTTCGACGATGCCCATGCCGGATTCGGCAACGGCCATCTTGGCGAGAGGGATTCGAGCATCTGCAGCGGCCAGAGCGGCGGCGCGGAAGATTTTGTCTACTTGTTCTTGAGTGAAACTGGCATATTCACGCTGGGCTTTTTTTACGCGCTCGACGAGTGCGTTAAGTTCAGCGACATTAGTAACAGCCATAATGCTCTCCTGATAATGTTAAACTTTTTTAGTGAATCAGTAGCTCGATTCGACAGTATAGACAGTGTGTTAACGGCTTGCATTTAAATGTTAACGTAAAGAATTTTGTGCTTCTGACTTCACCGATTGACTAAAAAAGCTTTTGTTTTTTCTTTCAGGTACCGCTGCTTTGCCTCCTCTTCTGTGTGTAAACAAGGTTACTCACTTCTGAGTACAATTTATGTGATCTAAATCAATAATCAGCCAAGCTGATACCTTTCAGCAGTTCATTTTTTGACCTGTTTGATCAAGTGTAATGATACGGTATGCTAATTAAAGACTTAAATAGCATTGCAGAAACAAATAACTAACATCCGAGCTTAAATTATGCACTTATGCGTCAACAGGGATGAATTATGCTTTCAAACAGCGTATCTTCTCGCGGATATTTTATGCCGGTAACTGTCAACAGCCATTTTTAATGATGCTGCGGAGCACCCTGTGATTCAATCATTGTTTGATTTTTCAGCCTACTTTAAATTTTTCATTGGGCTATTTGCGCTGGTAAACCCGGTTGGCATTATCCCGGTTTTTATCAGTATGACCAGCTACCAGACGGCGGCGGTGCGTAATAAAACCAACCTGACAGCCAACCTGTCGGTCGCCATTATCTTGCTCACGTCGCTGTTTTTAGGCGATGCGATCCTCCAGATCTTCGGTATTTCCATTGACTCCTTCCGTATTGCGGGTGGGATTCTGGTGGTCACCATCGCCATGTCGATGATCAGCGGCAAGCTCGGCGAGGATAAACAGAACAAGCAAGAAAAATCAGAAACGGCCATTCGTGAAAGTATCGGCGTCGTGCCGCTGGCGCTGCCCCTGATGGCGGGACCCGGGGCCATCAGTTCAACCATTGTCTGGGGCACGCGTTACCATAGCATCGCCCACTTTGTGGGATTTTCAGTTGCGATTGCGCTTTTCGCGCTGTGCTGCTGGGGCATTTTCCGTATAGCCCCCTGGCTGGTTCGCCTGCTTGGGCAAACCGGGGACCGTCTTCTTTTGTTGCCGAGCGAATCATTGTAATTCTCCTTTACATTTAACTAAAAAAGAACTGGCTACTATCATTACTGACTTAGCCAATTCCTTTTATCTTGTCTTTAGTATAACAAATTTATTATTGAATTTCTACTGTAACCTGACGTCGTCCCCAAAGACGGCATTGGTCTACTGAATCAAAATGAACATCAATAATATTTCCTTGAATAGCGCCACCTGTATCTCCAGCAATAGCAAAGCCATAACCAGAGACTTTCACTAATGAACCTAGAGGAATTACACTTGGATCGACTGCAACTACATTGCTTTCTTTACTTAAGTCAATACCAGTAGCACTTAGATTACTTGCACCAGCTTCGCGCCAAGAATAAGCAGTTGATTCCATCTGAAGCACACGACCAGAGCCAGTTCCTGGTGTTGATGATTCGCCTGTCGATGATTCTGTCGTTGATGACGATTCGGATGAACTAGCTGAACTTGAAGATTCAGTGCTACTGCTTTCCGTACTTGTAGAAGAGCTTGATGCTTGACTGCTTGACTCTTCAGCAGCTTCGGCTTCTAGTTTAGCCGCCGCATCTGCTTGCGCTTGTTTGTCGGCAGCTGCTTGTTTCTTCGCTGCTTCTGCTTTGGCAGTTTCTGCCGCACGTTTTTTCTGTGCCTCAGCTGCTGCTTTTTCGCTGACTAAGCGTTGTTGCTCTTTCTGTTTGTCTGTCGAAATTTGAGCCAATAATTCTTCATTATTCGCCATTTTTTCTTTTAACTCAGAGACTTTATTATTCATTGAAGAAGCTTCAACTTGTAATTTCTCTTCATTTTGTTTTAAAGTTGTTTGCGTATTTTCAACTTTTTCTTGTAATGCAGCTAACTTTTCTTTTTCGCTAGTTAAGCTTTCAATCTTTTCCCGTTCAAAGTTTTGTAAAACGGTCATGGCATAGGCCCGATTAAAGAAATCTGATAAATTTTCTGCATCTAATAAGGCTTGCCAAGTACGTTGGTCACCATTTAATTGAATATCCTTCATACGATCGCCAACAGCTTCTTTACGACGAGAAATATTTTTTTCTGTTTTTTCTATTTCCTCTTTCGAAGTTTTCAACGTATCTTCCGCTTTTGAAATTTGCGTTTTTAAACGTTCGATTTCCGCATATTTAGCATTTACATCGTCTAAGGCTGAATTGATTTCTTTACTAATTAACTCCCCAGATTGTTTCGCTTGCGCTTCTTTTTCTTGCAACGAATCAAGTGATTCTGCTGCCGCAGCGACTGGAAGTCCAAAATTGATAAGCATCATTGTTGTTAAAAATGGTATCAACTTTTTAACCTTCACTAAATCCAACACCTTTCCTAACTTATCTAAAACACCTACTCATTATACTAGTCAGGAGGGCTTGTTTTATTTCAATCATGTTACAATTTGTTACAATTTAAATGCAACTCTTTTTTTATCCTGCGTTTATTCATTAGTCCATTTCTATCTCAATTCTTTAAGAATTTCTTAAGACGCCTTAAAAACTAGCTTTTGACGATTTTTCTTTTTTTCATCTCATTAGACCATTGATTGAAATATTTTGTAATATTTTTTGTTAATTATTGGCCCTTTTTCTTCAAATCTTCTAAGAGATGCCGAACTTCTTTGGAATTTTTAATGTTTTTTAAAGTTAGTTTTGGGTAATTGTTAATAAAACGACGTTGTTGGAAATTTAACCGATTTTGGAAATGCTCTTTTTTGGTTCGTTCTTTTAACTTCTGCCAATCAGCTGTAGCGATTTCCATTTTTGTGTTCAACCGTTGCTTAAATTCTTGTTGGTTCGTTTCCAACGTTTGGCCCATCTCGGTAATAAGTTTTTTGAAACCTTGCATGTTCAGCAACGTATAAATTAAGTCAAGCCCCATTACAATCACTATGCAAAGTGCTAAGTAGTTGCCAAAGATTGCTTGTAAAAAACTGACAACTTTGGCGATTTCTGGTTGAATAACTTTGACAATCAAGACACACCCCAATCCCCAAAAAAGAGAAACCGGTAAAGCCACGCGACCGTTTAAATTAAAAGGTACATCATGATAATCCCACCAAGAGGCATGGAACAATTTTTCCAAGCCATAACTAGTGACATATTCTAAAATCGTCACTAAAACAGCCGATCCGACATACAATACCAAGAGATTGTTCTCAAAGGGTTCCACAAAATAGAGAACGCTTAAGACCCCAAATCCATAAATAGGACAATAAGGCCCTACCAAAAATCCTCGATAAACAAATTTTTTGGCTTTTAATGAACAATACACCGTTTCCCATAACCAGCCGATAAAGGAATAAATAAAAAATAACAAAATAACCTGACTCATTTTTTCCACGTTTCTGTCACACTCCACTTCTTTGCGCTTTTCTTCTATTTTAACAGAAGTTGAGAAAATGTAGCGAACAACTTTCTTTCATTGAAAGATTAGGCTACAATGAGAGCAGCAAAGGGAGGAATCTTATGTTTGGTTTATTGAAATACGCAAAAAATTATCGAAAACAAATTATCCTCGGTCCAGTCTTCAAATTTTTAGAAGCTTGTTTCGAGTTAGTCTTGCCCTTATTCATGGCTCACTTAGTCGATGTCGGTATTCGTCAAAACGACCGACAGACTGTCATAGAAATGGCCCTCTGGATGCTTGTTATGTCGTTAGTTGGTTTATTTTTTGTCATGATTTGTCAATATTATGCTTCAGTCGCTTCGCAAGGTTTTGGGACGGAGCTAAGAAATCAATTAATGAAGAAAATTAATCAGCTTTCACACAAAGAATTGAATAGTTTTGGTACAGATACCCTCATCACCCGGATCACAAACGATATCAACCAGCTTCAATTGGCTTTAGCGATGTTTATTCGGTTGGTCATTCGGACACCTTTTTTAAGTATCGGTTCTGTGGTCATGGCTTTTTACATTGACGTGCAGATGGGTTTTCTTTTCCTATTACTTTTACCAATTTTTAGCCTTATTCTCTTTATTATCATTAAAGTGACTGTGCCTTTATATCAAAAAGTCCAAGAATATTTGGATCGGTTAAACCGTCAAATCAGTCAAAACTTAAGCGGTGTCCGTGTGATCCGTGCGTTTGCTAGAAAGGAAACAGAGCAACGACATGTTGATAAAGCTTCAGATGATTTAGGCGATATTTACATTCGCGTATCGAATGTCTCTGCTTTATTAACACCTTTAACCACTTTGATTATGAATGTTGGAATTTTATTTTTACTTTATTTTAGTGGTTTAAAAGTTTCTTTTGGTTCCTTGCAACAAGGGGAAGTTTTAGCCTTGATCAATTATATGAATCAAATGATGCTCGCTTTAATTGTTGCTTCTAATCTCGTGGTAATTTTTACGCGAGCTGCCGCTTCCGCAAACCGTGTCAATGAGGTTTTAACTGTAGAAAGTCAGTTAACAGATACACCAGAATCAGCAAAAACATCGCCACAATTTGGTGATATTACCTTTGACCATGTAGATTTTCGCTATGAACCAGAGGCCGGTTTGGCTTTGGAAAATATCAATTTTACGATTCCTAAAGGCTCAATTCTCGGCATCACGGGACCTACCGGCAGCGGGAAAAGTACCTTAACCCAACTCATTCCCAGATTTTATGATGTGAGTGCAGGAAACCTTTTTATTAATGGTGTAAATGTGCGCGATTGGCCGCTCTTTACTTTACGCCAACAAGTGGCAAGTGTCCCACAAACTGCCGTCTTATTTACAGGGACTATTCGAGAAAACTTACAATGGGGCAAACCAAATGCAACTGATGAAGACTGTTGGGAAGCATTAGCTATCGCCCAATGTAAAGAATTTGTTGAACAATTAGACCAAGGGTTAGACACGCCTGTTAACGAAGGCGGAAAAAACTTTTCTGGTGGACAAAGACAACGGTTGACCATTGCCCGTGCCTTGATTAGGAAACCGCATTTACTTATTTTAGATGATTCCTTGAGTGCCCTCGACTATCAAACAGATTTGAATCTGCGCCGTGCTTTACAAAAAGAACGAGCAGAGACAACCGTTATTTTAATTTCACAACGCGTGAGTTCGATTGCTACGGCGAATCAAATTTTAGTCCTAGATAGTGGAAAAGTCGCTGGCCTTGGCACCCACGAAGAATTACTTACTTCTTCTAAAGAGTATCAAGAAATCGTTGCGTCACAGGAGGAGGATACCCATGCAAACTAAAAAAATTCATTTTGGTGCCTTCTCACGTTTTAAGCCGTATTTACTACGCTATCCAAAAGAAATTATCGGCGCCTTAATCCTAGGAATTTTCAGTGGTTTTTCGACTGTCCTCATGACTTATTATATAGGTAAATCCGTTGACACAATGGTTGGTAAAGGACAAGTCAATGCTGCGCAACTCATCAAAATTTTAGGTTTATTAGCAGGAATTTTACTCGTAACCGTTCTAAGTCAATGGCTGATTCAACGTCTTGGTAATCGCGTGTCTTATTTATCGACCACACAGCTGAGAAAAGACGCCTTTGCCCATTTAAATCAATTACCGTTAAGTTATTATGACCAAACATCACACGGAAATATCGTCAGTCGCTTTACCAACGATATTGACAATATTTCAATGGCTTGCTCGGCTGTCTTCAACCAATTATTTTCTGGCATGGCCACCGTCGTTGTTGCTTTGCTCTTTATGATTCGGCTAAGTCCCCTGCTCACATTAGTGGTTCTTATCAGTACGCCGATTATTTTTATTGTAAACTGGCTTGTTGCAAAAGCTTCACAAAAAAACTTTGCTGCACAACAAACGATTGTTGGTGAAATTTCCGGCTTCGTTTCAGAAATGGTTGGCAACCAAAAAATTGTTAAAGCCTTTCAACAAGAACAAGCTACGCAAGAAACATTTGAAGCATTGAATCAAACGTTGTATGAAAAAGGACAGAAGGCTCAGTTTTCTTCCTCTTTAACCAACCCACTTTCTCGATTTATCGACCATTTATCTTACTTATCGATTGGATTAGTCGGTGGCTTGTTAGTTTTAAGTGGCAATCCTTTAGTCACAGTTGGTGTTATTTCCAGTTTCACCATTTACTCTAGTCAGTTTTCTAAACCTTTTATTGAACTCTCAGGAATCACCAACCAAATCCAAGCAGCCTTAGCTGGATTGGAACGTACTTTCGATATGATGGATCAACCAGTTGAACGTCCTGATGCCCCGAACGCAATTGTTTTGAAAGAAGCGCGAGGCCGTGTTGAATTTAAAGACGTTGATTTTTCTTACATGGCATCGCCGCCCAGTTTGTGCAGCGGCGCGTTTTCGTCCGCGCCGCCGGCGTAGCGGCTGATCAGATGCAGCGAAGAAACCGGCACGTACAGCTTGTCCTCACCGGCGTAGGAGAGGATCAGGTACTCGGCCTTGATGCCGCCGGCCTCCAGCGTGGTCAGGCCGACGTAGCGGCCGACGCCGTGCTCCAGGTGCACCACCGGCTGGCCGGGATGCAGCTCCGCCAGGTTGCGGATCAGGGTATCGGTGTTGATGGTGCGCCGGTTGTCCTGCCGGCGGCGGCTGACGCGCTCGCCGAGCAGATCGCTTTCGCAGATCAGCGCCCGCCGGCGCAGGCCGTCGAGGAAGCCGTGTTCGGCGGCGCCGACCATCATGTAACGGCCCGCCGTTTCCGTCTGATCGAGGCGCTGAATCAGCGCCGGCGCCAGCTTGATGCGGCCGAGCAGATCCTGCAGCGTTTCACGCCGCCCCTCGCTCTCGACGGAGAAAATTACGCTGCCGTCGAAGCCTTCGATAAAGCGCCGCAGGTTATCCAGCGGGGATTTATGCTGCGCCTGCACCGCCAGATCGGGCAGGGCATGGTAGTCCAGATTGGTATTGCCGGCCTTGGCCGGCAGCTCATCGGTTTTCAGCGCGATGCGCGGCCAGGCCTTCAGCTCGCCGAACAGCGCGTCGACGCGCAGCCACAGCGTATCCGGCGCCAGCAGCGGGCGCATCGGATCGACGCGGCGGCTTTCGTAACGCTGGTTGACGTCTTGCCAGAAGCGCTCGGCGGCGCCCTCCAGATCGCCGGTATTGACGATCAGCGTGTTGGCCGGCAGGTAGCTGAACAGCGACGGCAGCGGCTGGCTGAAGAACAGCGGCTGCCAGTACTCGATGCCGGCCGGCCAGGCGCTTTTGCTGACCTGCTGATAGATGTGTTCGGCGTCGCGGCGCACCTCGAACTGCTCGCGCCACTGGCTGCGGAACAGCTCGATGGCGTTCTTGTCGGTGGGGAACTCGTGGGCCGGCAACAGATTGATGGCCTCGACTTCGCTCAGCGTGCGCTGGCTATCGACGTCGAAGATGCGCAGGCTGTCGATTTCGTCATCGAAAAAGTCGATGCGGTAAGGTTCATCGCTGCCCATCGGGTAAAGATCGAGCAGCGCGCCGCGGGTGGCGAATTCGCCGTGCTCCATCACCTGATCGACGCTGCGATAGCCGGCCTGTTCCAGCTGCGCGCGCAGCTTGTCGCGCGACAGGCGCTGGCCTTTCTTCATCACCAGCGCGTGGCCGTGCAGGAACTCGTGCGGGCAGACGCGCTGCATCAGGGTATTGACCGGCAAAATGATCACGCCGCGCGCCATGGTCGGCAGATGATACAGGCTCGACAAACGATCCGAGATGATTTCCTGATGCGGCGAGAAGCTGTCATACGGCAGGGTTTCCCAGTCGGACAGCGTGGTCACCATCTGGTCGGTGAACTGCTGGATCTCGTCGCGCAGCCGCAGGGCGTTTTGCATGTCCGGCGCGATCAGCATCACCGGGCCAGGGTGGCGTTCGACGATCTCGGCGCACTCCACGGCGCAGGCCGCGCCGGTCAGTTGCCCCAGCTGGCGCAGATCGCCTGCGCGATCGGGCAGAGAATAACGAGGGGATGAGGAACGGTTACGGCTATCGGAAGTGCTCATTCAGGTATCTTTAATCAATGTGTTAGAGGGCGTTCCGGCACGGATAACCCAGCGCCTTTATGCTGTTTATAGTAGCCCAGCGGCCGGCAAACTGACACAGCAAAAAGCGCTGCTCATCGCTTTTTTGCCGATTATTTAACCGGTTGACGCCGTCGACTTTTTGCGGCGACGGGTCAATATTGCGCTCATCTGCCGCCGCCGTTCTCCTCTGCGCCACGCAATAAAAGATCGTCGGGTGTTCCCTAAACGAGGGAGAGCCTTTATCATCCATGATCACTTTGCTTAAGCCACGGCTATCAAACGGATTTCATGTATCAACCTGTCGCGTTATTCATTGGCCTGCGCTACATGCGCGGGCGAGCCTCAGACCGCTTCGGGCGGTTTGTTTCCTGGCTTTCCACCATCGGCATTACGCTGGGGGTGATGGCGTTGGTCACCGTGCTGTCGGTGATGAACGGATTCGAAAAGGATCTGGAGAACAACATCCTCGGCCTGATGCCGCAGGCGTTGATCACCAGCCCGCAAGGATCGGTTAATCCGCAGCAGCTGCCGGCCTCCGAGGTGCAGAAGCTGCAGGGCGTCACGCGCGTTGCGCCGCTGACCACCGGTGACGTGGTGCTGCAAAGCGCCCGCAGCGTGGCGGTCGGGGTGATGCTCGGCGTCAATCCCGACGAGGCCGATCCGCTGACCCCGTATCTGGTCAACGTCAAGCAGCAGCAGCTGCAGCCGGGCCAATACAACATCATCATCGGCGAACAGCTGGCGGGGCAACTCGGCGTCAAACGCGGCGATTCGCTGCGCGTGATGGTGCCGAGCGCCAGCCAGTTCACGCCGATGGGCCGCATTCCCAGCCAGCGTCTGTTCACCCTCATCGGCACCTTCCACGCCAACAGCGAGGTGGACGGCTATCAGCTGCTGGTCAACCAACAGGACGCTTCGCGCCTGATGCGCTACCCGGCCGGCAACATCACCGGCTGGCGCCTGTTCCTGCAGCAGCCGCTGGCGGTCGATACCCTCAGCCAACAGCCGTTGCCGGCGGGCACGGTCTGGAAAGACTGGCGTGATCGCAAGGGCGAGCTGTTCCAGGCGGTGCGCATGGAGAAGAATATGATGGGGCTGTTGCTCAGCCTGATCGTGGCGGTGGCGGCGTTTAACATCATTACCTCGCTCGGCCTGCTGGTGATGGAGAAGCAGGGCGAGGTCGCCATTCTGCAGACCCAGGGGCTGACCCGCCGCCAGATCATGTCGGTGTTTATGGTGCAGGGCGCCAGCGCCGGCATCATCGGCTCGCTGCTCGGCACGCTGCTCGGCGTGTTGCTGGCCACCAACCTGAATAACCTGATGCCGATCCTCGGCGCCCTGATCGACGGCGCTTCGCTGCCGGTGGCGGTCGATCCGCTGCAGGTGACGATCATCGCCGTGGTGGCGATGGCGGTTTCCCTGTTGTCCACGCTTTATCCTTCATGGCGCGCTGCCGCCGTACAACCCGCTGAGGCTTTACGTTATGAGTAACCATCTTTTGCTGCAGTGTGACAACCTGTGCAAGACCTATCAGGAAGGCAATCTGCACACCGACGTGCTGCGCAACGTCAGCTTTGCCATGCAGCAGGGCGAGATGATGGCGATCGTCGGCAGCTCGGGTTCCGGCAAGAGCACCCTGTTGCACCTGCTGGGCGGGCTGGACTCGCCGACCTCCGGCGAGGTGATCTTCAAGGGCGCATCGCTGAACGCCATGTCTTCGGCGGCCAAGGCCGAGCTGCGCAACCGCCAGCTCGGCTTCATCTATCAGTTTCACCATCTGCTGCCGGACTTCACCGCGCTGGAAAACGCCGCCATGCCGCTGCTGATCGGCGGCGCCAAGCCGGCGCAGGCGCAGGAGAAGGCGCGGGAGATGCTGGGGGCGGTCGGGCTGGAAAAACGCAGCAAACACCGCCCGTCCGAGCTTTCCGGCGGCGAGCGTCAGCGCGTGGCGATCGCGCGCGCGCTGGTCAATAATCCGGCGCTGGTGCTGGCGGACGAACCGACCGGCAACCTGGACAAACGCACCGCGGACAGCATCTTCGATCTGCTGGGCGAGCTGAACGTGCGTCAGGGCACCGCTTTTCTGGTGGTGACGCACGATCTGCAACTGGCCAAGCGCCTGAGCCGCCAGCTGGAAATGGCCGACGGCCACCTGCAGGCGCAGCTGACCCTGATGGGGGCCGAGTAATGGCGGGAGCCTCACTGTCCTTCCTGACGGCCCTGCGTTTCAGCCGCGGCCGTAAACGCGGCGGCATGGTGTCGCTGATTTCGGTCATCTCCACCATCGGCATCGCGCTGGGGGTGGCGGTGTTGATCGTCGGCCTGAGCGCGATGAACGGCTTTGAGCGCGAGCTGAAAAACCGCATTCTGGCGGTGGTGCCGCACGGCGAGCTCGAGCCGGTAAATCAGCCGTTCAGCGGCTGGCCGTCGATTCTGCAGCGGGTGGAGAAGGTGCCGGGCATTGTGGCCGCCGCGCCGTACATCAACTTTACCGGCCTGATGGAGAACGGCGCGCAGCTGCGCGCGGTGGAAGTCAAAGGCGTTGATCCGCAGCAGGAGAGCCGGCTGAGCGCGCTGCCGCAGTATGTGCAGGGTGATGCCTGGGCCAACTTCAAGGCCGGCGAACAGCAGGTGATCCTCGGCAAGGGTGTGGCCGACGCGCTGGGTGTGAAGCAAGGCGCCTATGTGACGGTGATGATCCCCAACAGCGACCCGGAAATGAAGCTGCTGCAGCCGAAGCGCATTCGCCTGCACGTGACCGGCATTTTGCAGCTCAGCGGCCAGCTCGATCACAGCCTGGCGCTGGTGCCGCTGGCCGATGCGCAGCAGTATCTCGACATGGGTGACAGCGTCACGGGTATCGCCCTCAAGATGAACGACGTGTTCGCCGCCAACAAACTGGTGCGCGACGCCGGCGAAGTGACCAACGCCTACATTTACATCAAGAGCTGGATCGGCAAGTACGGCTACATGTACCGCGATATCCAGATGATCCGCGCCATCATGTATCTGGCGATGGTGCTGGTGATCGGCGTGGCCTGCTTCAACATCGTTTCCACGCTGGTGATGGCGGTGAAAGACAAAAGCGCCGACATCGCGGTGCTGCGCACCCTGGGCGCCAAAGACGGCTTTATCCGCGCCATCTTCATCTGGTATGGGCTGCTGGCCGGGCTGCTGGGCAGCCTGAGCGGCGTGGTGATCGGGGTAATCGCCTCGCTGCAGCTGACCAACATTATCCGGGGCATCGAGAAACTGGTCGGCCACTCCTTCCTGTCGGGCGATATCTACTTCATCGATTTTCTGCCTTCCGAGCTGCACTGGCTGGACGTGCTGATCGTGTTGGCGACCGCCATCGTGCTGAGCCTGTTGGCCAGTTGGTATCCGGCGAGGCGCGCCAGCCGCATCGATCCGGCGCGGGTGCTCAGCGGACAATAAAACCCACGGGGAGGCAGCGATGCCGCCCCGTTTTTTTAGCCTGGGGATGGGTTATGTACTACGGTTTCGATATGGGCGGCACCAAGATTGAGCTGGGGGTATTCGACGACAACCTGCAGCGCATTTGGCAAAAGCGGGTGCCGACGCCGCGTGAAGACTACCGGCAGCTGCTGGCCACGCTGGGCGATCTGACCCTCGAGGCGGATGCGTTCTGTGGCCGCAGCGGCAGCGTCGGCATCGGCATTCCGGGCCTGCCCAACGACGATGACGGCACGCTGTTTACCGCCAACGTGCCGGCGGCGATGGGGCGGCCGTTGCCCCGCGATCTGGCGGCGCTGATCGGCCGCGAGGTGCGCGTCGACAACGACGCCAACTGCTTTGCGCTGTCGGAGGCCTGGGACGACGAGTTTCGCCGCTACCCGACGGTGCTGGGCATCATCCTCGGCACCGGCGTTGGCGGCGGCCTGATCGTCGATGGCAAGACGGTGCCTGGGCGCAACTATATCGCCGGCGAGTTCGGCCATTTGCGCCTGCCGGTGGACGCGCTCGAGGTGCTGGGGCGTGATGTGCCTCGCGTCGCCTGCGGGTGCGGCCACCAGGGTTGCATTGAAAATTACATATCGGGCCGCGGTTTCGAATGGATGTACGCCCATTTCTATGGCCGGCACTTGCCCGCCACCGAGATCATTGCGCATTATCAGGCGGGTGAGCCGCAGGCGGTGGCTCACGTCGACCGCTTTATGGACGTGCTGGCGATCTGCCTGGGCAACCTGCTGACGGTGCTGGATCCGCACCTGGTGGTGATCGGCGGCGGACTGTCGAACTTCGACGCCATTTACCAGGCGCTGCCGCAGCGGTTGCCGGCGCACCTGCTGCGGGTGGCCCGGCTGCCGCGCATCGAGAAGGCGCGCTATGGCGACGCCGGCGGCGTGCGCGGCGCAGCGTTCCTCAATTTGGTAAACAGGGAAAAGTAAGGAGAGAGTTAATGCACACTCGCCATCGGCTGTGTCAGTTTCGCAAGAGTAAGCATGTGCTGCATCAGCGCTTTCGTTCACGCATTTTTCACCGCGACACCATGGCGGCAGCCGAGCTGAAAAAGCCGTTTGTGGTGGTGTTGACCGGGGCCGGCATTTCGGCCGAGTCGGGCATTCGCACCTTCCGCGCCGCGGATGGGCTATGGGAAGAGCACCGGGTGGAGGACGTCGCCACGCCGGAAGGTTTTCAGCGTGATCCGGCGCTGG
>OKMJ01000134.1_pt1 | contig 12315 bp, 17 predicted proteins | sample 1612461 | NCBI WGS metagenome assembly OKMJ01 (sample SAMN04436797, study PRJEB24849) | human gut metagenome | biome: human gut; feature: NICU; material: stool | host: Homo sapiens | place: USA: Saint Louis, MO | collected 2011-04-14
GACAGCCGCAGTTGCCGATTGCCCGGCCCGGTAACGCGCGCCGACGCGGTTAACCTGCTCTTGCTTCTTGCTCAAGCGCTCCAGCTCGCCGCGCTGGCGGCCCAGCGCTGTCGTGGCTTCGCTGGCGCTGGCCTTCAACCGGCGCTGTTCGGCACTCAGGTTCCGGGTGGCGATACCGTCGGCATTGAGCGCGTCACGCTGGCGCTGCACAGACTGGCGCAGGCCGTTGTATTTCGTCTGCAGATCGGCGGCGGCGCGCTTTGATGCCTCAAGCAATCGCGCTTGCTGCGCCGTGGGTTTTTCCGTCGCCTTGAACTGGACGGCCAACGCGGCCGCCTCTTCCTTGGCTTTCTTCAGTGCCTTGCCGGTAACGGCAAGCTGCCCCTGCGCCTTGCGAAACCCCTCAATCCGGGCGCTTTGCGCGTCCAGAGCCTTGAGGTTTTGCTGAGTGGTTTTGATGTCACCGGCCAGTGATTTACTGGCCTGTTGGATACTCTTTAGCGGGCGGGTGGCTTGGTCTACGGCCTTCAGCAGCACCTGTAGCTGCAGGCTTTTACTCATCGTGATTAACTCCGCTGCGTTGCAGTGCCTTATGGCGCCAGTTCAACAGCTCCGTGAGCGTCATTCCGGCCATTTCAGACGGCGGCCAGTGGAAGATCACCGCGATGTCCGCCATCAGGTCATCAACGCCCAGCCGGGCGTCGTGGATTACGCCGCCGAGTTCGGCGACAAAAAACCGACCACTTTCCCGGCCAGCGCCACCAAATCCGGCAGCTCAAGGCGTGCGCATTCTTCTTTGGTCAGGTTCGGCACGGTCACGCGCGGCAGCACAACCAGCAGCGCGTCAACGTCGGCGTTGGCGATCGCCGCAAGCCCGACGCCGCGCAGCGCGCCCGCGTTCGGTTTAATCACCTGCACCTCGGTGATGGTAGTTTCACCGCGCTGGATCGGGGTGTCGAGGGTAACGGTATTTTCTTTTGCGTCTTTCATGGTGTTCTCTCAAATCAGGGGGAAAAGGGCCAGCCCGGCGGGCTGGCACAAAAATTACAGGCCGATCGCCTTGCGATGCTCGGCCAGCCGGTCAACGCCGTTGACCTTTTCGACCATGTTCACGGTATCGACCTCGATCAGCTCTTTGCCGTCCACGGTCAGCTTGAAGTAAGTGCACTCGGTGGAAACCTTGGTTTCGGTATCCTCGCCCTGCTTGTACTCGCCAAAGTCGATTTCTTTGTGGCGGCCACGCATCACCACTTCCACAGCGGACACCTCGCCGGTGTCGTCACGCTGGAAGGAACCGGCAAAGCGCAGCGGCACGGCATCGACGGCGCCCCACTGTTTCAGCACCAGCTCATCAATGCCGCCCATCGACCACTCAACGGCCAGCGCGTCATCGTCCAGCCCCATATCGATGGAGGCCGCGCCGTTCATGCCGCCGCCCCGGTATTTCTCCAGCTTGCGGGTGAGCTTCGGCAGCGTCAGCGAGGACACCACGCCAATGTAGCTGTAGCCGTCGTTGAACAGGTTCAGGTATTTCAGTTTTTTCGGCAGTGCCATGTTCTAACGTCTCCTTTAGCGGTTCACGGATGCCGCAAACGTCGCAAGATAGCGATCGGTGATGCGCTGGCGCAGGGTTAAATCTTCCAGCGGTGGCACCGGCGTGTAGTCGTAATCGATAAACAGCTTGCCCGCCTTCAGGGTTTCCTTGGTGTTGGCGCTTTCGTCGTACCAACAAGTGCCGTCGATAATCAGCCCGGCGGATTTCAGCTCGCGGAATTTCGCATTGATGCCGTCAATCATGTCGCGCACCAGCGTAGGCGTTACCGGACGGTCAACGGCCCATAGGTGCGCCTCGGCCATGGTATCGGCCAGCACCTGCGCGGTGCGGGTGTAGTTCTCGAACAGGAACAACGGATCATCGGAACAGGTGCGGGAACCCCAGAATTTAAAGCCGTCTTTGCGGATCAACGTGGTGACGCACGCTTGGTTTAACAGGTCGGCATCGGTGCCGGGCGCCTGCAAATCCCAGAACACGCTGGCGGTGATGCCGGTCACGCCGTTAACACCGACGTTTGAAAGCGTCTTATGCCAGCCGGTTTCCGTGTCGATTTTGGTACGCAGGCCCAGCGCGCGGGCGGTGGCGTAGGCGATGTCGCTCTGGTTGGCGGTAGTGTTCCAGCTGACAAAATCCGGCCAGATCAGCATCAGCTCGCGCTGGCTGAAATTGTCGCGGTACTTGGTAGCCTCCTGCACGGTTTTGCAGCCGTGGGCGCTGATATAGCCGAACGCGCGCAACTGCTGGCAAATCCCGGCCAGCGCCGTCGCGACCTCCTGATTATCCAGCCCCGGCACGCCGAGGATGCGTGGCTTAACGCCCAGCTCAGCCTGTGCAGATAACAGCGCTTTCATGCCGGTGTAACGGCCTTCCGCATTCGCGCCGCCGATGATGTTGGAGGTGGTTTCCGCGGCGTCTTTGCCGGTGGCAACGCGGACAACCACTGTGACCGGCTTAGCTTGTTCGGCGATCGCCCGCAGCGACGCCGCCAGTGTGCCTTTTTTACCGGCCTTGCCGGAGGCGGCCAGCACGTCGGTGATCAGTACCGGGGTATCAAGCGGGAAAACCGACGCGTCGGCATCCTCCGCCGTGCAGACCATGCCGACGATCGCCGTCGATACGGTGGAAATAACGCGGGTGCCGTCGTTGATTTCGACGACGCGCACGCCGTGATGATAATCGCCCATTAATTTGCTCCGGGTGGTGAGTAGGTGCAGGCATGATGACGCCCGGCGCGCCGGGCCGCACGCGGTGGGTGCTGGAAGGCCGACCAGACAACAGGCCGGGACGGATTGGGGATTTTTGAGGGAATGACGATCGTTTGCGCCGATCAATAACGCTGTATTGATCTATGCAATCAATTGGACGGATTTTAGCCGGGCGGGGTAAGGTCGAAAGGCAAAGACGCGGCAACATCAGGGAAAGCCGCAAACAAAAAGCCCGCATTGCTGCGGGCTTTTTTCTTAGGCGCCGGGCGCCACCGGCCAGTCAATTTCCGGGGCCGACGACATATCAAGACGATTCAGCATCACACGGTATTTTTTCCAGTCCGCCAACAGTGTTTTTTCTTCCTCGGTCGCCATGTCCAAATCAACCGCATCCTGTAATGGCGCGATATGCCGCGCCACCGCCGCAATGCGGGCAACCTGTTCCTTTTTCGCTTGCTCCTGATATTCGTCAGGCGAATAACTGCGTTTAACAATGGCTTTCCCATCAAATACCCAACCGCCTGAAATATCTGCCCGGCGATTGGCGGTTGTGTTTGCCACTTCCGCGACGCTTAACCCGACAGGCCACAACGTAGAAATATCGTTGTTGGCGGCAATGCTGCGGATAATCCCTTTTTCATCGTAGGCAACTTTTATCGTATCGGCCGCAAAATCTTTCTGGCAGTGATACCACTCCTTACCATCGTCAGAGAAAAGGAACATGGCATTATGCTGATTGCGTAATTTTAATTGCTCCGGTGTTTTTGGCTCGCCGAGCTGAAAGTTTTTAATATTCTTCATGTTATCGTCCTACTGTGATCCACTGACCATTTTTATAAATTTGGATGTAACTCCAAAACAGTTCCTCAGCAGAGTAATCGCCGTCTTTGTTATTGAAACCGGTTAGTACGGTATTATCGTGATAGGTATAAATCCCGGTCGCGCCGACATGCATTTCCGCGCTGTATCTGACATTTTGAATAAAGTTCTGATTAACCCAGTCAATTGTCGCTCTGGCGCCCACATGCTGATTAAAGGAGGGCCAGTCAACCCGACCATTCAACCCATTGTTAACCCATGCCTGACTCGCGAACTCGCCCATTTTCCCACTAATAATGCCGCCTGTTTGGGTATTAAACTGCCAAATACTCTCCACTCCATCACCAAGCGCATGAATAACGGGATGAGCATGCATATTCTCGCCCGGCATCAAATAGCCGTAGCTAACTGCGGTCGGCCAGCCCTTGCCCTTACGCGTCGATTTACCTTTCACCAGTGGCACATAAATCGCGCCGCTGTTTGCTTCCCACTGAAAATCAGTCTGGTAAAAAGGCGCGCGCGTGGCAAGCTGATTGCTGTACGCTCCGGCGCCTTCCGGGGCTTTATTCGTGTTATCGCCGGTGCCGTGATAATTCGATGTCAACGCCGCAGCAGATACCCAGGAGCTTGACGATACCCCGCCCGTAATATTGCCGCCGGTTTTAGCCAAATAGCGGCCATCCGCTTCTGTCTTATTCCACGCGTTAACGTCACCAGCCAACAAATTCACATCAGCGGACAGCGGCTTACCGTTCACCTTGATAGAGCGCAGCGCGTATTTCTGCGCGGCTTGCGCATCCGTCAGCGCGCCAACGTCAGCCGCCGTCGGTTTGTAGTCCGTCGTATAAACTCGCGCCCAGCGGAGCGAAGCCGAGTTGTCTTTTCGCATCGAGCGCAAATAAAACGCCATATCGCCGGAGCCTACGGCAAATTGCACATTGCGGAACTCGTTCACTTTCCCGGTAAACAACACCCCCATGCCGCCCGGCACGGGATAGCCCTTATTGGTAGTGGCAACCAATGACTCAACGGTAAAGCCATTTTCGCGATTTAAGTCATCGTCAGCATTGGCGGTATTTTCGTTCGGGAATACGATACGCGGCAGAGTTAATGCCCCTTTCATCGTGTCGCCGCTCTGTTTTACATAGCGGCCATCCGCTTCGGTTTTGTTCCATGCGTTGACATCACCGGCCAACAGATTGACATCGCCGCTCAACGGCTTACCGTTGACTTTGATAGAGCGCAGCGCGTATTTCTGTACGGCCTGCGCATCCGTCAACGCCCCGGTTTCTTGTGCTGTAGGCGGCTTAGCCGTCGTATAAATGCGCGGATTCGACGCCTGATTAGCTTCTGTCCCCCAATGTAATTCGTCATCAACCCCAAAACCAAGGCGCATTAACGCCTTTCCAGCGACTTGAAATCCGATAGAAAGATTGCCCTGAGCAGAAAGACGGCTCATCACTAAGGGCGTATGCTGATTTCCCTCAATATTGAGTGTGCTACCCTCTGTTTCCGCGTTGCCGGGCTTAATCGCCAGTTTTTTTACTGTGCCGCCGGAAAGCATCAGAAAACGGCCATCGGCTTCTGTTTTGCTCCATGCCCCGACGTCTGCCGCAGTTGGCTTAAATTTGGTGGTGTAAGCCTGAAACCAAGTCACACCGTTTTCCGCGATATTTGAACGGCCAAAGAATGCGTTTCCGTTGTTTTGTACCGCCATATACGCACCCGACGGGCCGCCGTCACAAGGTAAACTCAGCACGCCATAAACATCGCCGCCCGGTGCATTCTTTGATGAACCATTAACCCGATAGATTTCCCCCTGATTGCAATAAGCATCCTCTCGATGACGTGAGCCGCTTCCCAATCCAAAGGCGCCGACCTCCATCAACTGCCCGCCATCCACCCCGACGTTTTTCGTCGCGGCCGTACCTAACGCCAGATTGCCACGCGCGGCGGCCTTGTCGGCCACGTCGGACAGATTGGCGGCCTTTTTCATGCTGGCATCGCTGACAGTTTTAAGCGCCTTCGGCGTGCTGGCTTTCGTTTCGTCGGTGCTGGTTGTTGCGCTGCTCAGGTGCACCATCCCTTTGGCCGTGGTGCTGGCGTCGGGGTGGTTGCGGGTTTTCTCATGCGCGGCGATCGCGTCGGCCACAAAATCCTTGGTCGCCAGCACGGTGTCGCCACCGGCGATCACCTGAACCGCCTCGGTGCTGCTGACAATCAGGATCATGCGCAGCGTCTGCGTGCGGCCGCTGCCCTCTTCCAGCTTCGGCTTGTAGCTCTCCGCCATGTTGCTGACGGCAATCAGCGTCCCGGCCTCGTCATAGAGGCCCATTTCACGCAACCACCACCCGCCTTTGTTCGCCGGAATAATCATCTCGGCCAGAATGTGATTTTTCAGCGCCTTATCGATAGTCAGCCCGTTGAGCGCAGCGCGGTATTTCTCGTTGACCAGCTTGGTCTGGGCCGGGTTGGGCGTCGGCAGCGTGCCGTTCCCGTCGCCGACGGCCATAGAGACGATTTTCAACTGCGTGCCGCCCGCGCTGGCGGCGGCAATCTTGGCCGCCCCGGCGGTGGTAATAATCGCTTTGTATTTATTCATGATTTTCTCTTATCCGGGGTAAACGGTAATGACATCGCCATCAATGGCGGCCGCGCCGGTGTAAATCCGGCCGGGGATGTCTTGCAAAATGTTGAGGCCGATCAGGTGTCGGCTCAGGGGCTTGGCGTCGGCGATCAGGCGTTCCATTTCCTGATACATTTCCTCGGTGATGCCGGTTTCCAGTACGCCAATATCCAGCCGAAAGGTGCCGGGCGGATCGGCGCCGTCGGTGTGGAACCACTCAATGACATTAATCAGGTAGCCGAGCGGCTCCACCACGCGGCGCACGGCGCCGATGGTGCCCTTGTGGCGGTGGATGTAGAACGCGGCAGAAACCACGCCCCGCTTCACGTCCTCCGGCCAAGCCTCATCCCAGCGATCGACAGAGAACGCCCACGCCAGATAAGGCAGCAGATGCACCGGGCAGGTTTTCGGGTTCCACAAATCACGCAGGGGAACCGGCACGCGCTCCAGCTCGGCGCACGCGGCAGCGGCAGCGACTTCCAGCGGTGAGGAGCCGACAGGCAATAGACGGTTAGTCATCGGCGCGCCCTGGGGTAATGTTCACGCCGGTGCAGTAACCCGCCTGCGTTTTATCCAGCACGATGTCGGTGGCCGGTTGAGCAACCTCAACACGTTCAACACCTTCTACGGTCAGCGCCGCGATGATGCCGGAGCGCCGGATACTGCGGCCTAAGCGGCGCATGGTCAGTACATAATTTTGCAAACGTTGTTTCGCCTCCGTGAGGATCGGCGCAACCTCCGGGCCGGGATAGAGAAACAGCGTGGCAACAATGCCATAGCGGGTTATTTTGGCCGCTTGCACGATGACGCGATCGGCAACCGGGCGCACGTCCTCATCATTCAGCGCATCGCGGACAACCTGCAACAATTCAGGGCTGGCGGTGCCGTCGCCGTCCCGCGACAATACGGTGACGGTCACGTTAGCCGGTGATGGGCTGATTGCCGTCACATCAGCCACCCGGCCATCGGCCGAGCGGGCGTGAAAACGATAGGAACCTGCCGATCCCGCCGTGCTCATGCCTTCGAAAGCATCCTGCAGGCGCAGGCGGTAGTCTTCATCCGCTTCCATGACTGCCGGTGTCGGCGGAATGGTGCTCTCATCCGCCGGGGCGATCACCAGTCGCGGCGTGTTGAAGTTGGCGCCGAGCTGGTCGAGGTCTTCGCCGGTGGAATATGCCAGCATCACCGCTTTGGCGGCATCGTTGACGCGCTGGCGTAAAATCACCTCGCGGTATGCGTTCTCCTGCAACAACTTAACGATCGGCTCCGACTCCAGCGCCAGCGTGCGCGCGACGGCCTCCCGCTGCTCCTCCGGGTAAAGCGAAATCAGCGTAGCCTTTCGCTCTGCCAAAATGTCTTCATAATCCAGCACCTCAACGACGATCGGCGCGGGTAGCTGTGAAAGGTCAATCGTTGCCATGGTTTCAGCTCACAGGAACAGACAGCGACAGCGCGCCGGGGGCATCGGTGCGGGTGCCGGTGATGTCGATCACCATCTTGCCGTCATAGGTGGTATTAAAAGCGATGCCGGTCAGCTTGACGCGCGGCTCCCACGCCAAAATCGCGCTGTAGCAGGCGGCCATAATCTGCAGGCGCAGCGCGTTGTTCTGCGGCTGGTCGAGCAGCTCAGAGAGCAACGAGCCATAAGCCCGGCGCATCGGGCGCGAACCCTGCGGCGTGATCAGGATGTCCGCCACGGACTGGCGAATATGCTCGATGTCCGTCAGCGTGCGGCCGGTGCCTCGGTTCATGCCGATATATTTGGCGCTGTTCATGTTGGTTTCCCCGTTTTCCCGCCGCCGGTCTGGACGCCGCCGTGGGTGTGCGTATCAACAACAACGCCATTCGACGAGAACGATCCGCCGCTGTGCTCGATGTTCCCGCGCATCTCTCCGCTTTTTTGCACTTCCAGCGTGCCGGTGGTGAGTTTGTTGGTGCAGACCACCTCCGGCGCATCGAGCGTGATTTTGTCAGCCGTAACGATCACCACTTTGGTGCTGGCGGTGATGGACTCCGACGCCTGCACATCGGCAGTTTTAATACCGGAGACGCTCAGCGCGCCGGTTTCCGGTTCGTACTCGATCACGGCGCCATCAGGGAACGAGATATGTAGCGCATCCGCCGACGCCGACGGAGCCGGGAAGTCGTTGGAGAAAATGCCACACAGCACAAAAGCGGTATCGAGTTCGCCGCCGAGCGCAAAGATCAGCACCTGCTCGCCGACGGACGGCGCCGACCAGCTGCGGGTACGCCCAGCGCGGAAATTTAGCCAATTCAGCCAATCGGTAAGATTGCCGCCGGTTTCGACGCGGCACAGGCCGTTATCAAGGTCAACGGTGCTCACGGTGCCGATGCGGATCAGGTTGCGCAGCAGGCGCAAAATGTCGTGTTGATTGTTCATGCTGGAAGGATGCCGCCCGGCGCGGGCGGCGACAACGCGATGAGGTTGGAAGATCGGAGGCACAACAGGGGGTTATTCTGCGAGGTGTTCTATCACGGCCGTTTCTATGATTTTGACGTCATCCGGGCCAAATCCCAGTAACGGACGGGCCTCATATTTTACCGCCTCGCTGTGCGGCGTCGGCCGATCGCGCAGGCCGTAATGGTGAACGTTTACCATGCGTTTCACACGCCCGACAAACTCAACCACGGCCGCATCTCTGTTGCCCTGGGCTTTAAGATAGCGCGCGGTGCGCAGCTTGGAGAACATCGCCCGATCGCGCAGGCGCTTTTTGTTGCGAAGCCGAGTTTTGCGCGGCGCGTAAGGTGTGCCGTCCGGCGCCTGCTGGCGCTTGATGTGTTGCTGTTGACCGGCGCGTAGGCGCTTTGACACAGCGACGGCCAGCGACTTTCGCGACTGCGGCGACAGCTTGGCAATCAACCCGGCAAGCCGGGTGTCAAAGGGGTTAAGCTCGCTCATGCCATTCACTCACTAATTCGCCGTGAACAAAGAGCTGCATCGGCCGCGTCACATCCTCCGGTAACGGCGGCTCCGGCAGGTGCTTAACGTGCAGTGCGCCGTCCTGTTCGCTGACCACGACACGCTCGGTCAGCTGCAGCGACACGCTGAAATCGTAAGAGCCGTTGTTGTTGAAGTCGCTCGCGAAGGTGATCCCGGTGCGGCGCTTTTCCTCGGTTGCCATGATGTCCGGTTGGTTCTCCCGTAGCCATGCCTGAATCGGCACCATGATTAAATCCAGATCGCCGGTGTAGTCCAAAAACAGCAGGTTAAGCGTATAGCGGTACTCATGGGACAGCGAGGCGGCAAGCGTGGCGGCCACATTGCCGCGCTCTACCCGCACTTGCAGATTTTCAGGGTTGCGCTGTAGCCACGGCAGGCAGCTTGTCAGCTCAGCGCGGAGCTGTTGCGGTTTTAACATCGTGTTGTTCCTGACAGTGTTTTATCGTTTCGACCTGCACCGCGCAGGCCGCCAAGGCGTTTTCAAGCTGGCGAATATCGGCGCTCAGATCGCCGTTAGTCGCCGGGCGGCTGGACGGGATTTGGCACAGACTCACTTTCGGACAGCCAACGTAGATAATCCGCGGCGCCGGTGAAGCCGGGGCGCTGGTGCAGCCGGGCAACGTCAGCAGGCAAAGCAGTGTTAAACCAATCGCGTAATTGCTGATTTTCATTGAGTAACCTCTGTATTTTCTGCTCGCGCGTCAGTGCCAGCCGGTGCGCGGCGGTGAGATCGTCCCTTAACTTTTCCTCTTCCTGCGCCAGCACACCGGCCGCCGCCTGCAACGTGTCGATCGCGGCGCGGGTATCCGTCAGCGCCGCCGCTATCCGGCCGTTTTCTTGCCGAGCGCTTTCCAGCCGTTCCCCCAACGTGACAACCTGCCATTTCATCCAACCGGCGACGACCAGCGCCAGCACCAGAAACCACCCGATCACGCGGCTCATGGCGCGGCCCCGATCAGGCAGTGGGCCAGCTCCGCCGCCCGGCGCCGTTCCAGTCCCGGCGATTTGACGCCGTTGACGAACACCCAGCGCGGCAACTGTTGGCAGGCGCTGCGCCAGTCCTGCCGCTTGATGAAACCGGCCAGCGTAGAGCCACAGGCGGCCGTGACGCCGACATTAAAGGCAAAGGACACCACCGCGTCATAAACCGGCGGCGGCATCGTGACAGGCATACAGCGGCCTATGCCGCGCTCCACGCGATACACGTCGGCAACGAGGTTAACGGCGGCTTGGCGCTCGTTGATAACCGCGTCGGGCTTTACCCCGGCCGTGTGGCCGATGCCGCTGGTCCAGACACCCGCCTGACACTGGTAAGGGGATAAACGGCAGCCCTCGAAATCGGCCAGCAGGCGCAACCCAGCCTCAGAGATCTGCAGCGCGCTGAATTGCGGCAGCAGCACCGCCAGCGCCAGCACGGCGGCCACGCTGCAGCGTTTAGCGATTGAGTTCATCGTAAACCCTCCGGCTAACGCCTAGCTTGTTCAACAGCTGGTAGCTTTTGCGGCGGTAGTACCAGTTAACGAGAAATGTGCCGACACCGACGGCGGCGCCAACCATAAAAGCGATGTCCTGCGGCGAATATTTGCCGATCCACGCGAGGAACATCGCCACCGCGTAGGCTAAAAATGAGGTGATGCGCTCCATGTTTTTAATCCCATAAATTGACGGTTTCACGCTGCGGTGCGGCGGTCACGTCCGGCAGCTCAACCGGGTGGCCGTGGGGCAAAATCGCCCCGGCAGCGGCCAGCCCTTCATTTAGCGAATAGACCTGCTCAACCACGCCCTGCGTGCGCCCGTAGTAGCGCCAACAAATCGCGTCAACGGTGTCGCCCTGCAGGGCGTAGACTCTCATCAGAGCAGCCCGATGATGCAGTGGCTACGCTCGGCCACGTTACTGATCGCGTTGCGGGCGTTGCGCCACAGCTCGCCGATCGAGGCTTCGACCACATCAGCCTTGCGGCCACCGGTGGCGGTGGTGTCGAAACTGCGGTATTGCTCCGAGAGCGTCGCCATGGTCATCGCGCTAACGGCGTTGCGGTATTCGCTCACCCGCACGCTTTCGCCGTCGAGCTGTTCGCCCGGCACATCCTCAAGCCGCTGATAGCCGTCGGCCATCTGGTCACGGCGGAAAGTGAACAGCTCGGCGTTCACCTCCGCGATCGCGCTTTTAATTGCCAGCCGCAGGCGCGGGGCGGTGATGGTGCCTTCAATGCGCATCACGTCGCGCACGTCCGCCGGGTCAATGTCCGGCCAGAAAAAGACGTTTTTAACGATCGGCTCATCCTCCGGGCGCGGTGCTGGCGCGTCCGGGCGTGGCCGTTGGATCACAACGGTGCTCATATGACCTCAGAAAGTTAGGGGGCGGTGGACGACGGCGTTGACGAGGTGAAACCTGTCGCGGCCGTCGTGCCGCCCGGCGCGGGGCGCGTTCTGTCAGCGGCTGGCGGCGGTGCGTATCGCCCGCTCCAGCCGTTCAATGTCTTTTTTCACGCCGCAGCCGTTATGCAACTGCAGCGCACGCTTAAGGTGGTTCAATGCCAGTTCAGCCCTGCCCGCCGCGCGCAAGACGTACCCGGTGATTTTGTGCAGCTTGGCGCGCACTTGGTCGGGCATGTCTTCTGCGTCGGTGAGTTCCATCGTCTGCGTGAGGTGGTCAATGTTGACCGGCTCCCCGGCCTCAAAGGCGCGGGTGGCAGACTCGGCGACGTCTTCTGCGATGAGGTATGGCGTGGAGCGCGCGAAATTGCCCGGCGGCACCAACTGGTAGCGCAGCGCATAGCGGGCGATGTCCAGCGCGCCGGGAATGTCCCCGGCATCCAGACGCCAGATCATGACCGTCATCAGAATGGCGTCCTGCGCGCCGCGACCTTCGGCCAGCACACCGGCAACCCAGGGGGCATAGTCCGGCAGCAGTTGGCGCTTGAGTTCGGCCTTACGCTCTTGTGAGCGCACCTGTTTGAGCTTTCGCTTATCTTCATTGAGTTTAAGCATCATCCGTTCATAGCCGTTGGCGTGGCGCAGCGGGTCATTCTCCCGCTGCGCGGCCAGGGCCGCTGACTGGCGCATAAGGTGACGGCGGGCAGGGCTGGTCATGGTTATTTACCGCCTTTCGCTTTGTCGTCTGCCGGTGCTTCCTCCGGGGCTATCA
>OKMJ01000143.1_pt1 | contig 12033 bp, 9 predicted proteins | sample 1612461 | NCBI WGS metagenome assembly OKMJ01 (sample SAMN04436797, study PRJEB24849) | human gut metagenome | biome: human gut; feature: NICU; material: stool | host: Homo sapiens | place: USA: Saint Louis, MO | collected 2011-04-14
GTACCGTTCAGACAATGTACAAAACTTAGAAGATGTCTATGTTAATTCACGTTCTGAAGGTTTCGGAACAGAAGTTAAACGTCGGATTATGTTAGGAACCTTCTCTTTAAGTGCTGGTTATTATGATGCGCACTTTAAAAAGGCTGGTCAAGTCCGTACACTAATCAAACAAGATTTTGAGAATGTCTTTGCGGATTATGACTTAATCATTGGCCCATCCACACCAACAGTTGCCTTTGGTCTAGGGGAAAACATCAATGATCCAATCACAATGTATATGAATGATATTTTAACCATTCCTGTCAACTTAGCAGGACTACCAGGCATGTCCATTCCAGCAGGCTTCTCAGAAGGCTTGCCAGTTGGTTTACAAATTATTGGAAAACATTTTGACGAACATACAATGTATAAAGCAGCCTATGCTTTTGAACAAGCGACAGATTTCCATACGAAAAAACCAGTCATTTTAGGGGGGAACGATTAATGAACTTTGAAACTGTCATTGGATTAGAAGTCCACGTAGAATTGAAAACCAACTCTAAAATTTTCTCCTCTGCGCCAGCGCATTTCGGAGCAGAACCAAATAGCAACACAAATGTGGTTGACTGGAGTTACCCAGGTGTTTTGCCTGTCATGAATAAAGGTGCCTTAGAATTTGGCATGAAAGCAGCACTTGCCTTGAACTGTGAAATTTCAAAAGAAACACATTTTGACCGTAAAAACTATTTTTACCCAGATAACCCGAAAGCATACCAAATTTCTCAATTTGATCAACCAATCGGACATGATGGTTGGATTGAAATTGAAGTCGAAGGCAAAAAGAAAAAAATTCGCATTGAACGGGTGCATTTAGAAGAAGATGCTGGGAAAAATATTCACGGCACAGATGGCTATTCTTATGTAGACTTGAATCGTCAAGGCACGCCTTTAATTGAAATCGTTTCTGAAGCAGACATGCGTTCACCAGAAGAAGCGTATGCTTATTTAGAAGCGTTGCGTTCAATTATCCAATTTACAGAAGTTTCTGATGTGAAAATGGAAGAAGGTTCTATGCGTTGTGATGCCAATATTTCTTTACGTCCGTATGGTCAAGAAGAATTTGGTACTAAAGCGGAATTAAAGAACTTGAACTCTATGAACTTTGTAAAAAAAGGTTTAGCTTATGAAGAAAAACGCCAGGCCAAAGTCCTATTATCTGGTGGCGAAATTCAACAAGAAACACGCCGCTTTGATGAAGCAACTAGTACAACGTTGCTTATGCGTGTTAAAGAAGGCTCAAGTGACTACCGTTACTTCCCAGAGCCAGATGTTCCTCGTTTTTCAATTGATGATGAATGGATTGAAAAAGTTCGCGCTAGTTTGCCAGAAATGCCAGCCTCACGTCGTGCCCGTTATATCAGTGAATTAGGGTTACCTGAATACGACGCAATGGTCTTGACTTTAACGAAAGAAATGTCAGATTTCTTTGAAGCAACTTTAGCAAACGGTGCAGATGCGAAACAAGCATCAAACTGGTTAATGGGCGAAGTTTCTGCTTACTTAAACAGTGAAAAAGTTGAATTAGCCGATACTAAACTAACACCAGAAAATCTAGCGGGTATGATTACTTTGATTAACGATGGCACAATCAGCTCGAAAATTGCGAAGAAAGTGTTCAAAGAGTTAATTGAAAACGGTGGAGACGCTAAAGAAGTTGTCGAAGCAAAAGGCCTTGTTCAATTATCTGATCCAGCGCAATTATTACCAATGATTAACGAAGTTTTAGACAACAACCAACAATCAATTGATGACTTTAAAAACGGAAAAGACCGTGCAGTTGGTTTCCTTGTTGGACAAATTATGAAAGCAACTCGTGGACAAGCAAACCCAGGTGTGGTTAACAAGTTATTGCAAGAAGAGCTTTCAAAACGATAAGAAAGTAGCAGGCAAACCATGAAAAAAGCTAGAGTGATTTATAATCCAACGTCAGGAAAAGAGTTAATCAAAAAGAACTTAGCCGATATTTTATCTATTTTAGAAGAATGTGGTTATGAAGCCAGTGCATTTGCGACCACACCAGAAGAAAATTCAGCACGCAATGAAGCACATCGTGCTGCGCGGGCAGGATTTGATTTACTAGTAGCTGCAGGTGGAGATGGGACCATTAATGAAGTCGTGAATGGGATTGCTCCGTTGAAGCGGCGCCCTAAAATGGCCATTATTCCCGCTGGAACGACGAATGACTATGCACGGGCCTTGAAGATTCCTCGTGATAATATCGTTAAGGCAGCAGAAGTGATTAAAAAAAATCAAACTGTCAAAATGGATATTGGCCAAGCCGGCAAAAATTACTTTATCAATATTGCGGCGGGTGGTCATTTAACGGAACTGACTTATGAAGTTCCATCAGAGTTGAAAAGTATTTTTGGTTACTTAGCGTACTTAGCCAAAGGAGCCGAAATGTTGCCGCGAGTGAAGCCGATTAAAATGCGCATGACGTATGATGAAGGTGTATACGAAGGCAACGCCTCAATGTTTTTCCTAGGGCTGACTAACTCGGTGGGTGGCTTCGAGCAAATCGTACCAGATGCTAAACAGCCAATATTTTTGAGATTCTTCATTTAGTTGCATTAATGTTAAATGGTGGAAAGCATGTTGAAGATCATCGACTAATCTATACAAAGACCAGCTATTTACATGCAGAAACGTTAGAAAAGAACAATAAAATGATGATTAATTTAGATGGTGAATATGGAGGCGATGCTCCAATGACCTTTAAAAATATGCATCAACACATTGAAATTTTTGCAAATGGTGATGCACTGCCGTCCAATGCGATTATGGGTTCTGTCTTAACTGGTAGCGATGAGATTGTCGTAGAGTCAGAAGACGAAGAGGAAGAAGCATATAACGAAGCCAGCAAAGAATTTGTCAAAGAAGTTGAACGACTAACAGACGAAGATATTGATGGCGATGGAAAGATTGCCGAAAAAGAAAAGCACTAGGTAGTCCGTGAATAGCTAATGAAAGATTTAGTTGATAAGATCTTTCATTGGCTATTTTTTGACTAAGGGAAAGGGTCTCATTCTTTTATTTACCTAAAAAGCTCAAACGAAATTGCTAAATCGCCATGAAAATTCGTTGTTGCTTTTCTTAGGTATTTTCATTAGAATGAGTGAAGTGTATAAAAAGAAGGAGCGACTTATGAAAAATTATCCAGTAAAGAAAAATGACGTCATTGTAGAAATCGTTGACTTGACGCATGAAGGTTTAGGCGTGGCAAAAGTGGACCATTATCCATTGTTTATTGAAAATGCCTTACCAGGTGAAAAACTTGAAATCAAAGTCTTAAAAACAGGCAAAAGTTTTGGTTATGGGAAAGTATTGACTGTCCTAAAAAGCAGTGAACAGCGGGTGCCCGTGAAAGATGAAAACTTTACAAAAGTCGGAATCAGTCCGTTGCAACATTTAGCGTACGGCGCCCAACTATCATTTAAAACGCAACAAGTCGAAAATGTTATGCAACGTGTTGCTAAATTACCAGAAGTCCCTGTTTTACCAACAATTGGGATGAACGATCCGTGGCATTACCGGAACAAAGCACAAATTCCCGTGCGTAAAATTGACAACCAACTACAAACAGGTTTTTTCCGGAAAAATAGCCATGATTTAATTCCGATGGAACATTTCTATATTCAAGACCCCGAAATTGATGCAGCAATTGTTAAAATCCGTGACATTATGCGTAAATATAGCGTAAAACCTTATAACGAATCTGATAATACAGGGAACTTACGCCATATTGTCGTTCGTCGTGGCTACCATACTGGGGAGATGATGGTTGTTCTAATTACGAGAACACCGAAATTATTCCCAATTAGTAAAATTGTGCCAGATATTTTGGAAGCTATTCCGGAAGTAGTCAGCATTGTACAAAATGTAAATCCAAAACGAACCAATGTCATTTTTGGCGACGAAACCATCTTATTACATGGGTCTGAAAAAATTACAGATACTATTTTTGATTTGAAATTTGAAATTTCCGCGCGTTCATTTTATCAAGTAAATCCACAACAAACAGAAGTGATGTATCAAAAAGTTAAAGAGTATGCGGCTTTAACAGGCAATGAAATTGTGGTGGATGCCTATTGCGGGATTGGGACGATTGGCTTAACTTTAGCCCAAGATGCAAAGCAAGTTTACGGTATTGAAGTAATTGAAGAAGCGGTCAAAGATGCAGAAAATAATGCTAAATTAAACAACATTGAGAATGCCACTTTCACGGCTGGTTTAGCGGAAGAATTATTGCCAAAATTAGTTGAAAATGGCTTGCAACCAGATGTTGTGGTGGTGGATCCACCACGGAAAGGGTTAGATGGTCAATTAGTAAACACATTAATTGAAACGCAACCTGAACGAATTGTTTATGTCAGCTGTAATCCAGCCACACTCGCTCGCGACATTGCATTATTAACAGAAGGTGGCTATGAAGCAAAAGAAATTCAACCAGTGGATAATTTCCCACAAACGACCCACATTGAATCTGTCACGTTATTAACAAAGGCGGTGGATTAAATGAATGAAAAAGAAAAAATGTTAGAATTAATTAAAAAGAAACAAGGTGGTGGCCGTTCTAAAAAAATGGAAACTCCCAAAAATGATCGTAAAAACATGCGCAAAGGGCCTAAAATTTTTAATAAATAAGCGGTTATCAGTAAAAAGTTGAGGTCGGGACAGAAGCGTTTAACTCCGAGAAATAAGAAGGAATTTCCGAAAATTGTTCTGTAATTTTTGGAGAATTCCGGCTTATTTCCGAAGGAGTTGCTTTTGTTCCCGCCGTTTATCAGTTTTTGAGCGTGGAGCAAAAATCCAAAGTGATTTTTGTCCCACGCTCAACTTTTTTGTTAAAGCATTCCTAGCCAAACAAATAAGTTGTTATTTTGCTAGTAAATCTGTTATTTTAGACAAAAGACAAGGAGGGCTATTCAGTGGAATATGTAACAACATTAGAAGAATTAGAAGAAAAAATTACAGACAATCGTCTACAAGCCGTCTTTTTGACAGCAAAAAATTGTAGTGTTTGTACAGTTGATAAACCGATTGTCGAAAAAATTGCAACAAAATATGAATTTCCTACATACATTGCAGAAGCTGATAAAAGTCCAGAAATAATTGGACAATTAAATGCTTTTTCTGCACCGACCATTATCTTATACTATGAAGGAAAAGAAATTCATCGCCAAGCTAAAATTATTAACTTTCAAGAAATTGAAAAGAGAGTTCGACAAGTACAAGAAAATAGTTAATCAAAAAGGAAGCCACCGATCACGGAGGCTTCCTTTTTGATTATCTCGCTAAATGTTCAGCTTGTTGTTGAGAAAAAAGTTGATAACTGACAAAAACTTCTGCTCTTTTGTTTACTTCTAATTTAACGAAAATATTGTGGATATGTGTTTTTACTGTCCCGATTGATAGGAATAGTTCGTTGGCTATATCTTGATTTGTTTTGCACTCTAAAAGTAACGAAAGCACTTCTCGTTCTCGCTGCGTTAATTGATAGGCATCACAAAAAGGCGCCAAAAGTACGGGTTCATCTGATTGATTTTCTTCCAATTTAGCAGCGTCTTTTTCAAGAACCGACAGAGGAAAATCACGATTACAGAAGTAGATAATGGCGATGGAGAGAATGATTGTATAAATATCTTCAGAAACGTTTCGGTTGTTAATTTTAAAGACAATATCAGAATATTGGTCAATGTTAAAAATAACGAAGGTATCTTCCAAAAGAATCGCCACACCGAAACCAATGCTTAGCCAACCAATAAAACGAAGATATTTTTTCGCAAGGGCTGATAAAGGATCTATTCGTAGTTGATAGAGCGCATAGGCGGAATTTTGTGAAAATGGAATAGCTAGCATCCATAAACCAATTAAAAATAACCACACAAATTGATAATTTTTAAAAGGACGACCACTAATAGTATTGATAATAGCCAGATAGGCAAAATTACAACAAATAAAAATGATGGTCTTTAAAAAAGGTGCGGTCATAAAGGTCTGATTATATTCGGTTGCAAACGAATTAATGAACTCAGTCATATAAACAATCACATTGTCACAAATAAAAATAACCATTAAAAAGAGAAGCAATAAAAAAATCGGTTGTTTATTTCAAGTAAAGATTTAAGGTAAAGGTTGAAGTAAACGAATATAAAATAATCAACAAGATGTTATAAATAAAAACAAATGTCACGATTGGAAACCCCTTTCATCTTTTATTTTAAGTGAATGATTTTTCAAAATAATTATACCATTTTCAAATCTATGATTGGTCAGAAATTAGAGAGAAATCCGCCTAAACTTTTATAAACCCCTGGTGTACCAACGGTTTATAACCATAAATAAACTTTTTTTAATGAAAAATCACGCCAAAAAAGAAAGCGTTTTCTAACTTTTGGTGGATAGTAAACTCTTCGCTAAACTTGGTAAAGTCAATGTGTAAACAAAAACAACTTTTAGGAGGAACACATCATGAAAAGAGATTACGTTACAACAGAAACATATACGAAAGAGGAAATGCACTACTTAGTCGATTTATCATTAAAAATTAAAGAAGCGATTAAAAATGGGTATTATCCGCAACTGTTAAAAAACAAATCTTTAGGAATGATTTTCCAACAATCTTCAACTCGAACACGAGTATCTTTTGAAACTGCAATGGAACAATTAGGTGGACATGGCGAATATTTAGCACCTGGTCAAATTCAATTAGGGGGACATGAAACGATTGAAGATACCAGCCGTGTATTGTCACGTTTAGTAGATATTTTGATGGCTCGTGTGGAACGTCACCATAGTATTGTTGATTTAGCTAATTGTGCTACCATCCCAGTCATTAACGGTATGTCTGATTACAATCATCCAACCCAAGAATTAGGTGATTTGTGTACCATGGTTGAGCATTTACCAGAAGGCAAAAAATTAGAAGATTGTAAAGTTGTCTTTGTCGGAGATGCGACACAAGTTTGTTTTTCTTTAGGATTAATCACAACAAAAATGGGCATGAATTTTGTTCACTTCGGTCCAGAAGGCTTCCAATTAAATGAAGAGCATCAAGCGAAATTAGCAAAAAATTGTGAAGTTTCAGGCGGTAGCTTTTTGGTCACAGATGATGCAAGTTCTGTTGAAGGCGCTGATTTCTTGTACACGGATGTTTGGTATGGCTTGTACGAAGCGGAATTATCTGAAGAAGAACGTATGAAGGTTTTCTATCCAAAATATCAAGTGAATCAAGAAATGATGGATCGGGCAGGTGCCAATTGTAAATTCATGCACTGTTTACCAGCAACACGTGGGGAAGAAGTAACTGATGAAGTAATTGACGGTAAAAATTCTATTTGTTTCGATGAAGCAGAAAACCGTTTAACATCTATTCGTGGCTTATTAGTATATCTTATGAATGATTATGAAGCAAAAAATCCTTATGATTTAATCAAGCAAGCAGAAGCGAAAAAAGAACTAGAAGTTTTCTTAGACACTCAAAGCATTTAACGGCCAACTGTCCACTGATTGAAAAAATGAATCAGTGGACAGTTTATAAAGAGAGGAAGAGTCTTCATGGAGGGGAAAAAGAAATTTAGTTTAACGAGTGCCATTTTATCAGTCATCTGTGTGGTTTTCGTTGCTGAAGCAGCGGCGCCTGTTGCTGCAATTGGTAATTCTCAGTTTTTTTGGTGGATTTTCTTATTAATTGCATTCCTATTGCCATATGGGTTAATTTCATCAGAATTAGGAACAACTTATATTGGTGAAGGGGGCATCTATGATTGGGTGACCAAAGCATATGGTCATCGTTGGGGTGCCAGAGTTTCTTGGTATTATTGGATTAATTATCCATTGTGGCTAGCTTCATTAGCCGTTATGACGCCAGAACTATTAACGACAATTACAGGTATTAAGTTTTCAACACCGATGATGATTATTGTTGAATTAATTTTTACTTGGATTGTGGTTTGGATTAGTTTTTATCCAGTCAGCGACAGTATCTGGATTCTAAATGGAGCTGCCGTAATCAAGATGGTTTTAGCAGTCTTAATTGGTGGGCTAGGATTGTATGTAGCCTTGACGAAAGGTGTTGCCAATGAATTTACCTTGAAATCAATGCTGCCAACGTTTGACTTAAGGAGTTTATCTTTTATTTCTGTAATCATTTTTAATTTGTTAGGGTTTGAAGTCATCTGTACGTTTGCAGATGATATGGAAAATCCTAAGAAGCAAATTCCACAAGCTATTGTAGCAGCGGGGTTAGTCATTGCGGCCATTTATATTTTTTCAGCCTTTGGAATTGGGGTAGCGATTCCCACCGATCAAATTAGTACCGGCAGTGGTATGATGGATAGCTTTAAACTATTGACAGGCTCGACAGAAGGTTGGTTCATTATGTTGATGGCTTTCCTATTCCTTCTTACGTTGTTCGGCAACATGATTTCTTGGTCATTAGGAGTCAATAATACAGCTTGTTATGCTGCTGAAAATGGTGACATGCCTAAATTTTTTGAAAAACGTAGTAAGAAAAATGACATGCCAATTGGGGCTGCTTTGATGAATGGCATTGTGGCATCGGTGGTCATTGTATTAGCACCAATTTTACCTAATCAAGATTTATTCTGGGCCTTTTTCTCCTTGAATGTCGTCCTATTCTTGTTATCGTATATCCCAGTTTTCCCAGCTTTTTATAAGCTTAGAAAAATTGATCCCGATACACCACGTCCGTTTAAAGTTAACGGAAAACCAGGATTTTTAAAAGTTTTAGTGGTTTTACCAATGATTATGATTATTATTTCACTGATTTTCACAGCAGTGCCTTTAGATTTTAGTCCCGCAGCATTAAATGAAAAATTACCAATCACAATTGGGGCAATCATTTTTATTCTGTTTGGTGAAGTAATTATTTACGTGAAAAAAATTAAGAAGGGAACGAAAGAAAATGGCTAAACGAATTGTAGGAAGTACCCCTAAACAAGATGGCTTTAGAATGCCAGGAGAATTTGAACCACAAGAGAAAGTTTGGATGATTTGGCCAGAAAGACCGGATAATTGGCGTGATGGTGGTAAACCTGTCCAAGAAGCTTTTACTAATGTGGCCAAAGCAATTAGTCAATTTACACCGATGAATGTGGTGGTTTCTCAACAACAATTTCAAAATTGCCGTCGCCAATTGCCGCCAGAAATTACGGTTTACGAAATGTCAAACAATGATGCCTGGGTTCGTGATTGTGGACCATCATTTGTCATTAACGACCATGGAGAAATCCGTGGTGTGGATTGGACATTCAATGCTTGGGGGGGATTAGTAGATGGTTTATATTTCCCTTGGGACCAAGACGATTTGGTTGCACAAAAAATTTGTGAAATTGAGCATGTAGATTCTTATCGTACAGATGATTTTGTTTTAGAAGGCGGTTCATTCCACGTAGATGGACAAGGAACAGTCTTGACTACAGAAATGTGCTTATTAAGTGAAGGTCGAAATCCACAACTTTCAAAAGAAGCAATCGAACAAAAATTATGCGACTATTTAAATGTTGAAAAAGTTCTTTGGCTAGGTGATGGAATTGACCCAGAAGAAACCAATGGTCATGTGGATGATGTAGCTTGTTTTATTGCACCTGGTGAAGTGGCTTGTATTTACACCGAAGATCAAAATAGCCCATTTTATGAAGCGGCACAAGATGCGTATCAACGTTTGCTTAAAATGACTGATGCTAAAGGACGCCAATTAAAAGTCCACAAATTATGCTGTCCTGTCAAAAATGTAACCATTAAAGGCTCCTTCAAAATTGATTTCGTGGAAGGAACCATGCCACGAGAAGATGGCGATATTTGTATCGCATCCTATATGAACTTTTTAATTACAAATGATGGCGTGATTGTGCCACAGTATGGTGATGAAAATGATCGTTTGGCTTTAGAGCAAGTTCAAACGATGTTCCCAGATAAAAAAATTGTCGGCGTTAATACGGTAGAAGTTGTTTATGGGGGCGGCAATATTCACTGTATCACACAACAAGAACCAAAGCGCTAGGAGGGAAACAGATGTCAAAAATAGTGATTGCATTAGGTGGAAATGCGTTAGGAAATTCTTCGAAAGAACAATTGGCAAAAGCACAAACCGCTGCAAAATCCATTGTTGATTTAATTGAACAAGGCCATCAAGTGGTGATTGCTCATGGCAACGGGCCACAAGTTGGCAAAATTCGCTTAGCTTTTGAGGAAACGAATCAATCTCCAGAAGATGTCGTGCCGTTTCCTGAATGCACAGCAATGAGCCAAGGCTATATTGGCTATCATTTACAACAAGCAATTGATGAAGAACTAGTAGCCAGAAATTTAGGGGAACAACCAGTTGTTACGTTAATTACACAAGTCGTGGTGGATCCAAAAGACCCAGCGTTTACAAAACCAACAAAACCAATTGGTGGTTATTATGACGAAGAAACAGCCAAACAGTTGATGGCGGAAACTGGGAACGTCTATCAAGAAGATACGGGTCGAGGCTGGCGACGGGTAGTTCCTTCACCAAAACCAGTTGATATTTACGAAAAAGTTAGCTTGCGAACACTTGTTGATGCAGGACAGATCGTAATTGCTTGTGGTGGTGGCGGGGTTCCTATTGCCTATGATGGTCCAGTCTATCATGGTGTAGATGCAGTCATTGATAAAGACTTTGCGGCAGCAAAAATGGCTGAACTCATTGAAGCAGATGTTTTTGTGGTATTAACTGCAGTGGAACATGTTTTTGTTAACTTTGGTCAAGCAAATCAACAAGCTTTGACCGATGTTACGGTTACGGCAATGCAACAATATATAGAAGAAAATCAATTTGCGCCAGGTAGTATGTTACCTAAGGTGGAAGCGGCCATCAGTTTTGCAGAAAGTAAACCAAACCGCCAGGCGATTATCGGGCTTTTAGAATTAGCTTCGGAAGCAATCAAAGGAGAAAGTGGTACACGAATTACACAATAAATTCTCAGTATTTAACTTTCACAAAAGACTAAAACAAACGCATTTAGCGGACTATCTTAATCGTTAGAGAGTAAGACATCGGTCGTTTTGACGGATGTCCTACTCTCTATTTTGCCTTTTTAACGAACAAAACTGTTAGTTGTCATGCAAAAATAAACATAGTAAGATAATCTTTAAATGGTATAGGAGGATAAAAATGTCTAAATTTTTAAAAGTAATCGGAATAATTGCTGTTTTGTTAGTCATAATAGGCGCTGCAGCGTATTGGTTTATACTCAAAAAGTTCACTCCTGAGGCAGAAACCCCAGCAATGTACAATCAAGAGAGAATCGTTAAAACGATTGAAGACCAATTAAAAGAAACAGATGTACAAAAAGCTCGGACCAAAGCACCGTTGATTATTGAAAAAAATATCACTGAATTACAGCAAGCGATTGCCGAAGGAACATTGACCTATGAAGAACTTACGGCGTTTTATTTGGACCGTATTTTACAGTTCGATCAAATAGATAATGGCATGAACAGCATCTCTGAAATCAATCCGCAAGCAATTAAGGAAGCCAAGGCATTTGACCAGCAAGCCTCTCAAACACCGAAGAAGCCTTTGTATGGTATTCCTGTGACTTTGAAAGAAAATATAAATACGACCAACATGATTTCGAGTGCAGGAGCTTATGCCTTACGCACGTTCAAGCCTAAGGAAGATGCGGAAGTAGTTAAGAAGTTAACAGAGGCGCAAGCTTTGATTTTAGGAAAAGTAAACTTATCTGAACTAGCGAATTATATGTCAATGAAAGCACCAAGTGGCTATAGTTCCAAACATGGACAAACACTTAATCCTTATGGGCCGCTCAAAATAACACCTTCAGGTTCAAGTTCTGGGAGTGGGGCTAGTGTGACGATGAATATCGGCGCCTTCTCTTTAGGCACTGAGACGATGGGATCGATTGTTTCCCCCGCTTCTCATCAATCAGTGGTTGGTTTTAAACCGACCCACAGTTCAGTAAGTGGCGAAGGTGTTTTGCCATT
>OKMJ01000156.1_pt1 | contig 11619 bp, 10 predicted proteins | sample 1612461 | NCBI WGS metagenome assembly OKMJ01 (sample SAMN04436797, study PRJEB24849) | human gut metagenome | biome: human gut; feature: NICU; material: stool | host: Homo sapiens | place: USA: Saint Louis, MO | collected 2011-04-14
TGATGGGCCAACTGAGCCGGGGGCACGATCGCCGGTGACATAGTTACCGACAGCACCGCCGACAATAGTGCCGACAACGCCGCCCGCCACGCCACCGATAGAGCCGATGCCGCCGCCGATCGCTGCGCCGACAGTTTCTGCGGAAACCGTCAATGTACCGCTGCGATCTCCTGCACCGGAAATGATTGAACATTCTTCAGAGGTAAGATTGCGCATACTTGCTCCTTAGTAATTAAATTTTAAAATAAGCCACGTTGATCATGCTGAGCGTCGCCCGTGATCGCTATTGAGCAATTTATGCGTGGCGATAACGGCATGTGCTTCAGCCAAAGCTTTTTCTGTTTTTTTGACGCGTCTATCTGTCTTTTTCATTTACCTATCTCCTTATCCGACATATCAAAGCAAAGCTGTCGCTTAATCGACAATCTTATAGATGATTGATTATAGATAGTAGACACTGTGTCTATTATAATGTAAGTATAACACAATCATTGAAGTTGTGGAGGCGAAATGATGAAACTAACTTTTAAACCCTTAGAAAAGAAAGATTACAAAAAAGCTATCTATTTTGCTGTTGAAGGAATGAACTTTGATAGATATATGGAAAATGAACTTCTGCTGAATCTTTACGGAAGATATTTTTTGTATATGGAGTTGAATCGAGCTACTCAAATTCTTGCTTTGTATGCAGAGGACGAGTTGGCAGGTGTTTTGCTGGCGGAGATAAAAGGAGAAAAAAAGAAACATCGTTCTTTTGGACAGCAAATATATGTTAAGATATTCGATTTTTTACAAAATATATTTGCTAAAGAAAGTAAAGGAGCTTACGAGACAGCAAATGAACAAATGCTTGCAGCATATTTAAAGAAGCATTCACCAGATGGAGAGATCATTTTTTTAGCTGCAAATCCTGATTTGAAAATAAAAGGCATCGGTACCAAGTTGCTAACAGAATTTGAAAAAAGAGAGAAAGGAAAAGAAATATTCCTTTTTACAGATAGTGGCTGTACGTATCAATTCTATGAACGACGTGGATTTGAAAGACTAAAGGAAAAAATTAGCAAGATAAAAATCTTAGATAAAGAAATAGATCTCCGATGTATGCTGTACAGGAAAATCATTCAATGAAAATTTCGATAGAAACGACAATAGTTGGCAAGATCACTTTTAGTGAGTCTTCTTGCTAACTATTTTTTGTAGTATATTCTACCAAAAGAAAACCGCCTTTTTGACTAAACTTGATAGTGGTCAATTTTTTATGATGGATAAGTCTCTATACTTAGTCTCGTAAGAACGAAAAGGAAAAGAGGGAGAAAGATGAAATTTCAAAAGTGGATCCAAGAGCACCGAAATCATATCACCGCCTTATCAGCTGTGTTGATTATTTTTGGTTTTATCGGAAAATTTACTGGATTTGTCTTGTTCTATAACATTGTTCTAGCCATAGCTTCTGTTATTGCGGTCATACCTATTATGATCCACGCGTATCAGGCAGTAAAAGTCAAAGTTATCTCAATTGATTTACTCGTTACTATTGCTGTGCTTGGTGCCTTTATGATCGGAGAATACAAGGAGTCAGCTATCGTTACATTCTTGTTTTTGTTTGGTAGCTATCTGGAACAAAAAACATTGACCAAAACGCGGGAATCAATCAAGGCTTTGACCGAGATGGCCCCATCGACTGCTAGTGTTGTCCAAGAAGATGGAACGACTGAAGAAGTGGAAATCGATGACGTGGAAGAAGGCGATATCGTCTTAGTAAAAACTGGTGGAGCTATTCCTGTGGACGGTCGAGTCATTGACGGAAAAGGTTATGCGGATGAAGCCGCAGTGACTGGTGAATCACGACAAGTCGTCAAAATCAGTGGAGATGAAGTCTTCTCTGGAACGATTTTAGCAGATGGCTATATGACGATCGAAGCAACTAAGGTCGGAGATGATACGACCTTTGCCAAAATTATCGAATTAGTAGAAGAAGCACAAGATACCAAATCCCATGCGGAAAAATTCATTGATCGATTTTCTCAGTATTATACTCCAACCGTTTTACTTGTTGCGTTGCTTGTTGGTCTGATCAGTCGTGATTTTCGTTTAGCAATCACTGTTTTGGTTCTTGGTTGTCCTGGCGCTTTAGTCATTGGTGCGCCTGTTTCGAATGTAGCAGGAATCGGTAATGGAGCGAAACGGGGCATCTTAGTCAAAGGCGGTGAAGCAATGGATACTTTTTCCAAAATCGATACTTTTGTCTTTGATAAAACCGGTACATTGACCAAAGGAACTACTGCTGTATCCACTATCAAGAACTATACAGAGGATGAAGGGGACAGCTTAGCTTTAGTGGCTCGATTAGAAACGTTATCCGATCATCCTCTGGGGCGCGCCGTGATCCATTATGCTCAGGAGAAAGACATTGATTTTCAACAATTAGCAGTCAAAGATAATCAGACAATCAAGGGACAAGGAATCACAGCTGAGATTGATGGTCATACAGTTTGTGCGGGCAACACCAAATTGATTGCCGCTCACAAACTTTCTCTCACACCAAAGCAAGTACAAGATTTACATCAATTAAAACAAACAGGCAGCTCGGTCATTATTGTAGCAATCGACAAAAAAATCACTCAAATCATAGGTGTGTCAGATGTGATTCGACCAGAAGTCGCTGAACAATTAGCTAAGTTGAAACAAGCAGGAGCAAAACAGTTAGTGATGCTGACAGGTGATAATCAGATGACTGCTGATTATGTAGCTGATATGTTAGGCATTGATGAAGTCCATGCTGAATTATTACCAGACGAAAAGGTTCAATTTGTGAAAAAATACCAAGAACAAGGATTGCGCGTTGCTTTCATTGGAGATGGAATCAATGATTCTCCCTCTTTGGCTGCGGCTGATATCGGGATTGCTATGGGATCAGGAACGGATGTCGCTATCGAAACGAGTGACGTTGTCTTGATGCAATCTAGTTTTGAATCGTTGGTTCATGCCTACCGTTTGGCTAAGAAAACTGTTTTGAATACCCGTGAAAATGTAGTGATTGCCATTGGTGTCGTCTTATTTTTACTCATCGGCTTATTTGCCGGGTTTATTTACATGGCTAGTGGGATGTTCGTTCACGAAGCTAGTATCTTGATCGTTATCTTTAACGCGATGCGCTTATTGTATTTTGGACACGAAAGCAAAGAAGAAAAATCGTAAAACTTGATAAGAATCAATTTTTTTATGGAAGCTGTAATCTAGAATAAGACTATCAAGAAAAAGGAAGGAAGAACTACGATGAAAAAAATTATTATGCAATTAGATACACTAGCTTGTCCAAGCTGTATGCAAAAAATCGAACATGCGGTTTCTCAACAGCCTGGGGTAAGCAATACGAAAGTTTTGTTTAATGCGAGCAAAATCAAAGCAAACTTTGATCCAGATGAAGTCCACCCTGAACAATTAGCTGCAGTTGTGGAAAAATTAGGTTATGAAGTCCAATCAGCAAAAGTAAAAGAGGCGTAAATCAATGAATATAGTGGAAGAAAAATTTGCTCAAGAAACAAAACAAGCAGATATCGACCATCATAAACCAACTGCTGGCGCCATGGTGGGGCATGTATTAGCAAATTTTAAATTAGAAGAAATGAAATTGATCCAAGCACAATTGTATGTTTTGGGTACATCTTCGCAAGAATTAAGTACCCTTTTTTCAGAATATGCTGATCAAGAAGCGAGATGGTTCAATAAAATCTCTCATGAGTTAGCGATTGATAATGAAATCGTTCCGTCTACTTTAGAAGAAGTCATGCGTTATGGAAAAATTTACGAACATGGTCAAAACAAATATTTACCAGCCTCAACAATGTTGGAAAACTTTGCAAAAGATTTTGATTTCCAAAATATGTTTATCACACGGGCAATCAAGTTAGCTGAAAAAGAAGAAAAATATGGCTTGCAACAATTACTCGTTGAACTTTTAAGTTTCAATAAAGAAATCATCTACCAAGTACAAAGACTCCAAGGAAAAACTGTCCGACAAGATTTGGATGAGGAAGACGATGATGACTAAAAGTCTATGTTTCTTCAAATACAAATATAAAGCGTGAGAAAAACAGGAAAAAAACACGAAGTTTTGTCTTGAAAATAAAATAAAAAGAAGCACCCGCTGATGTTGTCTATAAGACATCAGCGGGTGCTTCTTAGTTTTTAAAAGGTTTAAAAGATGGATGAGAAAATACAAAAAATCAATAAAATCACATTGCTTATTTGATAGAATAAAGAAGTGGGAGTAATCGAAAGGAGTTTTTTAATTGAAAAAAAGGATTTTAGTAACAATTGGTCTAGCTTTTTTGTTAGCTGGTTGTACCAACGGGAATGAATCGAAAAAAGAATCAACAAAAGAAACAGCGAAAGCAACAATTGCAACTACTACAACAACTAGCACAGAGAGCAAGTCAACTGCAACAAGTACAGAAACAGCAGATACCTCTACTTCGTCAGAGTCTTCCAAAACGACTGAAACAACTCAAACATCTACTTCAAGTTCTTCTGTAGAGGCTTCATCTTCCTCTTCAGAAAGCAGCGAACAAGTCGAACAAACACTGTGGAATGCAGACAAAGCCGCACAATTAGAGGCATTTATGACCAAATGGGGCCAAACAATGGGACAACAATACAAAAGTTATACGAATCAAATGAGTGTGGACTTATATGGTCTTAAAGTCCCTCAAGCTATTTTGAACGGGGAGTGGAAGATGGCTATTGGTGGAGTGCCTGTTTCTGCAGAATGGTCAGAAAGTGGGACAGGTCAAGCAGACTATCAAATCACAGCCGTCTATTCCGATGCAGAGACAGAACCATATCTGAAAAAGCACGTCTATCTATTCGGGTTTCAGCAAAATCAGCCAAAAGTATTGGTGACACAACAAAATCAGGGGAATCCCGATAATTATCTTTACTTTAACGAGACAGCGAATAATGAATTGAAAAATGGCTTTAATCAAATCGTTTATGGACAAGCAAATTAATGAGATAAACAAGGGGTTGTGACATGTCTTTTATCACAACCCCTTGCTCAGTTTATTTGTTAGTCTTTTATTTTTTGTGTCGCCCATGTTGCACTGTACTGGTTACCTGCAACAAGATCATATTGTATCAGACGATAATCTTCTAGAATTTCTTTTTGTTTCTCAGTTAAATTTTTTTCTTGGATAATTTGACTATCCTCTGTAACAAAGACCTGTTTTCCATTAAAACGATTAGACAAGCTTTCTGTAGGATCAATTGTTAATGCAGGTAGATGATTAGATACTTCTGTCAACAACGCATAGTAAGGAGTTACTTTGATATTCGCATGCTCAAGAGCCATAGCACCAAAGTTATTAGGAGCAACAACTTCTTTATTTAACGTAGCTGCTTGTTCACGACTATACTTGTTGCTATAAATGAAATAATCTGTCTGGTGCTGTTCTAATCCATATTTTTTCGAATCATTCCCACTATAGATTGCGGGTAAATGGTCACCATAAAAAACAAAGGTAATCGGTTTATCGATTTTGTCGATTTCTTGGATGAATTTTTTTACTGCTGTATCGGTATAGTGAAGGCCTTGCATATAAGTTTGTAATTCTTTTCTTCTATTAGGAATGACAGCAGTTCCTTCAGCAGTGTAGTTCAATTCACTATAGTAATCATCATAAGGCATATGGTTTTGCATAGTGGATAATTGGATGAATTGCGACGTTTCTGTATTGCTTTGTAAAGCTTTCAAGGTTTCTTTGTATGCTGAATCATCCGATATGCGTGGGCTTTGTTCTATTTTATCCGTATAAGTTAATTTATCCGGACTGTCTAAATAATAGAACCTGTCAAAACCAAATTTATCAAACACTTGTTTTCTGCGATAAAGAGCAGCTGTAAAAGGATGGATGGCTATTTTTTCATCGAATAGATCGGTAATATTTGGACTTATTTTCTGACGCTCCACTAGCTGGGTATAAGGTGTAACTAACGAAGCAGACAGGTTACTGATACTCAAGCCTGTCAGTCCTTCCCATTCCATGTTAGCTGTTCCGCCACCATAACCGACGGATAACATCAATCCTCCTGTTCCTTCTGTTATAATGCTTTTGATGTAAGGAATAGGGTCTGTAGGTACTGTCAGATTAGGGACACGTGCAGGATCACTGAAGCTTTCACTTAAATTGAGAACGATCGTCTGATTGTTTAACCAGTCACTTCTTGTTTGGTTGATTTCATCTGCCTTTGTGTTGTACTTTTTCATTATTCCATTAATTTTTTCTTTCGAATAGCCAGCAGGTTCTTCCATGATTTTAATGTCGATATTGTTTAGGAATTGAATGACTGGTCCGTTATCTTTTACGGCGCCTTGCTGGTTAAAGAAAGTCTTGTTTACTTTAAATAAATTAAACAGCAAGAAAGAAGGCGAATTTTTGTGATTAATGAAAAAGACACCCGAAAAACATCCTAATAATACAGCGATACTGATAAATCGACGTTTCCAATGAATCTTCAAGGAATACTGTTTTTGTAGTCTACGTTGTACAATAATACTAGTAATCAATAATAGGAGAAGGATCAATCCGCCCACGATTAATAAGACTGGGCTAACCATCGATAATAGTTCTGACAATCCGGTCAGCATTTTTAAATCTGAAGGAAAGACAGGCTCTTCCCGCATTTCCATTTTGATTACTGTCGAAATAGTGAGCAGTAAGTTAATGATCAAGGTAGCAGTCAAGGCGTACCAAAAACGATTGGAAATCAACAATAGTAAGAAGAAAAATCCCATAATAATGATGATTGTCAGGATCATGGGTGCTTGTCGCTGAGTAAATATTTTTAAGGCAACCTGGATAGTTTCTTTCCAACCTTCTTTTGGTTCTAAAACGAAAATCTGCACGAAGGTAAAGCAGTAAAAAAATGCTGCAACTAAAAAATAACTTTTATGAACAAAAAGCCAATGAATTCTTTTTTTCCAACGCTGAGTTAATTGTTCAATCGAATCAAAAGCGAAGTATTCGATAAAACGATGAATGAAACGGATTTTTTGTATATAAAATAAAAAGATAACTAGGAGGGACACTGCTAATAAATAGTAAATAAAAAACTGCCCGATATTTATCAGCCATGCCTTCCCTGAGTTTGGAAATTCACGTTTCATAAATGTAGATACGCGATAAGAAACTAAAGGGAAATTACATATAACTTGAGTGACAATCAAAAATACAGCAAGAAAATTTCCTCTTCCTTTTATACCTAATTTATCAGATAGCATTTCTAAAAATAAAAACGAAGAGAAAGTATAATACATTGCGAAGAGAGAATATGGTTTAGAAAACCTCAGCGCTGTATCTGTATTTCCTCTGATGATGAGTGAAATTTGTGTCATCAAAATAATCAAACCGAATAAAACAATCAAGCTGATAAATACTTGAGGAAGCTTATAGCGGACCTTTTCTTTCCAGTTCCATTCTTTCAAACCATAACCCATTAAAAATAAATAAAAAATCCATAAAATACTCTGTCCATTCTGTAATGCAAACGGGTCTTTATTAAATAGAGTAGAGCAGCCAACTAATCCAATTGTTAAAAATAATAGTAGATATTTAATTGTTGTTTTCGATAATTTATTTAAAAATCCAACTGTATAAGGAATACTACAAAAAAGCAAAGTACAAGAAACAGCATAAGTAAAGTAATTCTGACTGATAGGTGTTAGGATAAGCCAATAATCACGAATATTCAAGCTGCCAGCTTGTACGTAAAAAAAGATATTGCAAGCTAGTGTGGCTGTTAGGAATATAAAGGCAAAACGACTTAAATAATGTAAAACTTTTAAACGGGCGATTTTTTGATATTGGTAACCCATGTAAAGTGGGATCAAATTTGTACCAATAACAACGGAAGTTTGTAAAAATGTATAGATGTAGAATCGACCAGGGTTTGTTGCATATGTAGGAATAGTGACTGCTGAAATCAATATACGCTGTAAAATCATCATTATACAAGCGACAAAGATTGTCAGGAAGCCATAACTCTCCTTCTTTATTTTTTTCAAGAATAAACACCTCACAAAAAAATTGGACAAAAACATAAGAAAACGTTTCCTGAGAAGTTGCCCATTAATAACATCCTAACTTAGAATATCTCAAAAAACAACGTGTAGACAGAAAAAGTGCAAAATTAGCAAGTAATGGATGTTTGTATTGTTAGAATTTTTAGAAAATTATACCTTTAGTTTCTTTGCATAAAATGATACAATGATTGTTAAAATTGTGAAAGGGTGGTCATTTGTTAGAGAAGTTTTTGGATATGTCGTTAGTTCAACGTATTGTTGTTGGTATTTTAGTCGGAATATTGTTTGGTATCTTTTTCCCCACATGGACATTTATTTCAATATTGGGGACGTTGTTTGTCAGTTGCTTGAAGGCAATCGCACCTATTCTGGTTTTTTTCTTGACGATGGCGTCAATTGCCAAGCATAAAATTGGGAATAAGACATTCGTGAAGCCTATTTTGATCTTATATTTAGTGGGAACATTGCTTTCTGCACTTGTAGCAGTTATTGTAAGTTCAATTTTTACTGTTCCTATTACTTTACAAGAAACAGTATCTGAAAAAGCACCGCAAAGTTTGGAAAGTGTTTTATCTACTATGTTGACGAATGTCACACAAAATCCTGTTCAATCTCTTATTGATGCGAATTACCTTGGCGTCTTATTCTGGGCTGTATTGTTGGGACTAGCTTTTCGAGCACGTTCAGAATCGACAAAAGAGTTGGTGGATCAGATATCTATAGCGTTGTCACAAGTCGTACAAGTGATTATTGCATTTGCTCCGATAGGGATTTTAGGATTGGTTTATCAATCAATTGCTACGACTGGAATCGCTGGATTGGCAGAGTATCTGCAGCTTTTACTTGTTTTGATCGGTACGATGCTGTTTGTCGCATTAGTTGTGTACCCATTCCTCACGTTTTTGTTTATTAAAGAAAATCCCTATCCATTGATTTTCTTTTGTTTGAAAGAAAGCGCACTTCCCGCTTTCTTTACCCGAAGTTCTGCCGCAAATATCCCGATAAACATGATGTTAGCTGAAAGATTGAAATTGACAAAAGAGTCTTATTCCATATCGATCCCGTTAGGTGCTACGATCAATATGGGCGGTGCCGCGATTACCATTTCCTTGATGACGTTGACTGCTGTACATTCTTTAGGGATTGAAGCACCTTTTGTTTTGAAAGTCCTTTTATGTATTTTGTCTGCTTTAGCTGCTTGTGGAGCTTCAGGTGTTGCGGGCGGTTCACTGTTATTGATTCCATTAGCATGTAGTTTGTTTGGTATCTCTAATGATGTCGCGATGCAAATCGTCGGTATTGGATTTATTATCGGTGTTATCCAGGATTCAATGGAAACTGCCTTAAATTCGTCAAGTGATCTGTTGTTTACTGCAATAGGAGAGCTAGGTGCGCGTAAAAGAAGTGGGGAAAAAATCAAATTGAAAGATTGTTTAGATGGATTAAGTGAACGTTGAACGTTAGATATTTAGTATTTTTAAAATGATTCGAGTTTTTAATGAGTTATATAGATGTTCGTGTAAATAGAGGTTTCTGTTAAATCAAGATAAAGTCGTTTATAATAACAATTAAAAGCATAGGTAATTGTTATTGGAGGCGTATCATGGATTTTTTACGTAAATTTGGTTTTTTCTTTTTATTATTAGGCGTGCTGAGTGATTTTTTGACTCCGTACGTATTAGGATTGTATTATCCTGAATTAGATCAAATGAAGAGTGTGATCAGTGTATTTGGAGAGGTTTCCAGTCCTGTAAGAAAAGCGTTTCTTATTTGGTCTGTGGTTTCAGGGATCTTTTTCATCCTGTCATTGCCTGCATTGTATGCTGCATTTGTAAGTACATCTCGTGTGTTAGCTACCCTAGTTACAGCAGCCATCGCGTTCTATGGTATAGGTGATTGTATCTTTACAGGTTTGTTCAGTATCAATACCCATGAATCTTCGTGGAATGTCTCGACATGGGTCCATAATATCGGATCAGGTTTAGGTTACAGTGGTTTTTTATTGTTTCCAGTTCTTCTTTTCTTGATCTATCGAAAAAATGGGCAAATGGACGTAAGCCACTTATACCTTGGACTGTCTGTGATCAGTTTGCTTTTTGCGGCGATTTATGGACTGGCAAGAATTCCTTCTATAAATTCTTGGCCATTACTGAATAAAATAGGTTTTTGCCAAAGAATCAGTTTTTTCTTTAATTATGTGCCCATTGCCTGGTTGAGTATCTTGCATCTCAAACAGTAAAACTTGAGCCGTCAAATTGAACAGTCAGCGGATACTTCATCCGGTGGCTGTTTTTTGTTTTTCTGAAATATATATTTCCACAGTTTTCTTGTATAGCTTCTGTCTTAGAGAAGCAAGGAGCTATATTTTGTGCTACAATCTTAAAAAGGTAGAGAGAAGACCAAATGGAAGACAGAGGAGCCACTAAAATATGAGAAACATCAAGTTGACAATCGAATATGACGGAAAAAGATATTCAGGATGGCAAAGACTTGGAGATGACGATAAAACCATTCAAGGAAAAATCGAAAAAGTATTGCATCAGATGACAAATGAAGAGATAGAAATTATTGGATCAGGAAGAACAGATGCTGGCACCCATGCGCGAGGACAAGTAGCAAATTTTAAAACAAACACAGAAATTGGACTGGCAGAAATGATCGACTTTATGAATCGTTACCTTCCGCGGGATATTGTCATCAAAAGAATCGAAGAAATGCCTGAGCGCTTCCATTCAAGATATAATGCGGTGGGCAAAAAATACAGCTATTATGTTTGGAACAACGTGATTCCTTCAGCATTTGAGCGAAACCACAGCTTTTATTTCCCTCAAGAGTTGGATATGGACAAGCTGAATGCAGCTTGCGAAAAATTAGTGGGTACACATGATTTCATTGGTTTTTCTGCATTGAAAAAATCAAAAAAATCCACAGTGCGTACGATTGATGAATTATCTATCGAACGAAAGGGAGAAATGCTTCATTTTACTTTTGTCGGAGACGGATTCTTATATAAAATGGTGCGGATTATCATGGGGACATTACTAGAAATCGGCACAGGTGCCATGCCGATAGAAACAATCGATGAAATATTTGAAAGCAAAGTGCGGCGACATGCAGGAGAAACCGTCCCTGCACAAGGTCTGTTTTTGGATGAAGTTTATTATCGATAAAAATACTTTGATAATGGATGAAACGCATGTTTCACAGTATAAATATCGATGTTAAATAATGTATGAAGCAAATTAAAGAAATATAAAAAAAGACTTTTTAGCCTGTTTATGTGTACAGCTAAAAAGTCTTTCTTAAATAAAAATCTAGTGAGAATGTTGTACTTCTCTTCTCGGTTGTTTTTGTTTAGAAAAAGTAAATCGATAAAGTAAAAATAAAATCAAAGTAACGATAGATAAATATCTTGAAGCAATTGCTAGTTTTGTGTACTGATAAGTAATAACGACTTTATTTATACCTGGAGGAATAGTTAATTCAGTTGTGCCAAACTTAGATAATTTTGTTTGTACTAGTTTGCCATTAATAGAAGC
>OKMJ01000165.1_pt1 | contig 11351 bp, 13 predicted proteins | sample 1612461 | NCBI WGS metagenome assembly OKMJ01 (sample SAMN04436797, study PRJEB24849) | human gut metagenome | biome: human gut; feature: NICU; material: stool | host: Homo sapiens | place: USA: Saint Louis, MO | collected 2011-04-14
AGAAGCAGGTGTCACTGATTTGTCATTGAACTTGGCGTTCAACTCAACTGACCCAGCTCAAACGATCCAAGCTACGTTGATCCAACAACAATTGCAACAAGCAGGCATTACAGTTACCCTTGAAGGGGGCGATGGTACTGCGATCTTCACTGAGTTGAAAAAACCTGATTCAACGAAATACAACCTGTTCCTTGGCGGGTATATCATGGGGAATGACCCTGACTTATACGGCAGTTTATTCGAAACTGGCGGCAGTGCCAACTACTTCCAAAGCAATAGCGAAACCATTGACAATTTGTTTGCGCAAGCAGCAGTTGAATTGGACACAGACAAGCGTGAAGCATTGTACGATGATCTGCAAAAAGCCATTGCTGACGAAGCGATCATTTACCCAATCGTTGACAACAAGAAAATCTTAGCGGTCAATAACCGAATTGGTAATGTAGAAGATGCAGGCTTGATTCCAATCTATACATTCGAAGATATGTCTAAATTGACAATCAAGTAAATCCATTGGCTGTGATAAAGAGGAATCTTTTTTATCACAGCTTTTTTCTATGAAAAAGAAAGAAGGTCAATTATGTTTCGATATATTGCAAAACGAGTATTGCAAGCGATCCCTTTGCTATTTGTGATCTCTTTTATCGTATTTTCACTTATACATATCGCCCCGTATGATGTGATCGATTCCATCACGACACCGAATATGTCACAAGAGCAAATCGATCTGTTGCGGCAGCGCTATGGCTTGGATCAACCCTTTTTGGTTCAATATTTTCTTTGGATCAGAAATGTTCTTACTGGTAATCTTGGCTTTTCGTTGGTTTCTCAAAGCAGCATTTCACAAGAACTTGCGACTCGGATCCCGAATACGATGCGGCTAGTGATCCCTGCATATTTGACGGCTTTATTGCTGGCGATCATTTTAGGCCTGTTAGCCGCTGCCAACAAAGGAAAGATTTGGGATCGGATCATTGATGCTGTAGCATCTCTAGGGATCGCCGTGCCGACCTTCTGGTTTGCGATGATCTTGATTTATGTATTTGGTTACTTATTGAATATGTTCCCGATCATTGGCATGTATACAGTCGGCAAAGAAGGGGATTTTGGCGATTTTCTGCAGCACTTTATTTTGCCTTATATCACATTGACTGTCGCCTTCTTCCCAGATTTGACAAGGTATATTCGGGCATCAGCGACTCAGCAAGTATCAGAAGACTACGTAATGGTGCAACGGGCATTCCACGCCAGCAAATGGCAGATTTTCAGTCGTCACATTAGTCGCAATATTTTGATTCCCGTTGTCACCCAAATCGGCTTGGCGTTACCGATGTTGGTCACAGGAGCGATTATCACAGAAACGATCTACGGCTGGCCGGGCGTCGGACCTTACTTGATGAGTGCAACGAAAAGCCTCGATTATCCTGTGATCATGGCGATCATGCTGCTGTCAGCAACACTGGTCATCTTAGGGAATTTGTTAGCGGATGTATTATATTCCGTGGTTGATCCACGTATCCGTAAAGGAGGGAGCAAGTAATGAAACGTTTCAAAAAAATCAGTGAAGTCATGCTTGCTTCGCCCATCTATACTTTTTCTGTCGTTTTCTTGACCCTATTGATCGTTCTATCGCTTGTTGCACCTTTGATCCCGATCGATCCCAATGCAACGGATGTCAGCAACATGTCACAGCCACCGAGTTGGTCTCATTTATTTGGGACTGATGAAGTGGGGCGGGATTACTTTATTCGGGTCGTCTACGGCGGTCGGGTGTCCTTGTTTGTAGGTGTTTTGGCAATGATCACTGCGACGTTTATCGGGACCCTTGTCGGTCTTGTTTCTGGCTACTTTGGCGGATGGATCGATAACTTGCTGATGCGGCTCGTCGATGTGTTGTCATCGATTCCTTGGCTGGTGTTAGTGATCGTTTTGAGCGTTTTTTTACGTCCTGGACTAACCACGATCATTATTGTGATCGGCGGGTTTTCATGGATGAACATCGCTCGTTTGATTCGTGGTGAAACGTTAGCAGTGAAAGAACGGGAGTATGTTGCTTACGGGAAATTTATCGGCCGTTCTTCATTCAGTATTATCGTGAAGCATGTTTTCCCAGCAGTACTGCCAACCTTGATCGTTGCGGCATCCGCAAGTATTTCTGGGGCGATCATGACCGAATCAGCGTTGAGCTTCCTCGGATTAGGCATTCAGCAGCCGATGGCTTCGTGGGGCAGTCTGTTGCAAAATGCGCAAAACAGCTTGCAGCAGGCACCATACATGGCGATCCTTCCAGGGATCTTTGTTATTTTCACCATCTATTCCTTCAACAACATCGGCGACATGATCAAACATGTCTTGCAAAGGGAGGTGTGACCGATGAAGACAGAATTGTTAGCGATCGAAGCGTTGAATGTGACGTTTCACAGCAAAACCGGTCCGAAACCGTTAGTCAAAAAGCTGGATCTAGTGATTCCAAAAGGCAAAGTGGTTGGGATCGTCGGCGAATCTGGTAGTGGCAAAAGTATGACCATGAAAAGTGTCATGGATCTTTTGCCTGATAAGGTGACCGATCACTATGCCAGTTATACATTTGAAGGAGCAGCAGTGACCGATCGTCGAACATTACCGATCGCCATGATTTTTCAAGACCCGATGACTTCGTTGAATCCTTTGCGTACGATTGGCTATCATTTGATCGAAGTGATTCGCCGCTCACAAAACGTATCGAAAAAAGCAGCTCAAGAAATCGCCGTCAAAGAGTTAGAAAAAGTCGGCATACCTTTTCCAGTACAACGTATGAAACAATATCCCCACGAGTTATCAGGAGGGATGCGTCAGCGGGTGATGATCGCCATGGCTTTATTGGCGCAACCGAAATTGCTGATCGCAGATGAACCGACGACGGCTTTAGATGTGACGATCCAAGCACAGATTTTGGCCTTGATCAAAAACCTGCAAAGAGAGAACCAGCTTTCCGTCGTCCTTGTGACCCATGACTTTGGGGTCGTTGCAGGAATGTGCGACTTTATTAAAGTGATGTATCAAGGTCGAGTCGTGGAAGAAGGCACCACGGAAGAGATCTTTTATCAACCTGCGCATCCTTATACGAAACAATTATTGCAAGCGGCACATTTAGGCGACAAGCATGCCGAATTAAAAGTCTTTGACTATCATGAGACATTGGCAAATGAGTTGCAAGAAACGCAGTTATCTAAGACCCATCGCGTTTGGTGCAATCAGGAGGTGACAGAATAATGGAAGAACTGATTCGCGTAGAACATGCGACGAAAACCTTTCGCAGCAAAAACTGGCGCGGCACTGTCAGTGAAGTCCGAGCGGTCGAAGATGTCAGTCTAACGATCCATCGGGGCGAGACATTGGGGCTAGTAGGGGAATCTGGGAGTGGGAAAACCACTTTAGGACGCAGTATTTTAAATTTAGAGACTTTAACAAGCGGGGAGATTTTCTTTGAAGGCAAAGAGCTAACAGCATTGACGGCAGAAGATCGCAAAGCAGCGTATCAGCAAATGCAGATCATTTTCCAAGATCCGTATTCATCATTGAATCCCCGCATGACGGAGTAGTCGAAGAAGTGCGGAATAGACACCCAGACGGTGTGCAGGTTGAACTCGGCGAGATTGCCGGCGCCCAGGTACAGCGCCACCAGCCCGAGCGACCACAGCAGCGCTTCACGCTTTTGCTTGCTGCGGATCCGTTGGTAGTAGTGTGCGAAATCGGTATTCAAAAGAGGTCTTCCATCTTTATGGAACAAGGGGCTCAGCACGCTGAACCCCTTCATTCGGACGGCCGAGGCAGCCAGGAATTAACGGTCGCCTTTGGTCAGCTCACGCTTCATATCGATGATGGTCTGGTATTCCGCCAGGGTGGTGTCGCCGATGTGCTGCTTGCCACCCATCGCTTTGATAAAGCACTGGTGATCGTCTTTATCCAGCTTCTTGATGGCGGTGACCACTTTGGCCTTAAAGTCGGCCGGCAGCGAGTTGCTCACCAGGATCGGGCCGTTCGGGATCAGCGGCGACTGCCAGATGATGCGGATCTGTTTCATCAGGTCCGGGTGATCCATGCGGATCATGCGGGTGAACGCGCCGCTGGTGTAGCCGGTGTTGTAGTCGCCGATCATCGACGCCCAGGTCACCGCGCCCTCGAACTGGCCGTTCAGCACGCCGAGAATGTCCTGCTCGTGGCCGCCGGAGAAGGTGACGCTGGAGAAGGTGTTGTTGTATTTGTTGTCGACCGTGCCGCCGAACAGCTTTTTAAACGCCTGGTTCGGGATCAGGAAGCCGGAGGTGGAATCCGGATCGGCGAAGCCGATGGCCTTGCCTTTCAGGTCTTCCAGTTTCTGGTACGGGCTGCCGGCCTTCACCACCACGACCGAGTGGTAGCCGCGCGACTGGTCGACGTCGTCGACCGCGATGCCGACGATGTCCACCGCTTTCGGATCCTTGATGTAGACCGAAGCGAACGACGACGGCGACATGCTCAGCACCAGGTCAATCTTGCCGCCCAGCAGGCCCTGGATCACGCCGGAATAGTCGGACGAGTTGCGCAGCTTGGTATCGACGTTCAGCTCTTTGTCCAGGAACTGCTTCACGCACTGGTTATCGCCGATCTGCTGGGTGGCGTTCTGGCCGCCGAGAATGCCCAGGTTCAGCTCTTTCGGCGCATCCGCTGCGGCAGCATTAAATACCATCATCGCGCCGGCCATCAGGGTGGTCAGACTCAATACTTTTTTCATCAGGTGTGCCTTGTGTGTAAAGGGTAAAGGTCAAAAGTGCTTCAATGGATCTGATTGGCTTCTTCGCCATACAGCTGGTGCAGGATCCGTTCGTTCAGTTGCGAAGGATGCCCGTCAAACACGATCTTCCCGTGGGCAATGCCGATCACCCGCGAGCAATACTCTTTCACCAGTTCGACCGAGTGCAGGTTCACCATCACCGCGATGCCGTCTTCGCTGATTTTCTGCAGCGCGTCCATGATGCGGCGGGTGTTTTTCGGATCGAGCGACGCCACCGGCTCATCGGCCAGCAGGATTTGCGGGTTTTGCATCAGCGCGCGGCAGATGGCGACGCGCTGCATCTGGCCGCCGGAGAGGTTCTCGGCGCGCTGCAGCGCGTGCGGCAGCATGTTGAGCCACTGCAACAGCTCGATGGCGCGAGCGCGATCGGTATCATCGAACAGTTTGAAGAAGGATTTCAGAGTGGAAGTGTGGCTCAGACGGCCCAGCAGCACGTTGGTCATCACGTCCAGCCGCGGCACCAGGCAGAAGTCCTGGAAGATCATGCCGCAGCGCGCGCGCCACTGGCGCATCTGGCGGCCGGCCAACTGGGCGATATCCTGCGCCACACCATCGTCTTCGAAGTGCAGCATCTCGCCGCAGCTGGAAGGAATGGTGCCGTTCAGGGTGTGCAGCAGCGTGGACTTGCCCGCGCCGGAGCGGCCGATCACCGCCACGAATTCGCCGGCGTGCAGATCGAAATTGATGTCATCCAGCACGCGCTGCTGCGCTTTGTAGGCCTTGCCGAGTCCCTTTACCGATAATACTTTGCGGGATGCGGCGGCGTGCTGCCCTGGAAAGTCGTGCTGTGCCAATTTTAACAGTGCCTGAGCCATATGATTTCTCTGGTTTCAGTGGCTAATCATTATGGGCACCTATTAACGGATAAGTTTATGACAGTGGGATGATGGTTTTATGGCCGGGGCGTGACGCGTGCCGCCCCGGCGTTCGCCTCACGCCAGGGTGAAGAAGTCCAGCCCCAGCGCCGTCTTGACCTGCCGCAGCGTCTGTTGGCTGACCTGATGCGCGCGGCGGGTACCGTGCTGCAGGATGCGCGTCAGCTCGCCTTTATCGGCGATGAATTCGGCGCGGCGGGCACGGATCGGCTCGAGCAGGCTCTGCAGACAGTCCTCCAGCAGCCGTTTGATTTTCACGTCCCCCAACCCGCCGCGGCGATAGTGCGCCTTCAGATCCGCCACCAGCGCGGCGTCTTCGCAGAAGGCGTCCAGGTAGGTGAACACCATGTTGCCTTCCACCCGGCCGGGATCGCTGACGTTGAGATGGCCGGGGTCGGTGAACATGCTCATCACCGCCTTGTGCACCTCGTCGGCGCCGGCGCCAAGCGGGATGGCGTTGCCGCGCGATTTCGACATCTTGCCCTGCCCGTCCAGCCCCGGCAGACGCCCGACGTTGCTCAACAACGGCTGGCACTCCGTTAATATCGCTTGGCCGACGATGTGGTTGAAACGCCGCACGATCTCATTGGTTTGCTCCAGCATCGGCAGCTGATCCTCGCCGACCGGCACGTGGGTGGCGCCGAAGGCGGTGATGTCCGCCGCCTGGCTGACCGGATAAATCAAAAAACCGGCCGGCAGGCTGCGGGCGAAATCCTTCTCGGCGATTTCGTTTTTCACCGTCGGGTTGCGTTCCAGCCGCGCCACACTGACCAAATTGAGGTAGTACATCGTCAGCTCGGCCAATGCCGGCAGCGCCGACTGCAGGCAGATCGTGGTCTTGTGCGGATCGATGCCCACCGCCAGATAGTCGGCCACCACGTTGAGCACGTTGGCGCTGATTTTTTGCGGGTTGTTGCCGTTGTCGGTCAGGCCCTGCAGATCCGCCACCATCACCGTTTGGTTATGCTGGTGCTGCAGTTCGACGCGCTGGCGCAGCGAGCCGACGAAGTGGCCTAAATGCAGTGGGCCGGTGGCGCGATCGCCGGTAAGAATGGTGTAGCTCATGACAGTGCTCCTGAAGGTCTGTAGACCGCCGGATCAACGCCACAAAAAATAATGCCGCCAAACCGGCGGCATTAAAAAGAGATGTGAATACTCGTGCCGCCTCAGAAGAGGCGCCACCATGACTGATTGTGGGTGGAGTGCATCGATATATTCATGCCATCAAGGTATACCCGCAGCGGCAGCGCGTCAATAGCCCGCCGCCGACGCGTAAGACGGCGTTACACTCCGGCATTTGCGTTCCTGGCCTGGCGCGCTAGGGTAAAACCTTCAACCTGAAAAAGGAGCGCATGATGAAGATCGGATTTGCCGGACTGGGTGGGATGGGCAGCGCCATGGCGGCCAACCTGTTACAGGCGGGCTTCGCCTTAACGGTATGGAACCGCTCGCCGCAGGCGGCGCAGCCGCTGGTGAGCACCGGCGCGCAGCAGGCCGAACGGCCGGAGCAGCTGGCCGATGCCGACGTGCTGATCACCATGCTGGCCGATGATGCCGCCACGCAACAGGTGGTGGTCGACAGCGGGTTGCTGCAACGGATGAAACCGGGCGCGCTGCATATCAATATGGCGACCATCTCGGTCGAACTCGCCAAGCGTTTGACGGCGCTGCATGCGGAACACGGCATCGGCTATCTCGCCGCGCCGGTGCTGGGGCGGGTCGACGTGGCCGCCGCCGGCAAGCTGAATATTCTGGCGGCCGGCGATAGCGAGCGGCTGAAGCAAGCGCAGCCGCTGTTCGATGCCCTCGGCCAGAAAACCTGGCACTTCGGCGCCGATCCGGCGCAGGCCAACGTGGTCAAAATCGCCACCAACTTTACGCTGGCCAGCGCCATTGAAGCGATGGCGGAAGGCAGCGCGCTGGTGCGCAACTACGGCGTGTCCGGCGCCGACTACCTGCAGATGCTGGGCGGCACCGTCTTCGCCGCCCCGGCCTATCAGGGCTATGGCGCGCTGATCGCCGCCGAGAAGTATTCCCCCGCCGGGTTCCGGCTGGCGCTGGGGCTGAAGGACGTCGGGCTGGCGCTGGCCGCCAGCGCCGACAGCCATACGCCGATGCCGTTCGCCGGGGTGCTGAAAGACAACTTCCTCGACGCGATGGCGCAGGGGGATGCGGATCTGGACTGGGCGGCGCTGGCCAAGGTGGCGGCGCGGCGGGCGGGCCTGAAATAACGAACGGGGGCCGAGGCCCCCGTTTTTCCGCTCTCAGAACACGATGTCCGCCGCGGGCACGGCGCGGATCGGCACGCTGAAGCTTTCGATATTCGACAGCGTCTCGTTATGGTGGGTGCGGATCAGCAGACCGTCGGCATAGGGTTTGTCGTGGCAGGTGTGGGCATCCGCCGCCAGCGTCACCGGATAGCCGTGCGCCGCCGCGCTGCGCACCGTGGTGTCGATGCAAAACGGCGTGGAGTAGCCGCAAACCACCAGCTGCGATACGCCGTTGGCAATCAGTAACGCACCCAGTGAGGTGCGCAGGAACGAGTCCGGCGTGGTTTTATCCACCCGATGATCGCCCGGCGCCACCTTCAGCGCCGCAAGCACTTGCCAGGCGGCGCTGCCGTGCGGCAGCTCGTCGTCCGGCGTATGGTGCTGAATCACGACAACCGGCACGCCCGCCCGGCGGGCGCGCTCGCTCAGTTGGTTGATACGCGCAACGGTGCCCGCGGCATCCGCCGGCGGCGGCGTAAACAATCCTTCCTGAACATCGATAATCAACAGCGCGGTGGTCATGGCGGCTCCCGAAGAGAAGATAAGTGGCGTCAGCACACCGGCTGGCGCGGGCGGAAAATATGGTCGACGCCCTGCTCCCGCAGCCGATTCACCAGATCGTGCCCGCCGTTCGGCGTGGCGTGTGCCAGCTGCCGCTCGGCGGTAAACACCGGGCTGGCCCAGAACAGGTTCACCGGATCGCCGTACTGCTGCGGCAGAGCCAGGTGCGCACTATGCGGATAGAAGGACGACGATAAAATATAACCCTCGTAGCCCAGCGGCGCCACGTCCGACTCCAGCGTATGCCCTTCGCCGATCCAGGTCAGCCGCGCCCACGGCGCGTGCGCGAAACCGGCCAGCGCACTGGCCATCTGCACCGCGTTGTCTTCGGTCATGTATTGACTGTCGATGGCGATCGCCATCTCCATGCGGCGATAGCGCGAAGCCTCGTCGTTGAACAGGATCTCCACCCACGGCATCGGCCGGATGCTCACCCCCATGGTGAGGAAGTAATAGATGCCGTCTCGCTCGTGCTGGGTGATGGCCATCGGTGGCCACTTGCCCTGATCGATGGCGTAGTACTTCACCGAAGGGCCAAAATGCGGCTCATAGCGCGCCTGAAAATCGCGCTGCATCTTCGGCCACGGATTGCCCTCTTCACGCTGCCAGCTGCGCCAGAACTGGCGGGTGCTCTCCGCCTGCGCATACTGGGTGTTGGTCGAGGCCGAGCCGAGCGGATAAGCCAACGGGCTCTCCTTGATGCAGCTGGCGGAATAGCACACCGAATGGTCGATATACAGACTCCAGCCGGGGATCACCGCCAGCAGTTGGCCGTAATACCACAGGGCCGCGCCGTCGTCGCTTTCGCTCCACACCACCATCAGCCCTTCCGGGTTCAGCGGCGCTTCGCCTTCCAGGTTGCGGCAATACTCCGCCGCCAGCATCGGCGGCTGCCCTTGTTCCAGCGCGGCGCGATCTTCCTGCAGCGGCGCGGCGGCCAGGTTGCGCAGCCAGCAGGCGCGCACCTGATAGCGATCGCTGTAGGCTTCGGCGGGATAGATATAAAAATAGGCTGCCCTGCTCCCTTGCTGAACCACCGCAACCAGCGTCTGGTTCTCATTGCTGACTTCAGCAAGTACGTATGACTCGTTCATATCACCTCAATAGGGTCAGGGCGCGGCAGAATCGGCTGCGCGCTAAAAATGGAATGTGGTTTTGCCCCCAAGTGTAAAACGCATTACTGGCCGGATCACCCGTAAAAGTCTCAAAAGCGGCCGTAAACGAAGATAAACAAAGACTAATTATAGCGGCTGTGGCTCATGACGGCTGAGTGATGCGCCGCACCGCGCGCTGATAGGAGCCGTTGCGCATCGACGCGCCCAGCACCTTGCCGAGGCCTGCGGCGCCCGTTCGCACCAGCCGCCGCCGCAGCGCGCCCGGATGAAAACCGAACTGCCGCTGCGCCCAATCGGGTAACAGATCGATGCCCGCCTGCATCACCACCCCGCCGAGCGGGCGCGCCAATGCGCTCGGTGCCGGCGCCTTCAGCAGAATGCGCGCCACCTCTTGCGTGCGTTCATCGCAGACCAGCTGCGGCCGCATCGCCTGCAGGTATTCTTCTATCTCCGCGCAGGACTGAGGAATTGCAGTCGCCCCCAGCGCGGCGGCCACGCGCGCCGCTTCGCGGTAGTATTGATCCTGCAAATCGCGGGAAAGATGGGGGTTGCGGTAGCGCAGGTGGCTGGCCAGAAAACGGCTGCTCTCCGCGACGTGTACCCAGGTCAGCAGCGCCGGATCGCTGGCGGCATAAGGCGTGCCGTCGCTGCCGACGCCGGTCACCCGCAGATGGATGGCTTTAACTTTGGCGATCAGCCGCTCCGCCTCGGCGGTCGGGCCGAAGGTGGTGACCGACACGAACTGGCTGGTGCGGCGCAGACGGCCAATCATATCTTCGCGGAAGTTGGAGTGATCCCACACCCCGGCCAGCGCCAGCGGGTGCAGCATCTGCAGCAGCAAGGCGCTGACGCCGCCGCACAGCATCGGGGTGAAATCGCGGTGTACCTGCCAGATGACCGACTGCGGGCCGAACAAGCCCGGATCGCCCGGTGGGTTCTCAAAATCGACGCCGCCGAGCGCCAGCCCGGTCAGGCTGAGCACCTGTTTTTCTATCGCTGCGCGTACCGCTTCCATCCTGCTGCCCTCTCGCTCATTCAGCGGCCAGTGTATCACGCGGCGGGCGCCCCATTGCGCCCTGCGGCGGTTGAAAGCATTAACTTACTGAATTACATTTATTATACCGCCGGCAGAAAGGCGGGCCTATTCGATCCACTGCAGAGGCGCTTTGCAGGGCGTTAACCCACGTTAATTCGGCACTAACCCCACAAAACCTCTATCTAGTTTTTTTCCTCCAACTTAGATAGCAGAGAGTTCGATGATTACCATCAGAGCACGCGCGGCGGAAGACAACGCGCAATTGGCAGATATCTGGCTGCGTTCGGTGCGCGCCACTCACCATTTTTTAACCGAAGACAACATCGCGCAGCTGTTCCCGCTGGTGCTGAACGACTACCTGCCGGCGGTTAACGTCTGGGTGGCCGAAGAGCGGCCGGGGCACCCCTGCGGCTTTATCGGCCTGAACGGCAACAAGGTGGAGATGCTGTTTATCGACGCCGATCAGCGCGGCAAAGGGGTGGGCAAAGCGCTGCTCACCCATGCGGAAACGCTGCACGATGAGCTGCAGCTGGACGTGAACGAGCAAAATCCGCAGGCCAGCGGCTTCTACCGCCACTACGGGTTTGTCATCACCGGCCGCTCGCCGCTCGACGGCCAGGGCAACCCGTTCCCGCTGCTGCACATGAAGCTGGACAAACGCTAGCCCTCCCGCCGGCCGCC
>OKMJ01000169.1_pt1 | contig 11138 bp, 9 predicted proteins | sample 1612461 | NCBI WGS metagenome assembly OKMJ01 (sample SAMN04436797, study PRJEB24849) | human gut metagenome | biome: human gut; feature: NICU; material: stool | host: Homo sapiens | place: USA: Saint Louis, MO | collected 2011-04-14
GGGGCAGCCCGTTCGTGCTGATTTTCCATGCCCTGAACAGCAATCTGGTGGCGACCGTGCTCAACGTGGTGGTGCTGACCGCCGCGCTGTCGGTCTACAACAGCGGCGTTTATGCCAACAGCCGCATGTTGTTCGGGCTGGCCAGCCAGGGCAATGCGCCGCAGGCGCTGACGCGGGTTAACAAGCGCGGCGTGCCGGTGCTGTCCATTGCGCTATCGGCGTTGATTACCTCGATCGGCGTGCTGATTAACTACCTGATGCCCGGCAAGGCGTTTGAGCTGCTGATGGCGCTGGTGGTTTCAACGTTGGTGATCAACTGGGTGATGATCTGCCTGGCGCACCTGAAATTCCGCGCCGCCAAGAACCGCCAGGGCGTCATTCCCAGCTTTAAGGCGCTGTGGTACCCGTTCGGCAACTACCTGTGCCTGGCGTTCCTCAGCCTGATTCTGGTGATTATGTATTTCAGCGAAGGGATCCGCATTTCGGTGTTGCTGATGCCGGTGTGGATTGCGGTGCTGTGGTGCGGGTTTATGCTGACGCGCCGTAAAGGCGCCAAGCGTTAATCGGTATGCTGCGGAGGCGTATTGCGCGCCTCCGCTTCTCTTCTCGTTAGCCGCGCGGCATAAAGGCTCGCCCCTCACTATGCCCCCGCCCCAGCAGTTTCCGACACAGCAGCAGCAGGGTGCTGATCACGTCGATGGCGACCACGCTGAGCATCAGCAGGGTCAGCATGAAGAATCCGAGCAGCGAACCGCCCAGCACCACCAGCGGGGCAGGTACGCGCAGACGGCGCAGCTTCATGGCGAAATACATTTTCCAGTATTGCTTCTGCGCCAGCAGCGCGCTGCGAATACGGCGCCCCAGGCCGATGCCTGATTTGCGGGATGTAGAACGACTCATAACTTCTCCTTTTCTGTATGCCCTACAAGTCAATCACAAAGATCTTAAGAGAGTCTTAACGGGCTCTTGGCGGCCCTGGCTGTCTCACCGGAGTGAGACAACAGCATACGGCAAAAGGTCCCGAGATGCAGCGCACGGCTGACAAAGTGCGAGCTTCATCGGGTTTGTTACACTGAAAGTCATGCCCGTGCAGGGCGCAGTGGTCGGGAGAAAAGGCAGGATGAAGAGAATCAACCGTTATTACGACGCGGCCAAGGCGCATCACACGCCGGAGGGATTTCGCAACCCGGAACCCTCGCAGCGCCAGGAGGGCGACCTGCAGCGTTGGCAGGATGAACGCAAGCGGCAGGGGCTGCCCAGGCCGCCGCAGCAGGGCTACGCGCAATTTACCGAGCGTTGGTGGCAACCCGCCGATCTCAGCGGCGGCGATGACAGCATTTGGTGGCTTGGACATGCGTCAATGCTGCTGCGGCTGGGCGGGCGCTATATCCTGATCGACCCGGTGTTGTCTGAACGCGCATCGCCGCTGAGCTTCTACGGCCCGAAGCGCAGAACGCCGACGCCGCTGACGGTGGGGCAACTGCCGGCGGTGGATGCGGTGCTGATCTCCCATAATCATTATGATCATCTCGACAGGCGCACGGTGCGGCAGCTGGCGCGGCGCTTTCCACAGGCCGAGTTTATCGTGCCGCTCGGATTGAAGCGCTGGTTTCGCCGCTATCGGCTGAAGGTGCATGAACTGGACTGGTGGCAGAGCCTGTCGCTGGGCGAACTGACGGTCTACGCCACGCCGGCGCGGCATTGGAGCATGCGCACGCTGTGGGATCGCAATCGCTCGTTGTGGTGCGGCTGGGTGATCCACCATCCGGCGCTGCGGTTTTATTTTTCCGGCGACAGCGGCTATTCGGAACGGCTGGCGGAGATCGGTCAACGGCTGGGGCCGTTCGACGTGGCGGCGCTGCCGATTGGCGCCTATGCGCCGCGCTGGTTCATGCAGGAGCAGCATATGGATCCGCAGCAGTCGGTGACGTTGTATCGCGAGCTGAATCAGCCGCGCGCCATTCCCATCCATTGGGGGGTATTCGAATTGGCGGACGAATCGCTCGACGAGCCGCCGCAGCAGTTGAACCTGGCGCTGAGCGAGGCGGGGCTGGATCAGCATCAATTCCACCCGTTGAAGATTGGCGAGCGCATCGCGTTGCAGGACTCGCAGCAAGCGTTCTCTCTTCGCCCTGCGGTACCGGGGAAAGAATAAGATCAACGGTTTGAAAGCGTGGCGGTAATTAGCAGAATCGATAAGCACGGGTGGTGATTCAAATAACCACCCGATCTTCAAGATTTAATTCCATGCCACACTTTCGCTATTCATAAGATTATTCCGGTTATTCAGACTCGTGGCTTTCGGATTATTTAGGATGAAACAACCGGCCAGCGGGAGAGGCGTCTGGAGGTTGCATGCTTATGCAACCGTTGCCCGCGGTACCCGCTTCACTTGCGCCTTCCGACGCGATGGGGTTCTCACCCTGTGGCGGCAGGGTTGAAGACCGACGATGAATGCGCTTTCCGGCGCTAAAGGGTCGGAGGAGCATTGAATAAATTGGCCCCCGTTCATCGATATTCAAATGTTGCATATGACATTCCATAAAGATTCAAATTTTTTAACGCTATAAGCGGCAAAAAAGCGAAAGTGCCGAGAAGGAGAGGCGTCAAAACGATGAAAGTTTTGTTAAAACGCTATCAGAATGCGGGGTCTGGCGCAGTGATTTTGGCAAGCAGAAAATAGCCGATGCTTCAACATCTTTTGGGCTATTTAAGCAAATGCGGCGCTCGACCGTTTCAAATATGTGCGACATGTCGTTCAGTGATTAAAAATGGCTTGCCATCGCATACAGAGTATGTGATAACGCATCTGGGTAAAACGAGGTACAGTTCTGTATATGTGTGGCATTTTCAGTAAAGAAGTTCTGAGTAAAGACGTTAGCGTTGAATACCGCTTCTCTGCCGATCCTTATCTTAGTGCCTCAAGCAGTAACGACTCTAGTTTGTCTATGTAACGCCCACGGGCGGTTTAAACAATCCAAAGGAAATACTCAAGATGGCAAAGATCAAAGGTCAAGTTAAGTGGTTCAACGAGTCTAAAGGTTTCGGTTTCATCACCCCGGCTGACGGCAGCAAAGACGTGTTCGTACACTTCTCTGCAATCCAGGGTAACGGCTTCAAAACCCTGGCTGAAGGCCAGAACGTTGAGTTCGAAATCCAAGATGGCCAGAAAGGCCCATCTGCAGTAAACGTTACTGCTATCTAATCAGCGTCAGCTGTACAAAAAGCCCGCCTCCGCGCGGGCTTTTTCGTTTTCGTCATCCGGCGGCGATGATGATGCCGGCATACTGGTTGCGGCCTTTGATCCCCGGATGCGTCGGATCCTGCGCGCGCCGATGGCTGTTGCGGCGATAGCTGGTGTACTTGAAGCGCTGCGGCCGCTGCGGGTCGACGTCCGGCGTGCAGATGGTGCAACTGCCGGCGCGGTCAACGGCGGCGAAGCCCAGCGCCGCCAGCTTGTGTTCGGCAATCGCGGCCAAATCCAGATGCCGGTAATGCGGGCTGATCAGCGTGGCGGGCAGCGGCAGGCGCTGTTTAAAATTCTCCACCAGCGCTTCGTCGACTTCGTAGCAGCATGCGCCGGCGGCGGGGCCGATAGAGACCACCCAGTCGGCGGTGTCGCCGTCCTGGCGAATGCGCGCTGCCATCTGTTCCAGAATGCCGTCCAGCAACCCGCGCCAGCCGGCATGAACCGCGGCGATGGCGCCGCCGTCGCGGCGGCTGAACAGCACCGGCAGACAGTCCGCCGTCAGCACGCCGAGCAGAATGCCGGGCTGGCGGGTGTAGAAGCCGTCGGCTTCACCGCACGCCTGCGCCGGTTGCAGCACCTCGACGATACGGGTGCCGTGCACCTGCTTCTTTTCCGGCAGCGTGGCGCTGTAGGGCAGCAGATGCCCCGGCAGCAGCGCGAGTTTGCTGCCGAAGCCGTGCTGAATGTGGGGCACCGCATCGAGCAGCGCGGAACGATCGCTCATAAGTTATTTTCACCTGCGTGAGAAAACAGACTCACAGTGTAGTGCGCGGTGAGGTGAACTATGCGCTGGAAGGCGCGGTGTTTATGGCGGGCGCCTCTATTCAGTGGCTGCGCGATGAGATGAAGCTGATTAGCGACGCGTTCGATTCCGAATATTTCGCCACCAAAGTGAAGGATACCAACGGCGTGTACGTGGTTCCGGCTTTTACCGGACTCGGCGCCCCGTACTGGGACCCGTATGCCCGCGGCGCGATCTTCGGCCTGACCCGCGGCGTGAACTCCAACCATATTATTCGCGCCACCCTGGAGTCGATTGCCTATCAGACCCGCGACGTGCTGGAAGCGATGCAGGCTGACTCCGGGATCCGTCTCCACGCCCTGCGCGTTGACGGCGGCGCGGTCGCCAACAACTTCCTGATGCAGTTCCAGTCCGATATTCTCGGCACCCGCGTGGAACGCCCGGAAGTCCGCGAAGTCACCGCGCTGGGCGCAGCCTATCTGGCCGGTCTGGCGGTCGGTTTCTGGCAAAACCTGGATGAACTGCAGGAGAAAGCGGTCATCGAACGCGAGTTCCGTCCGGGGATTGAAACCACCGAGCGTAACTATCGCTACAGCGGCTGGAAGAAGGCGGTAAAACGCGCGCTGGCGTGGGAAGAGCACGACGAAGCGTAAGATGGGGGAAGTATTCCCGGCTGGCGGCGTAAACGCCTTAGCCGGGCTACACAGCCCGCAGACCGCACAACCCCGTAGCCCGGCTAAGCGCAGCGCGAGCCGGGGAGAAGCCGCGTCGAGTCATGAATCCCTGAGTATCCCCGGGTTGCGGCGTAAACGCCTTACCCGGGCTACAGCCCACAGACCGCACACACCCGTAGCCCGGCTAAGCGCAGCGCGAGCCGGGGGGAAACCGCGTCGATGTATAAAACCCGGGGTATCCCCGGGTTGCGGCGTAAACGCCTTACCCGGGCTATCGCCCGCAGACTGCACAACCCCGTAGCGCACCGCCTCCGGGTTTTTATCAGCCAAATACCGGCAGCAGCAGATAGAGCTTAATCACCAGCGCGTTAACGATATCGATAAAGAACGCGCCCACCATCGGCACCACCAGAAACGCCATGTGCGACGGACCGAAACGGTCGGTAATCGCCTGCATGTTGGCAATCGCCGTCGGCGTCGCGCCGAGGCCGAAACCACAGTGGCCGGCTGCCAGCACCGCGGCATCGTAGTTTTTGCCCATCATCCGGTAGGTCACAAACACCGCATACAGCGCCATAGCCACTGCCTGAACCGCCAGAATAATAATCATCGGCAGCGCCAGCGACGCCAGCTCCCACAGCTTCAGGCTCATCAGGGCCATCGCCAGGAATAGCGACAGGCTGACGTTACCCAGCACCGACACCGCGCGGTCGAACACGCGGTACAGGCCCAGCGCCGACAGGCTATTGCTCAGGATCACGCCGATAAACAGCACGCAAACGAAGGTGGGCAGTTCAAATACGGTTCCCGCCAGCAGTTGCGCAACGATCTTCCCTACCGTTAAACAGATGGCGATCAGCGCGATGCTCTCAATCAGCACCAGCGACGTGATCATGCGCCCCATATCCGGCTTTTCAAACGCAGTCGGCGCGAGCTGATCGTCCGGCGTACCGTCCGGGGAGGAAGAGTGCTTAACCAGATAGCGCGCCACCGGTCCGCCGATCAGGCCACCCAGGACGAGGCCGAAGGTTGCGCAAGCCATGGCCACTTCGGTGGCGTTGGCAAAGCCATAGCGTTCAACAAACAATTTACTCCACGCCGCGCCGGTACCGTGGCCGCCGGAAAGGGTAATCGAACCGGCCAGCAGCCCCATCAGCGGGTCGAGGCCAAGCAGCTTCGCCATGCCGATTCCGAGCGCGTTTTGCAGCAGCAGCAGCCCCACCACCACGATCAGGAACGTCCCCAGCACTTTGCCGCCGGAGCGCAGGCTGGCGAGGTTGGCGTTCAGGCCGATAGTGGCAAAGAAAGCCAGCATCAGCGGGTCTTTCAGGCTCATATCGAAATCGATTTCGATATCCATGCTTTTCTTTAATACCAGCAGCGCCAGCGCGACCAGCAGGCCGCCCGCAACGGGTTCAGGAATGGTGTATTTCTTCAGGAAAGGGACGGTTTGAACGAGTTTTCTACCCAGTAGCAGCACGAGTGTTGCGGCAACGAGCGTCGATAAGGTATCGAGATGAAACATAAAAAAGAGCTCCTTATAGGCGCATGATCCATTCACACGCGACGGTATTCCCGGTGTCGATTGCTTCTCATCATGAGTAATCGGGAAGGGATTTTAAGCAGAAGTACGGAAAAAAGGACAGGAAAAGATATTTTGTAGGGATAATGATGCGATAAAGCATACAAAATGTTAATAAATATTTGACACTTATTCCCTGCTTAAATATTTGCCGCTAAAGAGTGGCAAACGTTTGCTTTTGGTCTACAGTCCGATAAAATCCCCGCTTTGCCACCTTTGGGATTGTTGTGATGTCCGTTAACACCGCAGAATCAGAAAATGCGCAACCGGTTGCGCATAAGCAAACCAGCGAATTAATCTACCGCCTTGAAGACCGCCCGCCGCTACCGCAAACCCTGTTCGCCGCATTCCAGCACCTGCTGGCGATGTTTGTCGCGGTCATCACTCCGGCGCTGTTAATTTGCCAGGCTCTGGGCCTTCCGGCTCAGGATACGCAACACATCATCAGCATGTCCCTGTTCGCCTCCGGCGTGGCCTCCATCATTCAAATTAAAGCCTGGGGCCCGGTGGGGTCTGGTCTGCTCTCGATTCAGGGCACCAGTTTTAACTTCGTCGCGCCGCTGATTATGGGCGGGACCGCCTTGAAAACCGGCGGCGCCGATGTTCCGACCATGATGGCCGCGCTGTTCGGCACCCTGATGCTGGCCAGCTGCACAGAGATGGTTCTCTCCCGCGTTCTGCATCTCGCCCGCCGCATTATTACCCCGCTGGTCTCCGGCGTGGTGGTGATGATTATCGGCCTGTCGCTGATTCAGGTTGGCCTGACCTCCATCGGCGGCGGCTATGCCGCCATGGCCGACCACACCTTCGGCGCGCCAAAAAACCTGCTGCTGGCAGGGATCGTGCTGGCGCTGATTATTATCCTTAACCGCCAGCGCAACCCGTACCTGCGCATCGCTTCGCTGGTTATCGCGATGGCGGCCGGCTACCTGGCGGCATGGCTACTCGATATGCTGCCGGCCAATACCGCGCCGACGGAAAGCAGCCTGATTATGGTACCCACGCCGCTGTACTACGGGTTAGGCATCGACTGGAATCTGCTGCTGCCGCTGATGCTGGTGTTTATGATTACCTCGCTGGAAACCATCGGCGATATTACCGCCACCTCTGACGTCTCCGAGCAGCCGGTTTCCGGCCCGCTATATATGAAGCGTCTGAAGGGCGGCGTGCTGGCCAACGGTCTGAACTCGTTTGTTTCGGCGGTATTCAACACCTTTCCGAACTCCTGCTTTGGCCAGAACAACGGCGTGATACAGCTGACCGGCGTCGCCAGCCGCTATGTCGGTTTCGTGGTCGCGCTGATGCTGATCGTGCTCGGCCTGTTCCCGGCGGTAAGCGGCTTCGTGCAGCATATTCCTGAGCCGGTGCTCGGCGGCGCGACGCTGGTGATGTTCGGCACTATTGCCGCCTCCGGCGTGCGTATCGTCTCCCGCGAGCCGCTGAACCGCCGCGCGATCCTGATTATCGCCCTGTCGCTGGCCGTCGGCCTCGGCGTTTCCCAGCAGCCGCTGATCCTGCAGTTCGCCCCTGACTGGCTGAAGAATCTGCTCTCCTCCGGTATCGCTGCTGGCGGCATCACGGCGATTATTCTGAATCTGATTTTCCCGCCAGAGAAAAACTGATCCTCTCTGACGCTCCGGCCACGCGATGCTGGCCGGAGCGTCAGCATCATCAACCTCACATCATCTCATTACACAATTCCTGTCTTGAGGATTGCGCATAATTCGGGCATAACAGCCTTATGTGCCTCGCTCAGGATCGAAGACCATGAAATTTCTCAGAAAGCTGATTCTCTGGCTGCTGATTGCCCTGCTGGTGGTGATTATTGCCGCTTACTTCCTGCTGCAAACCCAGTGGGGCGGGCGCCAGGCCAGCGCCTGGCTAAGCGACGGTACCGGCTGGAAGGTCTCTTTCAACAAGATGGACCATAATTTCTCCTCGCCACTGCACCTGCAGCTGCAAAACGTCACCCTCGGACGCGACGGCAAACCCGCCACGCTGGTGGCGCAAACGGTGGATATCGGGTTTAGCAGCCGCCAGTTTAGCGACCCGCTGCATGCTGACGAAATCGTCCTCAGCGACGGCACGCTGAACTTCTCCCCTTCTTCCGCGGCGCTGCCATTCGCCGCCGACCGTCTCCAGTTGCGCAATATGGCGTTCAACAGCCCGGAGAGCGACTGGGATCTGAGCGCGCAGCGCGTCACCGGCGGCGTCAGCCCGTGGGCGCCGGAAGCGGGCAACGTGCTCGGCAAGAAAACGCAGATTCAGATGAGCGCCGGGTCGATGACGCTCAACGGTATTGAAGCCAGCAACGTGCTGATTCAGGGGAATATTGATAACGGCGAAGTGTCCCTCTCGACCATTGGCGCGGACGTCGCCCGCGGTACGCTCACCGGCACGGCGAAACGCAGCGCCGACGGCGGCTGGCAGGTCGATAATTTGATGACCGCCGCCACCCAGGCGCGTGAACGTCTGCTGGCCGACAACGCCAAGAAGAAGGCGCAGATCAACGAGCTGCAATCGTTCGTCAGCCGCTTCAGCGCCAACGCCTCTAAATCCAAGCAGGCCACCTCGCGCGCCCGCCAGATCGACAAGATCCAGCTGGAAGAAGTGAAGGCCTCCAGCCGCCAGAACCCGTTCATCCGTTTCGATCAGGACAAGAAGCTGTTCCGTAACGCGCTGGAAGTGGAAGCGCTCACCAAGGGCTTCGACAACGGCCCGCTGTTCAGCAAGCTGAACCTGATGGTGGAAGTGGGTGAGAAGGTTGCGGTGCTGGGCGCCAACGGCATCGGTAAAACCACCCTGCTGAAAACGCTGGTGGGTGATGCGCAGCCGGACAGCGGCACCGTGAAGTGGTCGGAAAACGCCCGTATCGGTTACTACGCGCAGGATCACGAATACGAGTTCGACGATACTCTGACCGTGTTCGACTGGATGAGCCAGTGGAAGCAGGAAAAAGACGACGAGCAGGCGGTGCGCAGCGTGCTGGGCCGTTTACTGTTCAGCCAGGACGACATCAAGAAGAAAGTGAAGGTGCTGTCCGGCGGTGAGAAGGGCCGCATGTTGTTCGGCAAGCTGATGATGCAGCGCCCGAATATTCTGGTGATGGACGAACCGACCAACCACCTGGATATGGAATCCATTGAATCGCTGAACATGGCGCTGGAGATGTACGAAGGCACGCTGATCTTCGTCTCCCACGACCGTGAGTTCGTCAGCTCGCTGGCGACGCGCATTCTGGAAATCACCCCGAACAAGGTGATCGACTTTACCGGCAACTACGAAGACTATCTGCGCAGCCAGGGCATCGTCTAACCCTCGCGGCAACGCACAGGGCGGGAATTATCCCGCCCTTTTTTTATCCGTCATTCCCCGCCGCACACCTCGCAGTGCGGATCCTTCGGCAGTTTCATCTCGCGGAACTGCATGCTCATCGCATCGAACATCAACAGCTTGCCGCGCAGCGGCTGACCATAGTCGGCCAGCAGCTTGATGGCCTCCATCGCCTGCAGGGTGCCGATAGTGCCGACCAGCGGCGCCATCACGCCCGCTTCGACGCAGGTGAGGGCGCTGTCGCCGAACAGCCGGCTCAGGCAGCGATAGCAGGGCTCGCCCGGCTGATAGGTGAACACGCTGAGCTGGCCTTCCATGCGGATCGCCGCGCCGGAAACCAGCGGCCTCTGCTGCGCGTGGCACAGGCGGTTCAGGGCATCGCGCGCCGCCACGTTGTCGGTGCAGTCCAGCACCAGATCGCAGGCGGCGATCTCTGCTGCGACCGCGTCATCTTCCAAACGGCAGTCGATCGCGTCGATGCGGATATGCGGGTTGATGGCGCTCAGTTCCCGCTTGGCGGAAGCGACCTTGCTCTGGCCGATGCGATCGTCGCGGTGCAGGATCTGGCGCTGCAGGTTGGAGAGCGAGACGGTGTCGAAATCCACCAGCACCAGATGGCCGACGCCGGCCGCTGCCAGATATGGCGCAGCGGCGCAGCCCAGGCCGCCCAGCCCGGCGATCAGCACGCGGGCGGCCTTCAGCTTCTCCTGGCCGTCGAAGTCAAAGCCGCGCAGCACGATCTGGCGGTTGTAGCGCAGCGCTTCGGCGTCGGTCAATTCCGGCAGCATGCTCAGCTCCTCAGCAGGGCGTTGAACGGCTCGATCTCCACCGTTTCGCCTACCGCCACCGAACCGCGTTCGCGCTCCAGCACGATGAAACAATTGCCCTGGCTGTAGGAGCTGAAGACGTGCGAGCCCTGGTGGCCGGTGGTGCTGACCTCCAGTTCGCCCGCGGCGTTGCTGCTGAACACGCCGCGCTGAAAATCGAGGCGGCCCGGCGATTTCTTCAACGGGGTCAGCGCCCGTGCGCGCAGGCGCGGCGGCAGGCGCCAGTCGCTGTGGCCGGCCAGCTTCGCCAGCAGCGGTTGCACCAGTTGGTAGAAGGTCAGGGCGGCGGAAACCGGGTTGCCCGGCAGGCCGCAGAACCAGGCGTGGCCCAGTTTGCCGAAGGCGAAGGGTTTGCCGGGTTTGATCGCCAGCTTCCAGAAGCTGACCTGGCCCAGTTCGTCGAGCATCTGTTTGGTGTAGTCGGCTTCGCCGACCGAAACGCCGCCGCTGCTGATGACCACGTCGGCCTGGCTGTCTGCCTGTGTGAAGGCGTCGCGCAGCGCATCGCGATCGTCGCGGATAATGCCGAGATCGAGCACCTCGCAGCCCATCTGCTCCAGCATCAGGCGCACCGCGAAGCGGTTGGTGTCGTAGATTTGGCCCGCCTGCAGCGGCTGGCCGACCGGCTGCAGTTCGTCGCCGGTGGAGAACACCGCCACCTTCAGCTTACGCATCACCTGCACCTCGGCGACGCCAAGCGAAGCCAGCAGCGGCAGCTGCGCGGCGCCCA
>OKMJ01000170.1_pt1 | contig 11117 bp, 10 predicted proteins | sample 1612461 | NCBI WGS metagenome assembly OKMJ01 (sample SAMN04436797, study PRJEB24849) | human gut metagenome | biome: human gut; feature: NICU; material: stool | host: Homo sapiens | place: USA: Saint Louis, MO | collected 2011-04-14
TTTTCCGCCGAGCGCGCCCGCCACGGGGTGGCGCTGATCGTCACCGGCGGGATTGCCCCGGCGCCTTCCGGCGTCACCATGGCGGGCGGCGCGGTGCTTAACGACGCCAGCCATCTCGCTCATCACCGCCATATCACCGATGCGGTACACGAGGAGGGCGGCAAAATCGCGCTGCAGATCCTGCATACCGGGCGCTACAGCTACCAGCCGCAGCTGGTGGCTCCTTCCGCGCTGCAGGCGCCGATCAACCCCTTTACGCCTCACGAACTGAGCCACGAAGAGATCTTACAGCTGATCGATGATTTTGCCCGCTGCGCCCAGCTGGCGCGGGAAGCCGGGTACGACGGCGTCGAAGTGATGGGCTCGGAAGGCTATCTGATTAACGAATTTCTTGCCGCGCGCACCAACCTGCGCGACGACCAGTGGGGCGGCGACTACGCCCGACGCATGCGTTTTGCCGTAGAGGTGGTCAGAGCCGTGCGGGAGCGCGCGGGCAGCGATTTTATTATTGTCTACCGCCTGTCGATGCTCGACCTGGTCAGCGGCGGCAGCACCCTGGCGGAGGTCACCGCGCTGGCGAAAGCGATTGAGGCCGCCGGGGCCACGATTATCAATACCGGCATCGGCTGGCACGAGGCGCGCATTCCCACCATCGCCACTCCGGTACCGCGTGGCGCGTTTAGCTGGGTCACCCGCAAGCTGAAAGGCGCGGTGTCGATCCCGCTGGTCACCACCAACCGGATTATGATGGTCGGGTAGCTGGCGAACACCACGGAGGTGAAGGGAATGCCCAGCGAGATGGCGTCATACAGATAGGAAAAGTTGTACAGGATGATCAACACCAGAATCAGCGGCAGCGAGCGAAACAGCCAGATATAACCCCAGGCCAGCGACGCCAGCAGGTAAGAGCGCGACAGCCGCGCCAGCGCCAGCAGGGTGCCGAACAGGATGCTGAACAGCGTGCCGAGCAGCGTCAGCAGCAGGGTTTGCCCCAGCCCTGCCAGCACCGCCGGCGCGAAGAACCACTCGGCGAACACGCCCCATTCCCAGCGCGCGTTGCCCGCCACCGATTGCACGATGGCGGCCAGAATAAACAGCGAAAACAGCGCGCCGATCAGCCGCAGCGGATAGCGGGCGGGCACCACTTTCAAGACTTCTTGTTTGGACATGTCATGTCTCCTGATACAGATTAAGGGGCCTTAGGCGATTTTCCTTTCCGACGCGCAACAACACGCGTCCTCTGCAATCAGGCTTTTGCGGAACGGCAGGCGGCCATCGTAGGGTGGGCGACTGTATATCTCGCTGTCGACGGTGGGATCGAACTGCGGCTGATACCCGTTGCTCAGATACAGGCCCACCGCTTCGGGCTGGCGAAAGCCGGTGGTTAGATAGAGCTGGCGATATCCCTGCGCCAGCGCCAGCGTTTCCAGCTGCTGCAGCACCCGCTGCGCCAGGCCCTGGCGGCGTAGGTCGCCCCGCGTCCAGATGCGCTTCAGCTCGGCGGTTAGCGCGTCATAGCGTTTGAAGGCGCCCATGGCGATCGGCGCACCGGCGCGCAGCAGCACGATGAAGGCTCCTTGCGGCGGCGCGTACAGATCCAGCGCTTCCGGTTCCTGGTCACCAAAATAGTCGCCGTAGCGCTGACGATATTCGCCGAACAGCCCTTCGATCACCGGGGCGATCAACGGGTCGGTCGGCAGCGTCTGAATGAAGGTGTCTTGCGTCATCGCGCGCTCCTAATCGCCCTGGCCGGGCGGGTTGATTTCCGACTGCGCAAGGCGTTCGGCGCTCTCGCCCCAGCGGTTGACCATGGCGTTCGCCTGCGGGGTCTTCGGCGCGTGAATAGGGGTTGATAGGCCTGCAAATCGATGCCGGTGCCCGCCTGCGCGGCGCCGGTCAGGCTCGGCAAGGCCGCCACGAGGGCGACGGTAACGGTTTTCTGCATAGCGGGTATCCCTGAAAGCGATCTTATTATTGGGTGAATCTGTTCAACGGGCGCTTCAGGCCTAGATGTTCACGCAGCGTGTCGCCGTGGTACGCCTGGCGGAACAGGCCACGTTGCTGCAGGATGGGCACCACCCGATCGACGAAGTGGCCGAAGGCGTTGGGCGTACCGCCGCTGATGATGAAACCGTCGGCGGCTTCGCCGTCGAACCAGCGTTGCAGGCCATCCGCCACCGCTTCCGGCGTGCCGCTGAACACCGGGCGCGGCGAGGCGGCTTCCAGCGCCACCTGGCGCAGCGTGAGGTTGCGCTCGCGGGCGCTGCGCTTGATGGCGTCGGTGGTGCTGCGGAAGCTGTTTTGCCCCAGATCGCCGATGTCGGGGAAGGGGGCGTCCAGCGGATGGCGGGCGAAGTCGTAATGCTCGAAGTAGCGGCCGAGGTAGTTGAGGGCATTCTCGATGCTGACCAGGCGGGCGGTCTCCTGGTACTGGCGCTCGACGTCCGCGTCGTCGTCGCCGACGATCACGCTGACGCCCTGGAAGATGCGCAGATCGTTCGGTTCGCGCCTCTGTTCCACCAGCTGCCGCTTCACGTCCTGGTAGAAATCCTGCGCCTGCTCCAGCGTGTCGTGATGGGTGAAGATCGCATCGGCGTGTTGGGCCGCCAGCCGTTTGCCGTCTTCGGAGGCGCCGGCCTGGAACAGGATCGGGCGCCCCTGCGGCGTGCGGCCGATGTTCAGCGGCCCCTGTACCGAGAAGAATTCCCCCTGGTGATTGAGAGTGTGCAGTTTGCCGGCGCGGAAGAATTCGCCGCTGGCCTTATTACGCACGAAGGCGTCGTCTTCCCAGGAATCCCACAGCCCTTTGGCAACGTCGAGAAACTCGCCGGCGATGCGGTAACGCAGGCTGTGCTCCGGGTGTTCTTTGCGCGAGAAATTTTTGGCCGAGCCTTCCAGCGGCGAGGTCACCACGTTCCAGCCGGCGCGGCCGTTGCTCAGGTGATCGAGGCTGGCGAACTGGCGGGCGACGGTGAACGGATCGCTGTAGGAGGTGGAGAGGGTGCCCACCAGGCCGATTTTATCGGTGGCGGCGGACAACGCGGCCAGCAGGGTGAGCGGTTCGAAACGATTAAGAAAATGCGGAATGGACTTTTCGTTGATATATAGCCCATCGGCGACAAACACGAAATCGAATTTCCCCTGTTCGGCTTTTTTCGCCGTGGCGATATTAAATTCGAGGTTGATGCTGGCGTCGGCGGTGGCGTCCGGGTGGCGCCAGGCGGACATATTTCCCGATGCGCCATGTAGAATGGCGCCCAGCCGCAATTGCCGTTGATTAGTCGCGTTGTCGCTCATCGTGATTATCCTGTCATGCGCCGCAGAGGCGCGCGGTGTCTGATGTGCTCACTATTGATGAGCGGCGGCGGGATGTAAAACAACAAAACAGCATATTCAAATGTTGAAAATTGCAAATATCACGGCGAGCGAAAAAATAATCCCCGACGCGGCATCCGCGGCGTCGGGGAAATACGCTTTACCGTTATTCAGGCGTTGCTGAGGGCTTTTTCCGGCGCGGTGGTTAATTGTTGCAGCGTGCGTTCCGCCAGCAGCGTGAAATATTGCGCGGCGGGGAACAGAGCGCGTTCATCGGGATTGAAACGCGGATGATGCAGGCCGAATTCGCTGGCGGAGCCGATGCTGACGAATACGCCCGGCACATGGTGCAGATACAGCGCGAAATCTTCACCGCCCATCTGCAGTTCCGCCTCTTCGACCCGGTAGCCGGCCTCGGCGGCGACGGTTTTGCTGAACGCCGCCCAATGCGGATCATTGATTACCGCCGGCGGCCCCGGCTGCCAGCGGAGTTCGGCCTGCGCGCCCAGCGCGGCGGCAACGCCGTCGATCACCTGGCGAATTTTGTCCGGCACCTGGCGGCGCACCGCGTCGCTGTGGGTGCGCACCGTGCCTTCCAGCTCCACGGTTTGCGGCAGCACGTTCCAGGTATTGCCGCCTTCGATGCGCGTTACGCTCACCACCAGCGATTCCAGCGAGCTGAAGCTGCGGCTGGGCAGCGTCTGCAGTGCGCCGACGATCTGGCTGGCGGTGACGATGGTGTCGACGCCCTGTTCCGGTTTGGCGGCGTGCGCGCCTTTGCCGGTGATGAGGATCTGGAAACGATCGACGTTGGCGTAGAACGGCCCGGCGCGGGTGGCGAAGGTGCCGGTGGGCAGCTCCGGCGCGTTATGCAGGCCAAATACCGCCGCAACGTTATCCAGCGCGCCAGCGTCGATCAGATGCCGGGCACCGTTGAAGGTCTCTTCCGCCGGTTGGAAGAAGATGCGCACCGTGCCGGGCAGGTCGGCCTCACGCGCTTTGAGCAGGTGTGCGGCACCGAGCATGAAGTGGTCGATCAGCCCCGCATTGCTCTCCACCTCGTCGCAGTGGAGACCGTAGAACGGCACCGCCAGATCTTTGAAGAACTGCGAGCGGTTGCCCGCCACGCCGCTGCGAATGCCGTCGAAGGCCGCCATCGGTGTGCCTTCCGGGTTGACCGGCGTTTGCAGCATCAGCGGCGGCACGGCGCCCACCAGCACCACCTTCGCCACCCGATCGCTGCCGTGGCGGCCGATGTAGCGCGCCACTTCGCCGCCGCCGATGGCGTGGCCGACCAGGATCAGATCGCGCAGATCCAGCGTTTCGATCAGCAGGGCCAGATCGTCGGCGTATTGGTTGATGTCGTTGCCGTGCCAGGTCTGATCCGAACGGCCGTGGCCGCGGCGATCGTGGGCGATCACGCGGAATCCGCTCTGGCCGAAAAACAGCAGCTGGTTGTCCCAGGCATCGGCGGACAGCGGCCAACCGTGGGAGAACAGGATCGGCTGGCCGCGGCCCCAATCCTTATAGAAAATGCGCGCGCCATCGGGCGCGGTGAGGATGCTCATGACGTGTTCCCCGCTCGGTATTGAATTGGATTTTGTACCGGGTAACAGTACGGCAGGCGCAAAGGCAGTGATAACGGAATAATTTTCGCATGATCGCGAGTTTTTTTGCTGAAGAGGCCGGCGTCGCCGCCGGCGCAAAACGTCAGATGTTTTCCAGATCGATGCCGCGCGTTTTCGGGCCGAACAGCCCGATCACCAGCATCACGATCAGCATGCTGGCGACGATAAACGCGATCACCCCCAGCGAGCCGCCGTACTGCAGGATAATGCCGATGATGATGCTGCTGAACACCGTCGACAGCCGGCTGAAGGAGTAGCAGAAACCGACGGCGCGGGCGCGGATGTGGGTCGGGAAGATCTCGGATTGATACGAGTGGTAGCTGTAGGTCAGCCAGGCGTTGGACCAGGTGATGAAGAAACCGCACAGGATCAGCCACAGCGGGTTGTTCTGCAGCGCGAACAGCGAGCCGAAGACCACCGTCACCAGGCAAGACAACACGATCTGCCACTTATTCTCCATCTTGTCAGCGTAGAAGCTGCACAGCAGCGAGCCCAGCGGGTAGGCCAGCGTGATGAAGAAAGCGTACAGCAGGCTGTGGGTGACCGATGCGCCCTTGCCCGACAGCAGCGCCGGCAACCAGTTGCCGAAGCCGAAGAAGCCGATGGCCTGAAAGAAGTTCATCACCACCAGCATCAGCGTGCGATCGCGATACTGCGGCGCCCAGATGTCGCGAAAGCGGCCGCGCAGCGGTGCCCCCTCGGCATCGTCCACCGGGCGCGACGGGAAGTCCGCGGCCGCAACGCCGCAACGCCGTTCCATATCCCGCATCACCTGCCGGGCCTGCGCATAGCGCCGCTGCTGCACCAGCCAGCGCGGCGACTCCGGCAGCCCTTTGCGCACCAGCCAGATCACCAGTGAGGCCAGCGCGCCGGCGATCACTACGTAGCGCCAGCCGCTCAGGCCCCAAATCGTCTGCGGCACCAGCCACCAGGACATCAGCGCCACCGCCGGCACCGACAGGAACTGCACGAAGAACGCGAAGGCGAAAGCCCGAGTGCGCAGATGCGCGGGCACCCATTCCGTCAGGTAGGTATCGATGGTCACCAGCTCGATGCCGAGCCCGACGCCCACCAGAAAGCGCAGAAAGATCACCCACTCCGCCTGCTGTTGAAACGCCAGCAGCAGCGAGAAGGCGCCATACCAGATCAGGGCGAACATAAAGGTGGCGCGGCGGCCGAAGCGATCGGCGTACGGGCTCAGCAGGCTGGCGCCGACGAACAGGCCAAGAAAGGTGGCGGAGGCGAAGGCCGCCTGGTCCGATACGCCGAAGACGCCCTGCGCGCCGGTGTGGAAAATGCCGTCGGCGATAAGGCCGGTGCTGATATAACCGGTCTGGAAAAGATCGTAGAGTTCGAAAAAGCCGCCCAGCGACAGCAGAATAATAAAGCGCCACAGGCCGGCCGACGCGGGCAAGGCGTCGATTCTGGCCGCCAAATCCCGCGCATGGATCGGCGACGCCGCTACAGAGTCACTCACCATTAACCTCGCATTAACATTTTTGATGACTTTCTATGCTAGCGAAGCGGCGTCGGAGTTAAATTTTTAATTAGCAGACTATGAAAAAAAGTTAAGCATAAAACGCTGCAGCAGCCTGTTTTATAGCAGGAAAATGCAACGCGGGATGCCGCAGCGGCATCCCGAATCGGTGGCTTAACGGCTGGGGTGCTGCTGCAGCCGTTCGCTGCGGTAGAAGCTCAGCAGGCACCAGCCGAGGGCGATCAGTGCCAGCGGCGCGGCGACGAAGCCGATGTTGCCCATGCCCAGATGCAGGCTTACCTGGTTGCCCAGCAGCGCGCCGCTGCCGATGCCGAAGTTGTACAGGCCGGAGAAGATCGCCATCGCCACGTCGGTGGCGTCCGGCGCCAGGCTCAGCACTTTGGCCTGCATCGACAGGCCGATGGCCATGATCGCCATGCCCCAGAAGATGCACAGCACCGTCAGGTGGCTTTCACTGCCGGCGGCCGGCAACAGCAGCAGCAGGCTCAAGGCCAGCAGCGTGATGGCGCCGATAAAGAAGCCGGAAGGAAAACGCTCGCTGTAGCGGCTGAACAGCAGGCTGCCGACGATGCCGGCGGCGCCGAACAGCAGCAGCATCAGCGTGGTGAAGTTCTCCGACAGCCCGGCCACGGTCTGGATAAACGGCTCGATGTAGCTGTAGGCGGTGAAGTGCGCCGTCACCACGATGACGGTCAGCATGTACAGCGCCAGCAGCGCCGGGCGTTTGAACAGCAGCGGCACGCTGGCCAGCGAACCGGAGTGCTCGCTTTTCAGCACCGGCAGCAGGCGCCACAGCAGCACCAGCGCCAGGGTGGCGCACACCGCGATGCCGATAAAGGTCATGCGCCAGCCGAGCAGCTGCCCCACCACCCGCCCGAGCGGCAGCCCGAGCACCATCGCCAGCGCGGTGCCGCCCGCCAGCAGGCTCAACGCCTGGGCTTTCTTGCCCGGCGGCGCCACGCGGATCGCCAGCGAAGCGGTGATCGACCAGAACACCGAGTGCGCCAGCGCCACGCCGGCGCGCGAGATGACCAGCGTGGTGAAGTTCCAGGCCACGGCGGTCAGCACGTGGCTGGCGATAAACAGCATGAACACGCCGATCAGCAGCTTGCGGCGCTCGATTTTGCTGGTCAGCAGCATGCACGCTAACGAGGCGGCGGCGACGATCCAGGCGTAGATGGTGATGATCAGGCCCACCTGTTCGGTTTGCATCGAGAAGCTGGCGGCAATGTCGCTCAACAGCCCGACCGGAATAAATTCGGTGGTGTTGAAGATAAAGGCCGAGACGGCGAGGATAACCACGCGCAACCAGGCGGTTGAGCGCGAAACGGGAGCGTGTTCCATGGTAAACAAAATCCGGACAGGTGCGGGCAAGTAGCGATATTTTAACCAACCGGCCCGCTAAATGCGATACGCGTCACACTTTAATTGTGTGGTTTTTTTCGCCGCATTTCGACACATTCGCAGACACACGGTTGCACAAATGCTGTGCTAATCTCTTGAAGCGTACCAATTTTTCCTGCCGCTCTTCCCCTCCGGCCGCCGCAGACGACGCGCCGCGCCGAAGAACCGCGCGCAGTGTCCATTTGGCGTTTTCTGAGGCGAGGTCATTATGTCCGCGATTTATGATTGGTCCGTGCTCGCATTGCGCAATGTTTACGATCGCCGCATTCAGGGCAAGCCGGTGCTCGACAGCGCCGCGCTGTTCCCCGACGCCGAACGTTTCACCGCCCAGTGGCGGCAGATCCGCGAAGAGGCGCTGACCGTCGCCCACGATCTGCACAATATTCCCCGCTTTCACGAGATCATGATCCAGCAGGCGTCGATTTCCGCCAACGACGCGCGCGACTGGCGCATGTTCATCATGAAGGCCTACGGCCAGCCGATCGCCCGCAACCTGGCGCGCTGCCCGACGCTGGCGGCGTTAATCGCTTCGTCCCCGGACGTGCTGTCCGCCTCACTCTCCTTCCTGGCGCCCGGCAAGCAGGTGCCGCCCCACCGCGGGCCGTTTCGCGGCATTCTGCGCGGCTATCTGGTGCTGGACATGCCCAAACGCGCCGACGGGGTGCCGGCGGCGGTGCTGAAAGTGGACGGCCGCGAATACCGGCTGCACGAGGGGGAGTTCATGCTGTGGGACGACACCTTCGAACACGAAGTGTGGAACGACAGCCCGCAGGTGCGCACCGTGCTGCTGCTGGACATCCGCCGCCGCGACATGCCCGGCGGGCTGCGGCTGCTCTCCAGCGCCATCATCGCCCTGGTGCGGCTGAACGTGCGCTGGATGCAGAAACAGTTCTGACTGCGGCGCTCAGGCGCTTAACCGTCCTGAGAGGTCGGGCATTGCTGCGCTAGCCACTGCTCGGTGGTGGTGGTGGCTATGCCCTGGCGCGCATTGAAGGTTTTCGCCTTATCCCAGGCCACGCCGTCGGGCCGGGCGAAAGCCAGCCGGTATTTGGCGCCGACGTCACGCGGATGGTTACGCACTTCCTCCTGCAGCCGCTCTTTGTCCAACAGGACTCTGTTGACCTCTACGCCCCAGTGCGCCTGCATGACATCGGCAAGCTCGCGGTAGGTCAGCGTGTCCCCGGCGATATAGACCACCTGGTTGCGAAACGCGGGCCGATGGAAAAAAATCGCGGCCGTCAGCCGGCCAATGTCCTCGGGGGTGGTCAGCGTCACCGCGTAGCCCCAGTCGCCCAGCGCGCGCACCGTTTTGGTTGCCGCATCCACCACGCCAAAACCCGAGTCAAACAGGTAGCTGGTGAAAATACCCGTGGAAACAATCACCCACTCCGTCGCCTTCTGCGCACGCAGCAGATGGCGCACTTCGAGCTGTTCATCCCACACCTGTTGCCCGCTGCCTGTGCCGACAACATCGTAGTCCACGCCGAACTGCCACGGGAAGTAACGCGCCACGCCCGCCTGCAAAACGGCCCAGGTGATCTTTATCTGCGTGCCCGCCCCGCCGACAAAGCCGCTGCAGTTGATCACCGCGTCAAAGCAACGCAGCAGCGCGCTCAGCTCATCCACGCTGTTTTGCTGCAGATCGCCTTCCACTACAGCGATACCGAGCCGCGCCAGCGCATCCCGCCGCGCCCGATGCGGGCCGGTGACGGCGCGAGCGGCCTCCGGCCGGAGGAGCACGCTGATTTTTAAAGCGTGGTGTAACCGGGCCTGCCGGCTCATCGCGCGCAATACCGGCAGCCCCAGTTCACCGGCGCCGAGTATGAGCACGGTATTGATGGATGGATTTGTGGATTTCATTCTTGCCTCCTGTCTTGACACTGCGTCATCCTGACAGCTGACAAAAACGGGTTCAATTAGGTACACGCGTGATACTGGAGATGAATATGACGAGCGATCGGGAAGCGCTGTTGCAATTTTCGCAGGCGTTCTGTGAAGAATTGAGCGACGACGATGAAGGGTTGAAGCGTGAGGTCCTCGCGCATGCGGGCAACCGTTGGTCGCTGGGGGTATTGCATATCCTGGGCACCCACGGGCCGCTGCGCCACGGCGAAATAGGCCGCCAATTAGCGGGCGTGACGCAGAGAATGCTGACGCGGACGCTGCGCCATCTCGAGCGGGACGGGTTGATATCGCGCTGCGATTATCAGGAAAAGCTGCCCCGTGTGGTTTACGCCATCACCGACGCGGGGGAAGAGATGCTGCTCAACATGCTGCCGCTCTGGTCGTGGATTATCGCCTCCGCCGATGCCTTCAGGGCGGCCCGCTCGCACTACGATGATCAAGAACGTCACGCCACCGAGAGATGACTGCGGGCCTCCCTGCCCGTGGGGCGGCATTCAGCCGCCGCCCAGATAGGCCTTTCTTACCTCCGGATCGTTCAACAGCTCCTGCCCGCTGCCGGTGAGGCGGATCTGGCCGTTGACCATCACATAGCCGCGATCGGACAGCTTCAGCGCGTGGTTGGCGTTCTGCTCCACCAGAAACAGCGTCATGCCGCTGCGGGTCAGCTCGCGCAGCACGCCGAAGATCTGCCGCACCACGATCGGCGCCAGCCCCAGACTCGGCTCGTCCAACAGCAGCAGCTTCGGCCGGCTCATCAGCGCGCGGGCAATCGCCAGCATCTGCTGCTCGCCGCCGGACAGGGTCATCGCTCGCTGGTTGCGCCGTTCCTTGAGGCGCGGAAACAGCTCGAACATGCGCTGCAGATCCTCCGCCAGATAGCGGTTGCCGACGGTGATGGTGCCCATCAGCAGGTTCTCCTCCACGCTCATGTCCGGAAAGATGCGCCGCCCTTCCGGCGCTTGCGCGATGCCGCCGGCCGCCACGTAGTGCGTGGAGCGGCGGCTGATGTCCTCGCCGCCAAACAGGATCTGCCCGCCGGCGATGCGCGGCTGGCCGAAGATCGACATCAACAGCGTGGATTTGCCCGCGCCGTTGGCGCCGATCAGCGCCACCGTCTCCCCGGCGTTGACCTGCAGCGACACCTTGCGCAGCGCCTGGATCGGCCCGTAAAACACGTCCACTTCGCGAAATTCCAGCATCGCTTCGCTCATCCCGCCAGCTCCTCTTCGTCCGCGCCCAGGTAGGCGGCGATCACCGCCTCGTTGTGCTGGATCTCCTGCGGCGTGCCGCGGGCGATCACGTCGCCGTGATCGAGCACGATCACCCGATCGGAGATCTCCATCACCATGCCCATGTCATGCTCGATC
>OKMJ01000171.1_pt1 | contig 11087 bp, 10 predicted proteins | sample 1612461 | NCBI WGS metagenome assembly OKMJ01 (sample SAMN04436797, study PRJEB24849) | human gut metagenome | biome: human gut; feature: NICU; material: stool | host: Homo sapiens | place: USA: Saint Louis, MO | collected 2011-04-14
TCCTAATGGTGACTTTCCTAGTAGGAGTCGATTCACTCGCTTAAGTTCAAACTTATACGCGATCTTCGTCACCTATCGGGTGATGGGTAAAAACTACGACGCGGCGGTGCTGGCTGCCGGCCACTGCGGCTTCGGCATGGGCGCCACGCCGACGGCGATCGCCAACATGCAGGCGATCACCGATCGTTTCGGCCCGTCGCACGTGGCGTTTTTGGTGGTGCCGATGGTGGGGGCGTTCTTTATCGATATCGCCAATGCCATCGTCATCAAGCTGTATCTGCTGCTGCCGGTGTTCCCGGCGGTGGGGTGATATCGCGGGTTATCGCGAAAAGGGCGCCTGCGGCGCCCTTTTTTATGCGTTGGAGTAGCGCGCCTTCTCCGGCAGCCAGCGTTCGATCAGCGCCTGGGCGTGCTCCGGATAGTGCTGATGGAGATGGCGAGCGACGCGCTGCACTTCGGGGATCATCGCCTGATCGCGCAGCAGATCCGCCACCTTGAATTCGGCGCTGCCGGTCTGGCGGGTGCCCAGCAGCTCGCCCGGGCCGCGGATCTCCAGATCGCGCTGCGCGATGACGAAGCCATCGTTGCTGTCGCGCAGCACCTGCAGGCGCGTTTGCGCAGTCTTGCTCAGCGGCGTTTTGTACAGCAGCACGCAGTGTGAGGCCACGGCGCCGCGCCCTACGCGGCCGCGCAGCTGGTGCAGCTGCGCCAGGCCCAGCCGCTCCGGGTTTTCGATGATCATCAGGCTGGCGTTCGGCACGTCGACGCCGACTTCGATCACCGTAGTGGCCACCAACAGCTGCAGCTCGCCCTGTTTAAACGCCTGCATCACCGCCTGCTTTTCCTGCGCTTTCATGCGGCCGTGCACCAGCGCTACCTTCAGCTCTGGCAGCGCGGTTTTCAGTTCTTCCCAGGTGGCTTCCGCCGCCTGCGCTTCCAGCAGCTCGGACTCTTCGATCAGCGTACATACCCAGTAAGCCTGCCGCCCCTCTTCCAGACAGGCGCTCTTCACCCGTTGAATGATGTCGGCGCGGCGGGGATCGGGGGTGGCGACGGTGGTCACCGGCGTACGGCCCGGCGGCAGCTCGTCGATGACCGAGGTATCGAGATCGGCATAGGCGGTCATTGCCAGCGTGCGCGGGATCGGCGTGGCGGTCATGATCAGCTGATGGGCGTGGAAGCCTTGCTCTTCGCCTTTCTCCCACAGCGCCAGCCGCTGATGCACCCCGAAGCGGTGCTGCTCATCGATGATCACCAGCGCCAGCCCGTTGAACTGTACCTGCTCCTGGAAGATGGCGTGGGTGCCGACCACCATCGACACCTGGCCGCTGGCGATAGCCTCCTGCTGCGCGATGCGCGCCTTGCCTTTCTGTTTGCCGGCCAGCCAGCCGACCTCCAGCCCCAGCGGTTCAAACCACTGACGGAAATTGTTGGCGTGCTGCTCGGCCAGTAGCTCGGTCGGCGCCATCAGCGCTACCTGCTTGCCGTGCGCGATGGCGCGCAGCGCCGCCAGCGCCGCTACCAGCGTTTTACCGGAGCCGACGTCGCCCTGCACCAGCCGCATCATCGGAAAGTCTTTTTGCATATCGGCTTCGATGTCGGCCACCACGCGCGTTTGCGCGCCGGTCGGCGAGAACGGCAGCTGGGCGAGAAAACGGTTTTTCAGCCGATCGTCTGGCAGCAGCGGCTGCGCCTGATAGCTCTGCGCGCCGGCGCGCACCGCCAGCATGCTGAGGTTATGCGCCAGCAGCTCTTCGAGGATCAGGCGTTTTTGCGCCGGGTGTTTGCCCAGCTCCAGATCCGTCAGCTGGATGTCCGGCGGCGGGCGATGCAGGGTGTGCAGCGCCTGCGGCAGGCTCATCAGGCCGCCGCTCAGCTCTGGCGGCAGCAGCTCGGCGATAGCGCAGGTATCCAGCAGCTCCAGCGCCTGATCGGTTAGCTTGCGCAGCGTGGCCTGCCGCACCCCTTCGGTGGTGGGGTAGACCGGCGTCAGCGACTCTTGCAGCTCAACCTCGCTGGCTTCGCCCTGAATGCGGTATTCCGGATGGATGATTTCCGCGCCGTGGTTGCCGCGCTTGATCTCGCCGTAGGCGGTCACGCGGCGGCCTGTGGCCAGGCTGTTCTTCATTGCGGCGTTGAAGTTGAAGAACCGCATGGTGAGGATGCCGGTGCCGTCGCTGATCTGGCAGGTCAGCATGCGGCGGCGGCCGAAGCTGATGTCGCTGCGCAGCACTTCCCCTTCTACCGTGGCGTAGATGCCCGGCAGCAGATCGTTGATCGGGTAGAGGCGGGTGCGGTCTTCGTAGCGCAGCGGCAGGTGCAGCAGCAGATCCTGAATGGTCTCGAGGCCGAGTTTGGCCAGTTTGCCCGCCTGGCTGGCGCCAACCCCGGAAAGCGTGGTGAGTGGGACAGCATCCAGCAGGCGGCCTTTCATTTGCGCACCGTCGCCTGCATGGCCGCCCACCATTCGGCGCTGGCGACCACCTGGCCCTGCTCGTCAATCTGCGGGCGTGGCAGCCCTTTGCGCTTGGCCACGTTGGCCAGCACCGGGTAGCCGCCTTCGAACAGCAGACGCTGCTGCTCTTCTTTATCCAGCATGCTGTTGTCGCGGCGATACAGGCCGGCATTCTGCCGCTGGCGCTGCGCTTCATACAGGATCAGCGCCGAGGCCACGGAGACGTTGAGCGATTGCACCATGCCGATCATCGGAATGACGATGTCCCGATCGGCCAGCGCCAGCGCTTCTTCGGTGATGCCGGTTTTTTCCTGGCCGAGCAGCACGCAGGTGGGCCGGGTGTAGTCCACCTCGCGGAAATCGACCGCGCGCGCAGACAGATTGGTGGCCAGAATTTGCATGCCCTGCGCTTTCAGATGACCGACCGCGTCGCCGATGGAACGATGGGTTTTGACGCTGACCCAGCTGTTGCTGCCGGCGGCGGAGGAAACCAGGGTGCGCATGCGGGTGGTGGGCCACACGGCGTGGACCTGATGCACGCCGACGGCGTCGGCGGTGCGGATAATGGCGGAGACGTTATGCGGCTTGTGCACTTGCTCCAGGCAGACCGTCAAATCCGGCTGCCGGGTCGCGAGCATTTCACAAATCCGCGCATAGCGTTCAGGACTCATAAGCGCTAGTTTCGGTTGCGGTTAACTTTGATCACATCCGGCATGATACGGATTTTACGCATAATGTTTGCCAAATGGATGCGATCGCGGGTGGTCAAGCGGATAAAGGCGCTATAAACCCGACCGTCTTTCTCTTCGGTGTTCAGGCTCTGAATATTGGACTCGGCCGCGTTGATCGCCGCCGTCAGGTTGGCCAACGCGCCCTGGTGGTTGAACATATCCACCTTGATCTCGGCGATGAACTCCTGCTCGGTCTCTTTATCCCACTCGACCGCCATGAACTTCTCAGGCTCTTTCTGATAGCCGCGAATATTGCGGCAGGACTCATGGTGGATCACCAGCCCTTTGCCCGGGCTGACGTGAGCGATAATCGGATCGCCCGGAATCGGACGGCAGCACTTGGCGAAGGTGATCAACACCCCGTCGGCGCCCTTGATGGCCAGGTTACGCACGCCGGAGGATGCGCCCAGGCTGGACTGATCGCCCTGCAGGTTCTTCGCCACCACCACGCTCATGGCGTTGCCGAGGCCGATTTCCGCCAGCAGATCGTCCAGCGTCGCCAGCTTCATACGGTCCAGCTCGTGCTGAATGTTTTCCTGCGGGATTTCGGCCAGCTTGCGGCTGCCGCCCAGCGCGTGGTTGAGCAGACGGCGGCCGAGGCCGACGGAGTCGTCGCGCTTGAGGTTCTTCAGCATCTGGCGAATTTTGGCGCGCGCTTTCGAGCTGACCACGAAGTTCAGCCAGGCGGCGTTGGGCCGCGCGCCCGGCGCGGTGATGATCTCGACGGTCTGGCCGCTGGTCAGCGACTGCGACAGCGGGTATGGCTGACGATCGACGCGCGCGCCGACGCAGGCATGGCCGATATCGGTATGCACCGCATAGGCGAAATCGACCGGCGTGGCGCCGGCGGGCAGCTCGACGATGCGGCCTTCCGGGGTGAAAACGTAAATCTCATCCGGGAACAGATCGGATTTGACGCTCTCGATAAACTCAAACGAACTACCGGCGCTTTGCTGCAGTTCCAGCAGGCTCTGCATCCAGCGCTGGGCGCGGATCTGCGCCGTGGTGCCGGTTTCGCCCTGTTCTCTTTCCTTGTAAGCCCAGTGCGCGGCTACCCCCATCTCAGCCATCTGGTCCATGTCTTCGGTGCGGATCTGCACTTCGACCGGCACGCCGTGCGGGCCGATCAGCGAGGTATGCAGCGATTGATAGCCGTTGGCCTTGGGAATGGCGATGTAATCTTTCACTCGCCCCGGGCGCGGTTTGTACAGGCTGTGCACCTGGCCGAGCACGCGGTAGCAGGTATCGACCTCTTTCACGATCACCCGGAACGCGTAGATATCCATGATGGAATGGAAACGCTGTTCCTTGAGGTGCATCTTGAGGTAGATGGAGTAGAGGTGTTTTTCCCGCCCGCTGACGCGGCAGGCGATGCCGGCTTCGGTCAGTCGCCCTTCGATCTCGGAGAGGATTTTTTGAATCATCTCTTTGCGGTTGCCGCGTGCGGCTTTCACCACTTCCTTGATCACGCGATAACGGTTCGGATACAGCGCCTCGAAGCCCAGCTCTTCCAGCTCGGTCTTCAGGTGATGAATACCCAGACGGTGGGCGAGCGGGCTGTAGATTTCCAGGGTTTCACGCGCGATGCGCCGGCGTTTGTCGGGGCGCAGCGAACCGAGGGTGCGCATGTTGTGCGTACGGTCGGCCAGCTTGATCAGCACGACGCGGATATCCTGCACCATCGCCATGATCATCTTGCGGAAGTTTTCCGCCTGCGCTTCTTTCTTGTCCTGGAACTTCAGCTTGTCGAGCTTGGAGACGCCCTCAACCAGTTCGGCGACGCTCTTGCCGAACAGCTGTTCCATATCTTGATAGGTGGCTGGGGTGTCTTCGATGACGTCGTGCAGCAATGCCGCCATCAGCGTCTCGTGATCGAGACGCATTTCCGCCAGGATGCAGGCCACGGCGACCGGGTGAGTAATGTAAGGCTCACCGCTGGAGCGTGTCTGGCCCTCGTGCGCGTCGCGCGCGACGAGGTATGCCTGTTTGAGGCGCTTAATCTGCTCCTCGGGCAGGTAACGTTGAATCAGCAGATTCAGGCTTTCAAACAGGTACAAGGCGGACTCGCAGTCTAATTAACGACGACCTTCAGCAATCGCGGTAACCGCTTGAATCTCTGCGGCTTCCTGCTCTTGCTGTTCCTGGCGCTCACGCACGTCGAGGATCTGGCTGGTGATCAGGCCTTCTTCGATTTCGCGCAGGGCGATAACGGTGTACTTGTCGTTCTCTTCCGGAACCAGTGCATCTTTGCCGCCGGTCTGGATCTGACGCGCCCGACGAGCAGCGACCAACACCAGGTCAAAACGGTTACCAATTTTCTCTACAGCGTCTTGAACAGTTACGCGTGCCATATTTGTGCTACTCCACAGGTGACGAAAAGACTGGGCATGATACTGAAACTGCCTTCAGTCTGCCAATAGTTTGCTGATTAAAGCGTCATGCCGCAGCAACTGGCGGCCCAAACGCAGGCGTTCGGCGCGAATGATGGTCTTCAGATCGGACAGCGCCAGATCGAAATCATCGTTCACGATCAGGTAATCGTACTCCGCGTAATGCGTCATTTCCGCCACGGCCTGAGCCATGCGCTTGGCGATCACCTCTTCGGAATCCTGCCCGCGCCCGCGCAGGCGTCGGCCCAGTTCTTCCTTCGACGGCGGCAGAATGAAGATGCTGCGCGCCTGCGGCATTTTGGCGCGGATTTGCTGCGCGCCCTGCCAGTCGATATCCAGAAACACGTCCACGCCGGTCGACAATACTTGTTCGATGGCGGCGCGCGAGGTGCCGTAATAGTTGCCGAACACTTCGGCGTGCTCAAGAAACGCGTCCTGCTCGATCATCCGGCGGAATTCGTCTTTCGAGACGAAGAAATAGTGCTCGCCGTGATTTTCACCCGGGCGGCTGTCGCGCGTGGTGTGCGAAACTGAAACCTGCGTGTCGTACAGCGGTTGCGTCTTTAACAAAGCCTGAATCAGACTTGATTTACCTGCGCCACTGGGAGCAGAGACAATATAAAGCGTGCCTTGAGCCATGATGATGTTCGTTGATAACGGTTGATATGCCAATAACAGCGGATGTGTATTTTCTCCGCACAGTATACACGGCTAACGCGCCGGGTGCAGCGTTAGCTCGCATTTTGCCCGCCGCTTTGCGCGGAAAAAGCGGCGAATGAGCGAATTTGCGCGTCGAAGGGCGACATTTCTGCAGTTTTGGTCTCGGCGGCGGCGCGTTGCCGCCCCGAGATCAGTGATCCGGATGCTGGTAGTTGAACACCGGCAGGCCAAGGCGGAAGCGCAGGGCGATCAGGCGCGCGCTCAGGCCGGCGACCAGCGTGAGGATCACCACCAGATTGTGCGGCAGGCTGAGGTGCTGCAGGCCGATATACAGCCAGGCGGCGCTGAAGGAGATGCCGGCGTAGATCTCCTTCTGGAAAACCAGCGGGATACGGTTGCAGAACATGTCGCGCAGCACCCCGCCGAAGACGCCGGTGATCACCGCGGCGATGGCGGCGATAATGGCGCTGTGTCCCATATCCAGGGCCACCTGCGCGCCGATGATGGAGAAGACGATCAGGCCGACGGCGTCGAGCACCAGGAACAGGCGGCGCAAATGGCGCATCAGGGGAGCCACCCAGGTGGTGACGATCGCCGCTATCGCGACGATGACGATGTATTCCGGGTGTTTGACCCAGCCCAATGGAAAATGCCCGAGCAGCATATCGCGCACCGACCCGCCGCCGATCGCCGTGACCGAAGCGATGATGATCACGCCGAACATGTCCATTTGGCGGCGGCCGGCCGCCAGCGCGCCGGTCATGGCTTCGGCGGTGATGCCGATGATATAAAGGATGCTTAGTAACATAAGGGATTCACAGCGTACTTGCGTCAGAATGATGGCCGGCAGGGTAATCGCCGCCGAGGACGCGCGCCACTGAGTTTTTTTCACCGATGGCGTTTCGGATTAATTTAGCTAATCCAAACTCCGTTTTTATTGCCGATAACCAGCCTTTTTTAACATCTGGCTGTTGATGAAAGCATTAGAAATTTCGCGCTGGTTTCCATCGCTGACTATGCTTTTTGCAGCGAATCCTTCAACCGATAAACCGAGACTGCAGATGAACAATTCCCCGAGATTGGCCGCCGGCGCCGTGGTGGCCGCCCTGCTGCTGAGCGGCTGCGTGGCGCCAGGCCACCAGGCTGTGCCACCCGCCCCGGCTTGTCGCACCGGCGATCCGCTGGTGCAGACAACGCTCTACTTCGGCCTGAATCGCCCGGCGGGGCCGGCGATCACCGCCGCCGAGTGGCAAACCTTCGTCGATAGCCAGGTGACGCCGCGCTTTAAAGACGGGCTGACGGTCTTTGATGCCAAAGGGCAGTGGCTGGGCCACGATGGCAAGCTGGCGCGCGAGAACAGCAAGGCGCTGCTGCTGATCCATGCGCCGGGCAAAGAGAGCGAGATGAATATCGAGGCGCTGCGCAGCGGCTACAAGCAGCAGTTTGCACAGGATTCGGTAATGCGGGTGGATGCGCCGGTGTGCGTGGCGTTTTAAAGCGAACTCCCGGCCCTGCGGCCGGGAGTGGGGATTACAGCACCAGGCCGGCGATGGCCGCCGACAGCAGGCTCACCAGCGTCGAGCCGTAAACCAGCTTCAGGCCAAAACGGGAAACCACGTTGCCTTGCTGCTCGTTCAGTCCCTTGATGGCGCCGGCGACGATGCCGATGGAGGCGAAGTTGGCGAACGACACCAGGAACACCGACAGAATGCCCAGCCCGCGCGGCGACAGCTCCGCCGCGATTTTCTTCAGCTCAATCATCGCCACGAATTCGTTGGCCACCAGCTTGGTCGCCATGATGCTGCCCGCCTTCAGAGCCTCCTCCGCCGGGATACCGATCAGCCAGGCCAGCGGATAGAACACATAGCCGAGGATCTGCTGGAAGCTGATGCCGAGCACCGCGGAGAACAGCGCATTGACGGCGGAGATCAGCGCGATAAAGCCGATCAGCATCGCCGCGATGATCATCGCAATTTTGAAGCCGGCCAGAATGTATTCGCCCAACATTTCGAAGAAGCTCTGATCTTCATGCAGTTTGTTCAGCTTCAGCTCCGGCTCGTCTTCGACCTGATACGGGTTGATGATCGACAGAATGATGAAGGTGCTGAACATGTTAAGGATCAATGCCGCCACTACGTACTGCGCGTCGATCATCGACATGTAGGCGCCGACGATGGAGAGCGATACCGTCGACATGGCGGTCGCGGCCATGGTGTACATGCGGCGCGGCGAGATATCGCCGATGATGCCTTTATAGGCGATGAAGTTCTCCGACTGCCCCAGCACCAGCGTGCTGACGGCGTTGAACGATTCCAGCTTGCCCATGCCGTTGACCTTGGACAGCAAGGTGCCGACCAGGCGAATGATCAGCGGCAGGATGCGGAAATGCTGCAAAATGCCGATCAGGGCGGAAATAAAGATGATAGGGCACAAAACGCCGAGGAAGATGAATGCCAGACCATCCTTGCTCATGCCGCCGAACACGAACTCCGATCCTTGGGCGGCGTAGGCGAGCAGGGTGTCGAAGAAGCCGGCGACGTGTTTGATCACGCTGAGCCCGCTGGCGGAGTGCAGGAAGAAATAGGCCAGCGCGCCTTCGATCACCAGCAGCTGGATGATATAGCGCAGGCGGATTTTCTTGCGATTATTGCTGACCAGCAGCGCCAGGGCGATGATCACCACCAGAGCCATAATAAATTGCAGAATTTGTGGCATAAACGGTCCGTACGGTTCACGGGCAGGAAAAAAACACATTTAGCCACAGCATCGCCGCCCTTTCATTACCTTGCGTGATAATTAGAACAAAATACTTATGGCGTGCGGGATATCTTGCCGATTGTCATCCGCACGCGCTGCTCGGCAGTTTTTCATAAGCTTCCCGGTGGCCGGTTGCCCAGAGGCCTGCCGGCACGCAACCTGATGCAATCGCCGTCACTCGCGTGCAAACGCCTGGAATCTGGCTCGCAACTGGCGCTTTTTCATGGCGTAAAGCGTGGTTTTCTCGAGAGAGGCAGAGAAAAATGCCTGAACAGAGCGCCACGACCGGCGCGTATTTTCTCGGACAAGGAGGCGAACGATGAATACCGGCACGTTGCTCAGGGCGCTGGCCAACGGCGTTAATCCCGACACCGGCGAGCTGTTGAGACCGGCTTCGGCGGCCTGTGCGCCGGAGGCTATCCGCCTGCTGTTCGCGTTGGCCAACGAGTTCGACGGTGAAGCCGAACTGCAGAAAAAAGCCCGGCTGACGCCGGAGGATAAGCGGCAGAAGAATCTGGCCGAGGGCCGGCCGGCCAATGCCTACTTCCCTTGGCCGGAAGAAGAAAAACTGCGGCTGCGTGAGAGCCATGCGGCCGGGGCGACGCTGGAAGCGCTGAGCGATGAGTTCGAGCGCTCAACCTGGAGCATTGCGGTGCAGCTGCAGAAAATGGGGCTGATTGATGAAGAGCAGGCGGCCGCCCATCGCTGATCTGCAGGCCCCTATGACCAGGTGGAGATCCCGCGCGGCTCGCAGAAAACCGACTGGGAAGTGGAGCTGGGCGTGGTGATCGGCCAGGGCGGGCGCTACATCAGCGAAGCGGACGCCATGCGCCACGTCGCCGGCTACTGCGTGATCAACGACGTTTCAGAACGCGAATATCAAATTGAACGCGGCGGCACCTGGGACAAGGGCAAAGGCTGCGACACCTTCGGGCCGATCGGCCCCTGGCTGGTGACCGCCGATGAGATCGCCGATCCGCACAGCCTGAACCTGTGGCTGGAGGTGGACGGCAAGCGCTATCAGGACGGCAACACCAGCACCATGATCTTCCGCATTCCGCAGATCGTCAGCTACCTCAGCCGCTTTATGAGCCTGCAGCCGGGCGACGTGATCTCCACTGGCACGCCGCCGGGCGTCGGCATGGGGCAGAAACCGCAGCCCATCTATCTGCGGGCGGGCCAGACGATGCGTCTGGGCATCGAAGGGCTGGGCGAACAGCGCCAGCAAACCGTACAGGCCTAATCGGGAGCGCCGCCATGACCACCATTACCGCACTGCGGGTTGAAGACATTCGTTTCCCCACGTCGCTGGGGCTGGACGGATCCGACGCCATGAATCCGGATCCCGACTATTCCGCCGCCTACGTGATCCTGGAGACCGATCGCGCGGATCTCAGCGGCCACGGGCTGACGTTCACCATCGGCCGCGGCAACGAGATCTGCTGCGCGGCGATCCGCGCGCTGGAGCATCAGATCGTCGGCGAGCGGCTGGAAGATATCGCCGCCGACATGGGCGCCTTCTGGCGGCGCTTCACCAGCGACAGCCAGCTGCGCTGGATCGGGCCGGACAAGGGGGCCATTCACCTGGCGACCGGTGCGGTGGTCAACGCGGTGTGGGATCTGTGGGCCAAATCGGTCGGCAAGCCGGTGTGGCGGCTGGTGGCGGAGATGACGCCAGAGGAGCTGGTGCGCTGCATCGACTTCCGTTACATCACCGACTGCATCACGCCGCAGGAAGCGCTGGCGCTGCTGAAACAGCGTGCCGAGGGCAAAGAAGAGCGCCTGGCGCGGCTGCTGCAGGAGGGGTATCCCTGCTACACCACCTCCGCCGGCTGGCTGGGTTATCCGGACGACAAGCTGCGTCGCCTGTGCCAGGAAGCAGTCGACGCCGGTTTCTCCTACCTGAAGCTGAAGGTAGGGCGCGATCTGGAAGATGACATCCGCCGGGTGCGCATCGCCCGCGAGGTGATCGGCCCGGATCGCCGGCTGATGATCGACGCCAACCAGGTGTGGGAGGTGGACGAAGCCATTCCGTGGGTGAAGCATCTGGCGTTCGCCAAACCCTGGTTTATCGAAGAGCCGACCAGCCCGGAT
>OKMJ01000175.1_pt1 | contig 10979 bp, 11 predicted proteins | sample 1612461 | NCBI WGS metagenome assembly OKMJ01 (sample SAMN04436797, study PRJEB24849) | human gut metagenome | biome: human gut; feature: NICU; material: stool | host: Homo sapiens | place: USA: Saint Louis, MO | collected 2011-04-14
CCCAAAGGTACGCTGCCGCGACAGAACGCCGAAACCCTGCTGCAAAGCCAGGGCTGCAAAATTCCGTCTGGCTGCATCGAGACGCTGTCGGCTTCCCTGTCGCGCCAGCTCACCGTCGATTACGACTACGTCTGGTTTGTCCCCTCCGGTGCGGTCAAAGACGACCTGCGCCGTGGGCTGCTGGCCGCGCTGCCGGTGCCCACCCAGGGCGCGGGCGAACCGATAGGTATTCTCACCCGAGTGGACGCCACGCTCACCGCGGGAACACAAACCCTGCTGAGCGCCATTCGTAAATCGATGCCCGTCTGATCGCCCTCTCCCCGACCGTTACCCGCGTCGGGGAGATCTGACCGCCTGATTTCCTTTTCGCACCCACCATATTCACCACAATAATCAATTAGTGCGAAATCATTCATTAACAATTGCGTAAATTTCTTTAACAGATCTATCATAGCCACGATTTCACCAAATGGTTCACTCGAAATCAATAACAGTAAAAAACATGCTTTTATGAAGGTCAACATCGCTTCATTCAAAAGCCTTCACTTGAGAAATTGATTCATCTGGTTCACGCCTGTTCAGGGGTGGTTAAGGAGAAAAAATGGCAACTGGCAACGCGCCGCGAGGATTCCCCCGGGTCCTGCAGTGGCTTCTCGCCGGGCTGATGCTGATCATCGGCCTGGCTATCGGTATTCTTGGTGCAAAGCTCGCCTCCGTTGGCGGGACCTTCTATTTTGCGATTATGGGCCTGGTGATGGTTATCGCCGCAGTGCTCATTTTCCGCAGCCGTCGCGGCGGTATCATACTGTACGCGATAGCGTTTATCGCCTCGATCGTCTGGGCCATTAGCGATGCCGGCTGGACCTACTGGCCGCTGTTCTCGCGCCTGTTCGCGCTCGGCGTACTGGCCTTCCTTGCCGCGCTGGTCTGGCCGTTTCTGTCCCGGGAGCCGGCGAAAAAAGGGCCGGCGTTTGGCCTGGCAGCGGTTCCATTCGCAGCAACTGGTGGGCTATTATGCGCATCACCCGGCGGCTGAACATCGCCACCAACTTCTACGGCCAGTTCGCCATCGTATTTCCCCTGCTGGTGGCGGCGCCGCGCTACTTCTCCGGCGCCATTCAGATGGGCGGCCTGATGCAGATCGCCTCGGCCTTCGGCCAGGTGCAGGGTGCGCTGTCATGGTTTATCGACGCATTTAACGATTTGGCGACCTGGAAAGCCTGCGTCAACCGTTTGGCCGGCTTCAACGCCGCCGTCGATCAGGTTCATCATCAGCCGCGCGGCATTCAGCTGCGGGAAGAGACCGCCCATCCGTTGACGCTGAGCAACCTCAGCCTGCACTTGCCCGACGGCCAGCCGCTGCTGGCCGGCGCCGAGATGACGCTGCAACGCGGCGATCGCCTGCTGATCGTCGGCCCTTCCGGCTGCGGCAAGTCGACGCTGCTGCGGGCCATCGCCGGTATCTGGCCTTACGGCGCGGGCGCCATCGGGGTAGCGGCCAATGCCAACACGTTGTTCCTGCCGCAGCGCAGCTACATTCCGATCGGCACGCTGCGCGAAGCGTTGAGCTACCCGAGCCTGGCGTCGGAATACAGCGATCCGCAGCTGATGCGAGTGCTGGAAAACTGCCGCCTGAAGCACCTGCAGCGTTGGCTGGATACCTCCGCCAACTGGAGCCATCGCCTGTCGCCGGGCGAGCAACAGCGGCTGGCGTTCGCCCGCGCCCTGTTGATTCGCCCGAGCATCCTGTTCCTCGACGAAGCCACCAGCGCGCTGGACGACGAAACCGAACAACTGATGTACTGCCTGCTGGTGGATGAACTGCCGGAGGTCACGCTGATCAGCGTGGCGCACCGCAACAGCGTGGCGAAGTACCACCAGACCTGCTGGCGCTTCAGCCGCAGCGAAGATCAAGCGGCGCGCCTGGCGCTGAGCCCGCTGCCGGCATAACCTGCAGAGCCGGGCGTGGCGGCGCCCGGCGTTCGTTTAGATGCCGTCGGCCGGCACGTCTTCACATTTTACCCGGCGGCGCTCATGCCACAGGCTGGTCAGGCCGCGTTTGCCGCACGCCAGCGCCACCTCGCGAAACTCATCCAGGCTCAACCCGTCGCGCTCCAGCATCATTTCCGCCGCCAGCTGCATGTTGACGCCGGTCAGCACTTCGCAATCGCCCTGCGCATCCGCCAGTTCGCAGGCGCTGCGGAACGGCGAGCCGCCGAGCATGTCGGTGAGAAACACCACGCCGTCCGGTTGCGCCACCGCCGCCAGCGCCGAGCGCAAGGCGTCGTTGAGCTGCGCGGTGCTCATCTGTTCAGGGAAATCGACCGCCGCGCAGTGCCGCTGCGGCCCCACCACCTGCTCCACCGCCTGCAACAGCCCGGTGGCGAAGCCGCCGTGGCCGGTAATCACAATGCCTGGCATAGCCCACTCCTCACAAAATGCCGATAAATTTGCCCGCCACGCCGATCGCTACGGTGACGCCAATCAGCTTCACCGGCGAGAAACCGCGCTTCATCAGGAAGAAAATGAGCAGCGTGAAGCACAGCGGCAACAAGTTGGGCATCAACTTGTCCAGCACGTCGGTCTGCAGCGCCACCCTGGCCTTGCCGGCATGCATCACCAGCGGCGTGGACAGATGCACATACGAAGCCACCAGCGCGCCGATCACCGTCATGCCGACGATCGACGCGGCGTGAGAAATGCGCCGGGTGTGGGTCTTCAACAGCGCCAGCGCGCTGGTGCCGGCCTGATAGCCGTAGTGCGCCAGCCCGAAGCGCAGGCCGAAGTGGAACAGGTTGAACAGCAGCAGGAAGACGATCGGCCCGAACAGGCTGCCCTCCAATGCCAGCGAAGCGCCTATCCCGGCGCAGATCGGCAGCAGCGTCAGCCAAAACAGCGCGTCGCCGATGCCGCCGAGCGGCCCCATCAGCGCCACTTTCACCGCGCGAATGGTGGAGATCTTCTCCTTGTTCTGCTCCATCGCCAGCACCAGACCGGACAGGAAGGTGACGTCGAACGGGTGCACGTTGATAAATTCCATGTGCATCTTCATCGAGTTGGCCAGATCCTGCGGGTTGCGGTGGATCTTGCGCAGCCCGGGGATCAGCTGGTACAGCCAACCACCGGCCTGCATGCGTTCATAGTTGAACGACGCCTGCAGCAGCAGCGAACGCCAGGCCATGCGGTTGATGTCGCCGCGCGTCAGCGCTTCGGCGGGCTGGCTGTCCAGATAGTCGTCCTGCTCCACCTGGCTGGTGGCCAGCGCCTGCGCCATGCGTTGCTCGGCCTTTTGCGCCAGCAGATCGTCGGAATCGTTAAATGCCATCTTCGGCGTCCTCCTGCGGAGCGGGCCGGGCCGTCGCCTCTGCCGCGCCGCGTTGCGTGTTGAAGAAATCGATCAGGGCGATCGCCAGGGCGCCCAGCGCCACCGCCAGGATCGGCAGCTTGAGGAACGTGACCGAGATAAAGCCGAGGATAAAATAGGCCACGTAGGTTTTTTTCATCATCACCTTCATCAGCAGCGAGAAACCGATCGCCGGCATCATGCCGCCCGCCACCGCCAGCCCGTCCAGCAGCCAACCCGGCGCCTTCTGCACCATGGCGCTGGCCGCATCGGCGCCGAAGTAAATCGGCAGGAACGCCACCACGAAATAGAAGATGAACAGGATGCCGATGCCGAGATAGTTCACCCGTTCGACGCCGCGCCAGTTCAGCTCTTTCACCATGCGATCGCAGCGGTGCATCATCGGCGAGAACAGAGTAAACAGCAGCGTGATGCAGCCCTGCACCGCAATCGAGAATGGCACCGCCACGCCGATCGCCACTTTCGGGTCGGCCTTGGTCAGAATGGCGAACGCGGTGCCGATCACCCCGCCGATCACCACGTTAGGCGGTTGGGCGCCCGCCAGCGGCACCATCCCCATCCACACCAGCTCCAGCGTGCCGCCCACCAGCAACCCGGTGTAGACGTCGCCCAAAATCAGCCCCACCAGCGGCCCCATCACCACCGGCCGGTGGAAATGGGTCAGGCCGTCGAACAGGTCAACCCCCGCCAGCCCGGCCAACAGCGCAATCAATAACGCATCCGTCAACATGCTTTCCCCCTGGCTCAAAAGAGCAGTTTGCCGATCGCCTCGCATCCGGCACCCGGCGCACTTCGCACTCCACGCCCAGCGCCGCTAATGCGCGAAACGCGGCCACGTCGCCGTCGTCCAGCGACACCGTTTTGTGCACCTGCCGCTTCCCCTCGGCGAAGTGCATGTTGCCGACGTTGACGAAACGGATCGGCACCCCGCCGCGCACCAGCGTCAACACATCCTGCGGCGTTTTGCACACCAGAAAAATCTTCTGCCGATCCGCCGCCTTGTGGATCACGTCGATGGTTTTCTGCAGCGTGAAGTAGCGGGTCTGCACCCCTTCCGCCACCACCATGTCCATCAGGTTCTGCTGCACCGGATCGGCGGCGGCCTCGTCGTTGGCCACCACCACCAGGTTGGCGCCGAGGGTGTTGGTCCAGGTCACGCCCACTTGGCCGTGCACCAGGCGATTGTCGATGCGGGTCATTAAAATGTTCGGCATGTCAGCGGCCCTCCGGGTAGCAGGCGGCGTGGTAATCGTCGAGCACCTGCGTCACTTTATGCAGCACCCACTCTTGCGGATCGGCGCTCAATTCGCCGGCGTTCAGCGCCCGCGCCTGATCCGGCAGGTACTGGCTGAGCAGCGCCAGCGGCGCCGGGCTGCGGCGCAGGTTGTCCAGCAGCCCGTCGACCGCCTGCTGCACCTGCGGCTGCGGCCAGTAGTAACGCACCCGATCGCTCAGGCTGTAGTGGCGATCGAGGTACTGTTGGTGCGGCGTGCCGTGGTAATAGCGGCTCCACTGCTGCGGCTGCTCGCGCATCACCTGCTCCAGCGTGGCGCACAGCTGCGCCGACTGGCGCTCCCCCAGCCATTCACGCTCGATGCGATCGAGGGCGAACAGCGCTTCGCGCAGCGCGAAGGTCAGCGCCGGCCCCACCTTCAGGATGGCGAAGTGATCGCGCACCAGTTGGCGGTAGGCCTGCGGCGGCTGATAGTCCGTGGAGTGCGCTTCATAGATCATGCCCGGCTGGCGTTCGATGAAATGGCTCAATGCGTCGGCGCGCTGCGGCTGATAGCGTTCGACGCGGTGGTGATCGAACTCGACGCCCGGCTGCACCACCAGCGCGATGGTTCTCTGCCAGGCATCGTTCAGCTCGGCCTGTTGCCAGGCGATACGGTGCGTTTCCAGCGTTTGCGCCACCGCGTGCGGCGTGGTGACCTGCAGACTCGCCAGCGCCTCCTGCGCGCCGCCCGGCACCGGCACTTCGGTGCCAATCACATAGACCGGCGCTTCGCCGCCGCTCTGCATCCAGGCCCGCTCCGCCACCGCGCACAAGCGCGCCGCACGCTCGGCGACCGTGGCATCCCCCAGGGGCGAGGGATCGCCGGCGCACGACATGGAACAATCGAGGTGAATCTTGCGAAATCCGGCGCGAACGTAATCGTCGATCAAGGTTTCCGCCAGCGCCATCGCCTCCTGAGCCGGGCGATCTTGCCAGGCGTTGGGCCCCAGGTGATCGCCGCCCAGCCACACGCGATCGCGCGCCAGGCCAACCTCATCCGCCAGATGCCACAGCGCATCGCGGAACTGGGCCGCCGTTTGGCCGGTATAGCCGCCGAACTGATTGACCTGGTTGGACGTCGCCTCCACCAATACCGGCGTGCCGCGCGCTTTGGCCTGCCGCAGCGCGGCCTTCAGAACCCAGGGATGGGCGGAACAGACGGAAAAGATCCCGACCGGCATACCGGCCTTGTGCTGCTCGACAAGCTGTAACAACTGCTGCATGAAGCCCCCATGCAGGCGCCCTGCTACCGATCGGCGATGATGACCTCTACGCCCAGCTCGGTTAACGCCCGCTCGTAATCGTCCGGAAGACGGCTGTCGGTGATCAGCCGATGGATTTGTCCGGCTTCGCGAATCATGCAAAAGCTCTTGCGACCGAATTTGCTGGCATCCGCCACCGCGATAATCTCGCGCGCCACCTCGCACATCACGCGATTGAGGTGCGCCTCACCGGGGTGAGGCGTGGTAATGCCGGCGCTCAGATCGAACCCGTCGACGCCCAAAAACAGCTTGTCGAAGCGGTACTGACGCAATTGCTGCTCGGCGGCCGGACCGTAGAGCGAGTAAGAGTTGCGGCGCACGCTGCCCCCCAGCACCATGACCTCCACCCCGTCGTTTCCCGAAAGCTCGTAGGCAATGTTCAGCGCATTGGTCATCACCACCAGATCGCGCCGCCCCTTCAGGAACGGCACGATCTGCGTGGTGGTGGAGCCGGAATCGAGGATCAGCGCATCGCCGTCGCGCACATAGCCGGCCGCCGCGTTGGCGATCAGCGTTTTGACGTCGCGATTCAACCGCCCCTTGTCCCGCAGCGGCCGATCGAAAGCGAATTGCTGATTGAGCATCGCGCCGCCGTAAGCGCGCAGCGCACACCCTTTTCGTTCCAGAAAGCGCAGATCGTTGCGGATCGTCACCGTGGATACCGCAAACTGTTTGCTGAGCTGCTCCACGCGCACGCTGCCGTGCTCGCATAACAGATCGATAATGTGTTCACGTCGCTTTGCGGTATTCACTGGCATGAGCTGCGGTCCTCAGGTTTCCGGCATCGCCGGGGAGAAGATGGCTTTCGCTCTACTGCGCAGGCATTACAGCAAAGCGAAAGCAATGAAATTGTGATCGGGCTTACAGCCCGGTTTTAGCAAAAAAACCGTCAAAAAACCTTTCGAATCGAAACGGATCGAAAAGCCCAAAAGCGGAAGGGAGAAAAAGTGAAATGCCAGGATGGGCGAGAAGCCCGGAGCGCCGAGGTGCGGGCTGCGAGGAAAGCGAAAGCGGCGCCTGGCGCGCCCCGCGCCCTGACTTTTAGTTCACTCAGTGACCAGGATCACATAATGGCAATTATCCTGCGGCCGGTGGGGGTTAACCGCCGCCATCCCGCCGGGCCATCCCCTTGTCAGCGCGCGCCATCTTCCCTACACTTGCGATCGTATACCGTCGATTTGTCGGTACGTAAGCGTTAACGTCAATCAACGCATCATGCCATGCAGCACTGATTGACTGCATGCCCTGGTGCGAGGAACCCATGCCGCAACCCGCTTCACCCCCAGCGTCCACCGCGATCCCGCGTCGCCGATTGCACCGCCCCGTTCTGCTGATCGTCGGCATTATGCTGATCGCGGCCAACCTGCGCGCCGCCCTGACCAGCGTCGGCCCGCTGCTGGAACAGATCCAGCAGCAGCTGGCGTTGTCCGCCACCGCCGCCGGCCTGATCAACTCGCTGCCGCTGATCCTGTTCGCCATCCTCTCGCCATTGACTCCGGCGCTGGCGAAACGCATCGGCATCGAGCGCACCCTGGGTCTCGCCCTCGCGCTGCTGGTCTGCGGCATCGCGCTGCGTTCCCTGCCGCAAGACGCCATGCTCTGGCCGGGCAGCATCCTGATCGGCGCCGCCATCGCCTTCGCCAACGTGGTGCTGCCGACGCTGGTGAAAAGAGATTTCCCGCATCGCGCCGCCGCGATGATCGCCGCCTATGCGGCGGTGATGTCGCTGGTTGCCGCCATCGCCTCCGGCCTGGCGGTGCCGCTGGCTGCCCTGGCCGACCTCGGCTGGCGGTTCTCCTTACTGTGCTGGGGGTTGCCCGCGTTGCTGGCGCTGCTGGTGTGGCTGCCGCAGCTGCGACGCTCAGCCACTCCCGCCGCCAAAGCGCCGCAGCCGACAGAGCCACAGCGCTATCGCTCTCCCTGGGGCAGCGCGCTGGGTTGGCAAGTGGCGATGTTCATGGGGCTGCAATCGATCGCCTTCTACACCATCATCGGCTGGTTCAGCGCCTTTGCCGCCAGCTACGGCACCTCAGCTCAGCAGGCAGGTTTCGAGCTGTTCATTTACCAGGTGGTGGCCATCGTCGCCAACTTTGTCATGGTGGTGATTTTGCCGCGCGCACACGATCAACGGGCGATAGCGCTGGGCAGCTCGCTGCTGATCTTTATCGGCGTCGGGGGATTGTTGGTGCAACCCGCCAGTTCACTGGTGTGGCTGACGTTTGCCGGACTGGGGGCGGGGAGTTCGCTGGTGCTGGCGCTGTCGTTCTTTGGATTGCGCAGCCAGCATCATCATCAGGCGACGCTGCTGTCGGGTATGGCGCAATCCGTCGGTTATCTGTTGGCGGCGCTGGGGCCTACCCTATTCGGCCTGCTGCACGATCTGACGGCAGGTTGGCGTTTGCCGTTGATCGCCCTGCTGTGCCTGACCGTCTTGCAAATGCTGTTCGGCGCGCTGGCCGGCCGCCGCCGCGTGATCAGCTAACGCGGCTGCGCGATGGGGGCCGCGGCGGCTCAGAGTCGGTATCCTGCCATAAGTCTTCAATAAAGGCGCGCTGCTCATCGCTCAGCACCCATGACGGCGGAATTTTGGACTGTGCGCGACGCTCAGCGCCCTCACGGTTTTTAGCCTGCTTCTTGTTCACGAATCGCCTTCCTGCTTAACCTGCTAACTCAGTAACCAGTAAATCACGGCGGCGGTTAACAGCCAGAACAGCCCGCTACCGATAAATACACACAGCCATGCTCTACGTTTGATATCTGATCCATCCTTGCTCACCACAGCGCCCTCAACCAATAGATTAAACCATTCAAACCGTGATTATCGATCTATTTTAACGATCGATAAAGTGGCTTTTTCCTATGGAAATTTAAAAAACAGCTGCCAGCCATAGGCCTGCATCACCGCCTCAGTAAGAACGACACCGTGGATATCACTGTTATCGGCAGGCGATAACTTGTATTGATAGGCGAACGAAGGTGCAGTGTGCCATACCTTGGAAGGTCGAAATTAAACCACTGGTAAATAATTCAACTATCAATTATTTGACTGGCCGTAAGCCAAATCGGCAACAGGCAGCGCTGGAGACGGGGGAGAAAATGAAGCGATGTACTGGGATCATGCGGAGAGAAGCACCGGCCCGTTTTGGTCTCACTCGGGCCGGCGTGAGTTAACCGATTCTGCTGACGGAATCCCGGCTGGCGTGTTCACGTTCGCTGCCGGTCAGCTCACGTAAATGGCCTGAGCGCATCTCAAGCAACCGATCGGCGTGTTCGAAATAGTGATCGTCATGGCTGATGGCAAACACCGTTTTGCCCATCGCGCGCAGCTCCGGCAATAGTTCACGATAGAAAGTGCGCCGAAATTGCGGATCCTGATCCGCGGCCCATTCATCCAACAGCAAGATATCGCGCTGTTCCGCCACCGCCAGCAGCAAAGCCAGACGTTTGCGTTGCCCCTGCGACAGTTGCGGATTGGTCACCCTGGTGCCGTCAAACTGCAGTTTGCTTTTCATATTCAACCGCTCGAGCCAGATGGCGACCAGATCCGCATCCGGTTCGCCGCCTTCCGGCCCTTGCAAGCGATCGAACTGATGAAAATCGGTGAAAATCGCCGAAAACAGCCGCCGGTAGTCCGGCATATCCGCTGCGCTCTGTGCGACGCCATCCAGAACGATATGGCCGCTCACCGGCCGGTACAACCCGGTCAACAACATCGCCAGCGTTGACTTGCCGCTGCCGTTGCCGCCGATCAGAAAGACCAGCTCACCACGCCGCAGCGTCAGATTGAGCGGCCCGACGGCAAAACCGGGCTGCTGTTCGGTATCTGCATAGTGAAAAACCACGTCGCGCAGCTCCAGCGTCTGCCAAGGGCGGCCAACGGCGGCAGGAAACGCCGGTTGATACTCGGCCAGGCGCAGCGTCTTCAGCTTGTTAAAGGCCACTTCGGCGCTGACCAGCGTCGGAAACGCTCCGACCGCTTGCAGTAATGGCGTGCGCAAAAACAGCAGCGTCAGTGAATAGGTGGCGGCCACCGCCGAGTCCGCCCATCCCAGACTGTTGGCCATAAAGAACACCAGCCCAATCGCGCCCAACATCATGATGTTTGACCAGTTGAGCGCGCTCAAATGGAAGGTATCGGCGCGAATGATGTGGTGGCGATAAGCTTGCGCATCGGGCTGATAGGCCTGTTCGTACAGCGCCTGCGCCCGCTTGCGGTTCAACGTCAGTTCCTTGCGGCCGTCAATCACCGATTCATAACGATGATAGAGACGCTCTTCCGACTCACGCAAACTGGCCATGTGACGATAAACCCGTGATACCAGGCAGCCGCTGCCCACGACGGTCACCGCCACCCAGACTGCCGTGACCGCCAGCATTTTCGGCGATAGCCACCCCAGATAGGCCGCTGCCCCCAGGGTTAAAATCACCCCTTGTACCAGTTCAGGCAGGCGCACGAAGGCGACGGTGATATTGCGGATATCGCTGGACAGGCTGGCCAACAATGAGGCGCTGCCCAATTGTTCGAGGCGTTCAATATCGGTATCCAAAATGCGCTTCACTAACTGCCCACGCAGGCGATAGACGAAGTAATGGCCCAATGTCGTCAGCGCCAATTGCGAACCCAAGGTGACCGCTATCAACAATGCCAACAGGGCGAGAAACACCGGCAGCACGGCCAAGGCATCGCCGCCGGCATCCATCAGGTATTGATTGATAAAAGCAATGATACCGATACCTAAGCCGGCGCTGGCCATGGTCAACGCCATGACAGCCAGAAATGGCCAACGATACTGGTGATAAACCACCCGTAGCAGTTCCATGAAAAAACCTCTGAAGTCGCGATCTGGCAGGCATTGTAAGCGGCGTGAGAATGAGATCAAGACGAATTCTCAACACAGTTTATCAAGCACCGTTCTGAGAGAGGCGGTATCCCCGTAGCCATCTGACGGTGGCAAAATTTCCATACGGCTCTTACAGGACGCTCAATATTCGCTGATTAAATAGCTTCCCGAAATAAATTAAATAAACATATATTAATCAAAAAGCCATTCACTTAAAAAATAAAACAATAAAAACC
>OKMJ01000183.1_pt1 | contig 10873 bp, 7 predicted proteins | sample 1612461 | NCBI WGS metagenome assembly OKMJ01 (sample SAMN04436797, study PRJEB24849) | human gut metagenome | biome: human gut; feature: NICU; material: stool | host: Homo sapiens | place: USA: Saint Louis, MO | collected 2011-04-14
CGGTGGATCAGGTGAACCTCGGCGGCGATGTTGGACAGGTACAGCGCTTCTTCAACGGCGGTGTTGCCGCCGCCGACCACTGCGACTTTCTGGTTGCGGTAGAAGAAGCCGTCGCAGGTCGCACAGGCGGAAACGCCTTTGCCCTTGAAGGCCTCTTCGGAAGGCAGGCCAAGATAGCGGGCGGAGGCGCCGGTCGCGATGATCAGCGCGTCGCAGCTGTATTCGCCGCTGTCGCCGAACAGGCGGAACGGACGCTGCTGCAGATCGACGCTGTTGATGTGATCGAAGACGATTTCGGTCTGGAACTTCTCCGCATGCTCGCGCATGCGCTCCATCAGCGCCGGACCGGTCAGGCCTTCGGCGTCGCCCGGCCAGTTTTCCACTTCAGTGGTGGTGGTCAGCTGGCCGCCTTGTTCCATACCGGTGATCAGCACCGGGCTCAGGTTGGCGCGCGCCGCGTAAACGGCGGCGGTGTAACCGGCCGGGCCGGAGCCCAGAATCAGTAATTTGCTATGTTTAGCCGTGCCCATGAATAACCTCTTTATTCCACAATGGCGGACAATGAAGCCGATTGTAGGGAAAATGACGCAGTAAAAAAAGCGCCGGGCGACGTTGTTAACGATTTGTATGATAGTTGTCGCCTATTAATGCACCCGCTGTCGGCAAATCGTACGCCGAACGCAGAAATTTACCTTATCAAAGTCGCATTAGGCTGCCGAATCGCCAAGCGCGCAAAAACGGCGCATTCTGCGACTTAGGCCGCTCCCTGCCGGGGTTTATCTGCCAGCGATTCATAACCAAAAATGGGATGCAGACTTTTCGTGACGGTACGTTGTTCTGATTTTGCTTCTTTTACTTTGACAATCCGCTGCGCATTTGCGAAAACATCATAGGAAGAAGAAATTATCCCCGTAACACCAGCAAATCGTACGTATTTGCGCCGCGAGGCGGCAATGCGCGGTGGATGTGCGGAGCAGGGCGCGCAAGCGTTTGCTGATTTTTTCTCGACCTTAACGTCGTTACCGGCGCCGCGCGGGGTTGGACAGACAGGCTGCGCGGCGTGGAATGATGGTAGTGAAGAAGCATATGACAGGCATCGGGTCTTCGCTTGGAACGAACCCTTACACATTGACGTTGGCTAGGGTGTGGCAAGTGCACGGAAGAAAATAAGAGAGACAATAATAATGGCAGACAACAAGAAACGCCCGGGTAAAGATCTTGACCGTATCGACCGCAACATCCTGAATGAGCTGCAGAAGGATGGGCGTATTTCGAACGTCGAGCTTTCGAAGCGCGTGGGGTTATCCCCGACACCATGTTTGGAACGCGTGCGCCGTCTCGAGCGCCAGGGTTTCATTCATGGCTATACCGCATTGCTTAACCCGCATTATCTGGATGCGTCACTGCTGGTTTTCGTGGAGATCACGCTGAACCGCGGCGCGCCAGATGTGTTTGAGCAATTCAACTCGGCAGTGCAGAAGCTTGAAGAGATTCAGGAGTGTCATCTGGTTTCCGGTGATTTCGACTACCTGTTGAAAACCCGCGTACCGGACATGTCGGCTTACCGTAAACTGCTGGGCGAAACCTTGCTGCGTTTGCCGGGGGTCAACGACACCCGTACCTACGTAGTGATGGAAGAAGTGAAACAGAGTAACCGTCTGGTTATCAAAACACGGTAAGGTGCAGGTGCAAAACCTGATTAAATTGGTTACACTCCTGTTTATTCATACAGTTTCGGCGCCGGGGAAGCTTCTCGGCGCTGTTGCTATGTCAGCTAACAGGAACCTGGAGAGCCTTTCTTGAGCCAGGAATATACAGAAGATAAAGAAGTTACCCTGAAAAGACTCAGTAGTGGCCGGCGTTTGCTGGAGGCTGTGCTTATCGTGGTAGCGATTTTTGCCGTTTACCTCATGGCTGCGCTGGTCAGTTTCAACCCGTCTGACCCAAGCTGGTCGCAGACCGCGTGGCATGAGCCGATTCACAACTTGGGCGGCGGTGTTGGGGCCTGGTTGGCCGACACGCTGTTCTTCACCTTCGGGGTCCTCGCCTACGCGATACCGCCGATCATGCTGGTTCTGTGCTGGGCGGCCTATCGCCAACGAGCCAACAGAGACTACGTCGACTATTTCGCGCTCTCCCTGCGCCTGATCGGCACCCTGGCGTTAGTGCTCACCTCCTGTGGGCTGGCGGCGCTGAACGTTGACGATCTCTATTACTTCGCTTCCGGCGGCGTGATCGGCAGCCTGCTGAGCAACGCCATGTTGCCATGGTTCAACGGCATCGGCGCCACGCTGGCGCTGCTGTGCGTGTGGGCGGCGGGGCTGACGCTGTTTACCGGCTGGTCCTGGCTGGTGATCGCCGAGAAGATCGGCGGGGCGGTGCTGGGCGTCGCGACCTTCATGACCAACCGTTCGCGTCGCGAAGCGCGTTATTTCGAGGATGACGAGCGTTACGTTGACGACGAGCCTGAGCAGGCAGGGAAGGGCGCCGCAGCGGTTGCCGCGACCGCCGCCGGAGCCGCGGCCGCCGATGACGACGTGTTGTTCTCTGCGCCTTCGGTCGCTGAAAGCGCCAAAGAGGCGGCGGAAGACGCCGCCGATCCGTTGCTCAGCGGCCTGCGAGCCGACGATGCTGAGGTTGAAGCCGACGCCGCGCCAATCGCGCCGGTGGTTTCGCCTGCACCGGCGGTGAAGGCAGCGATCCACGAGCCCGTTGCAGCGCCGATCGCCGCTCAGGCGCCGTCGGTAACGGTGGCGCCGGCCGCGCCGGCCTCGGTCAATCAGCACCCGGTGAGCGCCCCGGCGCAAGACGCCACGCCGCCGCTGTACTCCTTCGAAATTCCGGAAGAAACGCCTGCACCGAAGGCGACGCGTCCTGTCGATCCTTATCAGGATGACGATGAGCCGCGTCTCGGCAATTGGCAAGAGCCGGCTGCGCCGCAGCCGCCGGCGCGTTCTCCCTTTGATTTTACCGCCGCGCAGCGCGACAGCGCCGACGTCAGCGGAGCGGGTGGTTTCAGCGCTACCGGTGCCAAGCCACAGCTGGATACGGCAGCCGCTGCCGCAGCGGGCGCCGCAGCGGCGACCTTTATGCCGGCCTTCACGGCCACCAGCGACGGCAATCCGCAGGTTAAGCAGGGCATCGGCCCTGAGCTGCCGCGGCCGAACCCGGTGCGCATCCCGACCCGTCGCGAGCTGGCTTCTTACGGCATCAAGCTGCCTTCGCAGCGTGCGGCCGAGCAGGAACAGCGCCAGGCGGATCCTCAGCAGCCGACGGCGGTGAGCCCGCAGGAAGAAGAGGCGCTGCAGGAAGCCGCGCTGCGTCAGGCGTTTGCCGAGCAGCAAAGCCAACGCTACGGCGAAAGCTACGCGTCGGAGCAACAAGATGACGAGAGCGCCCTGCAGGAAGCCGAGCTGAGCAAGGCGTTTGCCGAGCAGCAGAACCAACGCTACGGCGAAGGCTATCAACAGGACGACGAAGAGGCGCTGCAAGAGGCCGCGCTGCGCCAGGCGTTCGCCGAGCAGCAGCAGGCGCGCTACGGCCAGCAAGCGGCTGCTCCGCAAGCGCCGGCCGCCAGCCCGGTCGATACCCGCAATGCTTTCAGCTTCTCGCCGATGGCGGATCTGGTGGATGATGGCCCGAGCGAGCCGATGTTCACGCTGTCTCCGCAGCTTGAAGAGCGCATTGAACAGCAAAGCGAGCAACAGGACGACGTGCCGTTTGGCCAGTTTGAGCCTGCGGCGCCGGTTGCCCAACCTCAGCAACCGCACTCGCAGCCTCAGCAATACCAGCAGCCGCAGCAACAGCAGTATCAACAGCCGTCGCAGCAGCCATATCAGCAGCCACAGCAACCGGTGCAGCAGCAGCCTCAGCAAACTCAGGCCGAGCAGCATCCGGCGATGGACAGCTTGATTCACCCGTTCCTGATGCGCAACGATCAGCCGCTGCAGAAGCCGACCACGCCGCTGCCGACGCTGGATCTGCTGACCGAGGCCCCGAAAGAGGTAGAACCGGTCGACTCCTTCGCGCTGGAACAGAAGGCGCGTCTGGTGGAGGCCAGCCTGGCCGATTACCGCGTGAAAGCCGACGTGGTAGACATCCTGCCGGGGCCGGTCATCACCCGCTTCGAGCTGGATCTGGCGCCGGGCGTTAAAGCGGCGCGCATTTCCAACCTGTCGCGCGATCTGGCGCGCTCGCTGTCGACGTCGGCGGTGCGCGTGGTAGAAGTGATCCCCGGCAAGCCTTACGTCGGTCTGGAGCTGCCGAACGCCAAGCGGCAAACGGTGTACCTGCGCGAAGTGCTGGATTGCCCGGCCTTCCGTGACAACCCGTCGCCGCTGTCCATCGTATTGGGTAAGGACATCTCCGGCGAGCCGGTGGTGGCCGATCTGGGCAAAATGCCGCACTTGCTGGTCGCCGGTACCACCGGTTCCGGTAAGTCGGTCGGGGTCAACGCCATGATCCTGAGCATCCTGTATAAAGCCACGCCGAAAGAAGTGCGCTTTATCATGATCGACCCGAAAATGCTGGAGCTGTCGGTTTACGAAGGCATTCCTCACCTGTTGACCGATGTGGTCACCGACATGAAAGATGCCGCCAACGCGCTGCGCTGGTGCGTGGGGGAAATGGAACGCCGCTACAAGCTGATGTCTGCCCTGGGCGTGCGTAACCTGGCCGGCTACAACGAGCGCGTCGATCAGGCCGAAGCGATGGGGCGTCCGATCCCGGATCCGTTCTGGAAGCCGACCGACAGCATGGACATCACGCCGCCGGTGTTGGAGAAAGAGCCGTACATCGTGGTGATGGTCGACGAATTCGCCGATCTGATCATGACGGTCGGCAAGAAGGTCGAAGAGTTGATCGCTCGCCTGGCGCAGAAAGCGCGTGCGGCGGGTATCCATCTGGTGCTGGCGACCCAGCGTCCGTCGGTGGATGTGATCACGGGTCTTATCAAGGCCAACATTCCGACGCGTATCGCCTTTACCGTGTCGAGCAAGATCGACTCCCGCACCATCCTCGATCAGGGGGGCGCCGAGTCCTTGCTGGGTATGGGCGACATGCTCTATCTGGCGCCGAACTCCTCGATTCCGGTGCGCGTGCATGGCGCATTCGTGCGCGATCAGGAAGTGCACGCGGTGGTCAAGGATTGGAAAGCGCGCGAGCGGCCCCAATATAAAGAGGGCATTCTCAGCGGCGGCGAAGACGGCGAGGGCGGTGCCGGCGGTGGTATGGACGGCGACGAAGAGCTGGATCCGCTGTTTGACCAGGCGGTGGATTTCGTGGTGGATAAACGCCGCGCCTCCATCTCCGGCGTACAGCGCCAGTTCCGTATCGGCTATAACCGCGCGGCGCGCATCATCGAACAGATGGAAGCGCAGGGCATCGTCAGCGAGCAGGGGCACAACGGCAACCGCGAGGTGCTGGCGCCGCCGCGGCACGATTGATGGTCGTTTAGCCATTGCAATTCAATAAGAAAGGGCCGCTTAAGCGGCCCTTGTGCAAAGAAGCGTAAACCCGTTTCTTCTCGGAACATTGGCCTACCGGCCGATCGCCGGCTTCGGGTAAAGTAACGGGGTAAAGGGTTGATTTGACCCGCACGGCGTCGCCCTGCGGTTAACGCATTTCATAAGGTATCTGGAATAATGAAAAAACTGTTAGTTGCCTGCTGTCTGCTTTCGGGATTCGCTTCTACTTCCGTGCTGGCCGACGCCGCACAGGATCTGCAAAGTCGCCTGGCGAAGGTGAACAGTTTCCACGCCAGCTTCTCGCAAACCGTGACCAGCGCCGACGGCGCCGCGGTGCAACAGGGCGAAGGCGAGCTGTGGGTGAAGCGGCCAAACCTGTTCAACTGGCATATGACCTCGCCCGATGAGAGCGTGCTGGTCTCCGATGGCCAGACCCTGTGGTTCTATAACCCATTCGTCGAGCAGGTGACGGCAACCTGGCTGAAGAACGCCACCGGCAATACGCCGTTTATGCTGATCACCCGCAATAATGCCAGCGACTGGAAACAGTACAACGTGAAGCAAAAGGGCGATGATTTCGAGCTGACGCCGAAGTCCGCCAGCGGCAACCTGAAGCAGTTCGCCATCAGCGTGACCAACAGCGGCACCATCCGCAGCTTCGCCGCGGTGGAGCAGGATGGCCAGCGCAGTTCCTACACGCTGAAAAGCCAGCAGAACGTCGCCGCCGATCCGGCCAAATTCAAATTTACCCCGCCGAAGGGGGTGACGCTGGACGACCAGCGCCAGTGAGGTGCAAGTGAGTAATAATCTGTCGCTCGATTTTTCCCAGAACGAGTTCCAGCCGTTGGCCGCGCGTATGCGGCCGACCACGCTGGCGCAGTATATCGGCCAGCAGCACCTGCTGGCCGCCGGCAAGCCGCTGCCGCGCGCCATTGAGGCCGGGCAGCTGCACTCGATGATTTTATGGGGGCCGCCGGGCACCGGGAAGACGACGCTGGCAGAGCTGATCGGCCGTTACGGCCAGGCGGATGTCGAACGGATCTCAGCCGTGACCTCCGGTATCAAGGAGATCCGCGAGGCGATCGAGCGGGCGCGGCAAAATCGCGATGCCGGCCGCCGCACCATCCTGTTCGTCGACGAAGTGCACCGCTTCAATAAGAGCCAGCAGGACGCTTTCCTGCCGCACATCGAAGACGGCACCATCACCTTTATCGGCGCCACCACCGAAAATCCGTCGTTCGAGCTGAACTCGGCGCTGTTGTCCCGCGCCCGCGTTTACCTGCTGAAGGCGCTGACCGCCGAAGATATCGGCCAGGTGCTGGATCAGGCGATGGGCGACAAGGCGCGCGGCTTTGGCGGCCAGAATATCGAGCTGCCGGCGGAAACGCGCCGCCTGCTGTCGGAGCTGGTGGGCGGCGACGCGCGCCGGGCGCTGAACAGCCTGGAAATGATGGCCGACATGGCGGAGTTGGACGCCAAAGGCGTGCGGGTGCTGACGCCGGAGCTGCTGAAAGAGGTGTCGGGCGAGCGCAGCGCGCGCTTCGACAATAAGGGCGACCGTTATTACGATCTGATTTCCGCGCTGCATAAATCGGTGCGCGGCTCGGCGCCGGACGCCGCGCTGTATTGGTATGCGCGCATCATTACCGCCGGCGGCGATCCGCTTTACGTGGCGCGCCGTCTGTTGGCGATTGCCTCTGAAGACGTGGGCAACGCCGATCCGCGCGGCATGCAGGTGGCGATCGCAGCCTGGGATTGCTTCACCCGCGTGGGGCCAGCGGAGGGCGAACGCGCCATCGCGCAGGCGATCGTCTACCTGGCCTGCGCGCCGAAGAGCAATGCGGTTTACACCGCGTTCAAGGCCGCCATGCGCGACGCCAAAGAGCAGGCCGATTATGACGTGCCGGAGCACCTGCGCAACGCGCCGACCAAGCTGATGAAGGAAATGGGGCTGGGGGCGGAGTACCGCTACGCCCACGACGAACCCAACGCCTACGCCGCCGGCGAGAACTATTTCCCGCCCGAAATGGCCCATACGCGCTACTATCAACCGACCTCGCGCGGGCTGGAAGGGAAAATCGGCGAAAAGTTGGCATGGCTGGCTGAGCAGGATCAAAATAGCCCGACAAAACGCTACCGCTAGCGAGGCCGTTGCGGTAAGGTTAGCGGGTATCACTCTTCTTTTATGCGGCTATAAATCAGCCGCATAGAACAACAACACTTCTTTCAATAACAACAAGCACAGGATTAGCATGCTCGATCCCAATCTGCTGCGTAATGAGCTAGACGCAGTCGCCGTCAAACTGGCTCGCCGAGGCTTTAAACTCGATCTGGATCTGCTGCGTTCGCAGGAAGAACGTCGCAAAGTTCTGCAGGTAGAAACTGAAACGCTGCAAGCGGAACGCAACTCCCGATCGAAATCCATCGGCGCGGCCAAAGCGCGTGGGGAAGACATCGAGCCGCTGCGTCGCGAAGTGAACGAGTTGGGTGACAAGCTGGATGCCGCCAAGGCGGCGCTGGATGCGTTGCAGAGCGAGATCCGCGATTACGCCCTGATGCTGCCTAACCTGCCGGACGACGCCGTGCCGGATGGTAAAGACGACAGCGAAAACCTGGAAGTTGCCCGCTGGGGCGAACCGCGCCAGTACGACTTCGCGGTGCGCGATCATGTCGATCTGGGCGAAATGGCCGGCGGGCTGGATTTTGCCGCCGCGGTTAAGCTGACCGGTTCGCGCTTCGTGGTGATGAAAGGGCAAATCGCCCGCATGCACCGCGCGCTGTCCCAGTTCATGCTGGATCTGCACACCGAGCAGCACGGCTACCTGGAGGCCTATGTGCCTTACCTGGTTAACCACGCCACGCTGTACGGTACCGGCCAGCTGCCGAAGTTCGGCGAAGACCTGTTCCATACCCGTCCGCTGGAAGAAGAAGCCGACAGCAGTAACTACGCGCTGATCCCAACGGCGGAAGTGCCGCTGACCAACCTGGTGCGCGACGAGATCGTGGAAGAGGAAACTCTGCCGCTGAAGATGACCGCACACACGCCATGCTTCCGCGCGGAAGCCGGTTCTTACGGCCGCGACACCCGCGGTTTGATCCGCATGCACCAGTTCGACAAGGTCGAGATGGTGCAGATCGTTCGTCCGGAAGATTCGATGGATGCCCTGGAAGAGCTGACCGGTCACGCGGAAAAAGTGCTGCAGCTGCTGAACCTGCCTTACCGCAAGGTGCTGCTGTGCACCGGCGACATGGGCTTCGGCGCGTGCAAAACTTACGATCTGGAAGTGTGGCTGCCGGCGCAGGATACCTATCGCGAGATCTCGTCCTGCTCCAACATGTGGGACTTCCAGGCGCGTCGCATGCAGGCGCGCTGCCGCAGCAAAGCCGACAAGAAACCGCGCCTGGTTCACACCCTGAACGGCTCCGGCCTGGCGGTTGGCCGTACGCTGGTGGCGGTGCTGGAAAACTACCAGCAGGCCGACGGCCGCATTCAGGTGCCTGAAGTGCTGCGTCCTTATATGGGCGGCCTGGAATATATCGGCTAAACGGCAAACCGCGAAAAAAGCGCCTGCGGGCGCTTTTTTTATGTCGAGAATTCAGCCCGTAGTCAGCGCATAAGCCTGTTGAATGTAGTCCGCCAGATGTTTGCTTTTCACCTCGTCGGGCGAGTGGAGCTTGATGTGCCGCCGATACTGGCCGCTGCCTTCGAGCTGGTTATGGCTGTCTGCCAGCCGGTAGCCGTGGCCGAATTCCACCGTGACGTGGTGGCGGTAGGCGAAAACGCCGCAGAAAAATTGGCTATGCGCAAACATGATGCCGCCGTATTTGACCGACTCGGTGACGCCGTTGCCGCACGCTGCAGCTATCCGGCGCACCTGTTGTACGATCTCCAGCAGTTCGCCGTGCGTGCTGCCGATGTCCGCCAGCAGGGCCTCTACCGCCGCATCATTTGCCTGACTCATCTTGTCTCTCCACCGTCAAATTCGCTCTGCGCTGAGCATAGCGCTTTTTCAGCCGGTTAGCCGGAAACAAATCGTGCGGTGCAATGATAAGAGGCGATTGACTTTTTTATCGCCAGTGGCATGATGCGCGCACTCTCATTGCGCGTTCGGTCACAATTTCACTATGTCCGCATACTCCCGCCCAGTGCTCTTATTGCTCTGCGGCCTTTTGCTGCTCACGGTATCCATTGCCGTTTTGAATACGTTAGTGCCCCTTTGGTTAACCCATGCTCAGCTGTCGACCTGGCAGGTTGGAATGGTCAGCTCTTCTTACTTCAGCGGCAACCTGTTGGGCACGCTGGTGGCGGGCAAACTGATCCAGCGCGTCGGCTTCACCCGCAGCTATCATCTTTCTTGTCTGGTGTTCGCCGCCGCGACTGCCGGCATGGTGCTGTCGATCGATTTTTGGAGCTGGCTGGGCTGGCGCTTCTTCGCCGGCGTCGGTTGCGCCTGGATTTGGGTGATCGTGGAGAGCGCGCTGTTGCGCAGCGGCAACCTGAGCAACCGCGGCCAGCTGCTGGCGGCCTATATGATCGTTTATTACCTTGGTACGGTGACCGGCCAATTGCTGTTGAGCATGACCTCGACCGAGTTGCTGCACGTGGTGCCGTGGGTGACCGCCATTGTGATCAGCGCCATGCTGCCGATGCTGTTCGCGCGGGTCAACCGCCATGAAGACGAGCCGCAGCAGGCGGCGGTGTGGACCATGCTGAGACGCCGCAGCGCGCGCCTCGGCATCAACGGTTGCATCATTTCCGGCATCGTGCTCGGTTCGCTATACGGCCTGATGCCGTTGTACCTCTCCCATCAGGGCATGAGCGACGCCAACGTCGGTTACTGGATGGCGCTGCTGGTCAGCTCCGGCATCGTCGGCCAATGGCCGGTCGGGCGCCTGGCCGATCGTTACGGGCGCCTGCTGGTGCTGCGCATTCAGGTGTTCGTGGTGATCCTCGCCAGCGTGGCGATGCTCGGCAACTACGCCATGGCGCCTTCGCTGTTCATCCTCGGCTGCGCCGGCTTTACCCTGTATCCGGTGGCGATGTCCTGGGCCTGCGAGAAGGCGCTGCCGCACGAGTTGGTGGCGATGAACCAGGCGCTGTTGATGAGTTACACCATCGGCAGCCTGCTGGGGCCGTCGATGACGGCGTTGCTGATGCAAAACTATTCCGACCGCGTGCTGTTCGTGATGATCGCCGCCGTGGCGCTGGTTTACCTGCTGATGCTGCTGAAGAAACAGAAGCCGGATCACCATCACACGCCGTTCGCCGCCGCCTGAGCATGAAAAAACCGGCCATGAGCCGGTTTTTTCTTTTGGCGTGCGCCAATCAGTAAATCACTTTGTGGCCGTAGCTTTCCAGGATGCCTTTGACGCAGGGTAAAAATGCCGGTGGTATCGGAGATACCGGT
>OKMJ01000184.1_pt1 | contig 10861 bp, 9 predicted proteins | sample 1612461 | NCBI WGS metagenome assembly OKMJ01 (sample SAMN04436797, study PRJEB24849) | human gut metagenome | biome: human gut; feature: NICU; material: stool | host: Homo sapiens | place: USA: Saint Louis, MO | collected 2011-04-14
TTGAGTCACTTTTTGTCAATATTATTATTTACAATACCTTCTATAATAAAAGTTATTTAAGGAAGTGTCTATGAATGAGTAAAAATTCTAAAGGATTCCTAACCATCTTATTAGCTTTTATAGGGTATATGTTGGTTGGGCTGCTAAAATCATACAGTAATGAGTTGCTGAATTTTTCAACATTTATTAATGATACATTAGTTCCAAGTTTGTTTTTCATTGTATTTTTTGCTGTTGGTTATTTTATAATAAAGATATGATGACTATTCCAGCGTCAGCTGAAGATATTGCAATTCCCGATTCCTTAATCATTTATCTGGATGAGACAGAAAGTGAAGTTGCAACAGATGTGCATGTAGTTGAGGATAAAAATGATAGTTTAAAAATTAATAGTTCAGATACTTTACTAAGAGTAAGTCCTATCTTTTCAGCTGTTATTTAGATGCAAGTAGCAACTAAGTTAGGTAGTACTCCTGCAATGGATAGGTATTTGTGTGTTCGATATATAAGTGGTCGAAGTATCAAGGTTATGTATACTGGATGGGAGATAGAAGAGTTAAAAATTGGAGGTCACCGCCACAAATGGAATTTAGATTTAGAGGTACCTTAGATTTGGTATAGTTATTAAACACAAGATGGCCTGGTTTGTAGGGAAAGTCGAAGAGTATTTTTCCACTTCTGCGCCCCTTTAATTTTTCTAGTAATGCCGTGAATTTGTGATTAATTGGAAATATGAAGAAAGGAGAGTCTATGAAAACAACACTAGTTCTATTCTATAAAAAGCATCCTTATTTTACACTTCTGATAAATATATTGTTGGCTAGTGTTATCGGGATTTCTGTTGAATATCTAATAAATAAAGATTTCATAGGTTCTGGTTTTTATACGGCTTTATTTCTTGGACTTCTTGAAGCATTTTCCATTTATAAAAAATCAAAAAAATAAAATAGATTGCCGTAAGAGATCTTTTTCATTTCATTTTTTTCTGAAAACCCGTTGTTTCTGTCAGTGAAGCAGCGGGTTTTTAGATTTATTGTCTTTAGACCTAATTGAGCGCGCCGAGCGATTGAAATACAAAACCACTTGCTATGCGGGTGGAGCAATAAAGGGAAATAGTTTAGCCCGTACAAAGTAGATGTGTAAATACCACATTGTATTCACACCAAAGTATAGAAGAAAAATAATTTATAATCAATATCGAGCCAATATTCAGGAGATCATCAAGAGATTGTGCAAATCTAAAATATAAATTTGGGTATCGACACTTTTGGGTGGAAGGATACTATGTGACAAAAGTAGGACAAAATGAAGCGACCATCAAAAAGTACATTCAAGAACAAGAAAAACATGATAGTGCGTTAGATAAGCTGAGTGTACGAGAGTAAGACGATCCTTTTAAGGGCTAAGGAGTAGTACATAAACCTTTTAAGAGGTGGGCAAAACTGGCAAAGGCAATATGGCTTGAACATAAAATATGAAAGCCAGCGTCTTTAGGCGCTGGCCGGTGATTTGAGCTTATAGCTCTAGAGAAAACCACCCTTTTGAAGGGTGGTTATGATTAATGACTTTAGTCAGTTTTGCTCACAAAGCGTGTGGAACAAAAAACGGGTGTTTCTACGGGTAGATATTTATTTCTTGAATGGAGGTGTCCCATACATTTTTGGTGTTACTGGTTCTAATTTTGGTGCAGCGCCTTCGATCTTAGGTTCTTTCAACCATTGATATTCGCCTTCGCCATCCAGTGCTTTGCCACTAGCCCAAGAACCTTCACTACTTTGGTCTCCCTCTGAGAAGTTATAGAAGTCATAAGCAATGTCTTTTCGTTCTTTGTCACGCGGGAAAGTACTTGGGACTAAGATTGAACCTTCTTTTTCTTCTAATTCTTTCACTGCACATTCCCATAGATTTTGATGATAGCTATCTCTTGCAAGGAGAACAGACAGCATATCTTTTACGCCACGATCATCGATCATTTCGTAAATACGTGCTACTTGAAGTCTTCCTTGTGATTCGGCATTTAAATTAGCTCTAAAGTCTGCTAACAAGTTGCCACTCGCAATGATATAGGCACCGCTCCATGGATTGCCCACGCTGTCAGCAGGACGAGGTCCTAAGCCAGCTACGATCGCGTGCTGTGGATTCATTCCAGAGATAATGGCACCGATTGTTGGATCTTTTTGCATCGCTGCTTCTTGATCTTCAACAGGCGCACCCTCTAATAAACGAGCAACCATTGTCGCCAACATTTCCACGTGGCCGATTTCTTCTGTTGCAATGTCCATCAGCATATCTTTATATTTTTCTTCTCCTCGGCAGCTCCAGCCTTGGAACAGGTACTGCATAGCTACACTCATCTCGCCATATTGGCCGCCGATCAGCTCCTGCAGATATTTCGCGATTAATGGATTCGGACGATCTGGTTTTGCTTCAAACTGCAATTCTTTCTGGTGTCTAAACATCAAAATTCCTCCTAATCTATTTTTAATACATTCTCATTCTGCTACGAAAGATTAAAAAATTCAAAGAAAACGCTCGCGAATTATATAAAGTGTTGGTATCATTAATAATTTTTTTAGAATCATACCTTATAAATTGTTATTTTCAGAACAAAATGATATCGTTATATTAAAACCGACATCGGTTACATTAAAATTTGGAGGTAAAATATGAAAAAATTATTGTTTACAGGGTTGCTGGCAAGTTCAGCATTGTTTTTATTAGGAGGATGCGGATCAAGTAATGCAAGCGATGCCAGTTCAAGTGCAGCAAATTCTTCTGAAAAAACAAGTGATGGAAGAAAAAATATTGATTTCTGGTCCTTTTGGGGATCCGGTGCACGAAAAGAAGCTATCGAAGAAATCATTGAGGATTTCAATCAATCACAAAACGAGATCCATGTAAATTATAAGTATCAGCCATGGGGTGACATCTGGACTAAATCTTTATCTGCAATAACAGCTGGAAATGCACCCGATGTTATTGTACAGGACATAAATTCCGTTGCCCAAAGAGCAGAAGCACAGCAAGCAACTAATCTCTCCAAATATGTAGAAAAAGACACTTCTAAGGATTTTTATCCGCAGCTTTGGGATACAGTAGAATATAAAGGTGATCCTTATGCGATCCCATTCAATACAGATACACAAGTCATTTTTTATAATAAAAAGTTATTTAAAGAAGCTGGAATCAGTGAACAAGATCTACCGACAACTTGGGATGAATTAGAAGAAACAGCACGTAAACTAGATAAAAAAGAAGGAAAAGAATTTACACGCATCGGTTTTTATCCATTATGGAATTTAGGGGCTGATGTATGGGCGCTAAACGCAGATAACGGGACTAGTTGGTTTGACAAAGATGAAAAAGTCAAGATTGATACTAAAAATAAAGTGGAAGCCTTGGAGTGGATCCAAGACTGGCAAGATTATTATGGGAAAAATACGATCAATAAATTAGAAGCCGAATTTGGGTCTGGTGTATCTGATCCATTTATTTCCGGATTAGTAGCCATGCGTGCCCAAAATATCAATTATTACTCTAGTTTGATGGAAAATGCACCGGATGATTTTGATTTTGGCGTGATGCAGCTCCCAGAAAAAGAAGAAGGTTCAGGCCATTGGTCGTGGGGTGGCGGATTCGTCTTGGAAGTACCATACGGAGCAAAAGATCCTGAGGCCTCTTATGAATTCATCAAATATCTTTCTTCTCCAGAAGTACAAGAAAAATTCGGCGAAAAAAGTTTTGATATCATGGCGAGCAAGACAGCCAATGAGAATTTAGTGAATAATGACAACCTAACGGATAAAGGAAAAATGATCTATCAAATGGCGGACGAAAACTTTAAAAATACGGTGATCACACCAGTTCCTTTAGATGCTCCGGATTACACGACATTAGTGAATGAACAGATTGACCAGATTCTTTTAGGAACAAAATCACCAAAAGAAGGATTGGCAGATGCACAAAAAGCAGTAGAAAACTTAGTCAAGCAAAATCAATAATCCATTTTTGACTGTCTAGGTACAGAGGAGGCAAGAAAATTTGAAGCGTTTATCTATCCGAAAGAAAAAAGAAGCAAGATGGGCCTATTTATTTATCTCGCCTTTTATTATCGGGTTCTTGGTATTTATGCTAGGGCCTATGCTTTTTTCAGTTATTGGTAGTTTCACCGATTATAATTTGACATCCAAGATGAATTTCATTGGTCTAGCAAATTTCAAAAGAATGTTCGTTCACGATGATTTATTTTGGAAATCGTTATACAACACCGTTTATTTCGTCATCTTCAATGTACCGCTGACGACGATTTTCAGTGTGTTTTTAGCCACAGTACTCAATCAAAAAATCAAAGGAATCAGTGTATTCCGTACAGCTTTCTATTTACCGGCAGTCTTATCAGGAGTAGCAGTCTACATCTTATGGATGCAGCTGCTTTCTCCATCTGCAGGATTGATCAACACATTTCTGGGCTGGTTCCATATCCCTGGACCAGCTTGGCTGTTTGATCCACAATGGACGAAACCTGCGTTGATTTTGATGAAAATATGGAGTTCTGGAGGAGCAATGCTACTTTACTTAGCTACATTACAAAATGTTCCTAGATCTTTATATGAATCAGCAGAAATCGATGGAGCAGGCGTTTGGGGAAAGTTCAAAAGTATTACTTTGCCATTAATCACTCCTATTATTTTTTACGATGTGATCACCTCTACGATCGGTTCTTTCCAAATTTTTCAAGAAGCTTATGTCATGACGAAAAATGGAACAGGCGGACCTGCAAATTCTTTGCTTTTTTATAATCTGCATATGTGGAACAAGGCGTTCGTAGCTTTTGATATGGGTTATGCGATGGCTATGTCAATGATCCTGTTTCTGATCGTGTTGGTTCTGACGTTTGTCAATTTGAAGCTTGCACCTAAGTGGGTCTATTATTCTGGAGGTGACGGCAAATGATGGATTATTTCAAAAAGACCAGTGTGAATCGGCAAACAAAAAAAATACTAAGTTATGTCCTCATGACAGTAATAGGAATCATTTTGATCATTCCATTGCTTTGGATGGTGTTTACTTCATTGAAACCAATGGAAGAAATCGTTCGTTATCCTCCGACCTTTTTCCCAGAAAAAATCGTATGGGAAAACTATCTGGATACGATTGCCGCCTTTCCTTTTTGGCGCTATGCAAGAAATACATTATTCATCACTGTGCTAGTAGTGATCGGTAATGTCCTTTCAAATTCTTTTATTGCTTATGGATTTGCGAAGCTTGATTTTCCTGGGAAAAAGCTGATGTTTGCTTTGGTTCTTTCTACGATGATGATCCCGGGGTTTGTAACGATGATCCCTCAATATGTATTATTCTCCAAGATCGGCTGGGTAGGTACTTATTTGCCCCTGATCGTTCCATCGTTCTTCGGCAATGCGTTCAATATATTTCTGATGCGTCAATTTTACTTATCGATCAATAATGAATTGATCGAAGCTGCTGAAATCGACGGAGCGAATCATTTGTATATTTGGAGTCATTTGATGCTTCCATTGACGAAACCTGCCTTGATTACCATTGCGATCAATTCCTTCAACGCAGCTTGGAATGATTTCTTAGGTCCTCTGTTATATATCCAAGATCAAGAAAAATACACGTTACAGATTGGCTTGCAAGTTTTTCAGAACCAAGCAACGACACAATGGAATTATCTGATGGCAGGAGCAACACTTGTCTTGATCCCGACGATTTTGCTGTTCTTTTTTGCACAACGTTATTTCATTGAAGGGATGGATTTGACAGGAGGTTCAAAAGGATGATGAATCGATCGATTGGTAAAAAAGCCAATGATTATTTCTTAGAAATCATTGAATGGATTCCACGTCTTATCCATTTACAGCTACTATGGTTCCTGTGCGTCTTGCCTGTTTTCACATTAGGAACTGCAAGTCGAACAGTTCTGTATATGATTTATCATTACAAAAAAAATGAAGAGAAAAAGCTCGGTTCACTATTCTGGAAAAAGTTTCGTGAGAACTTCTCTCTTTATGGAAAGCAAGATAGTTTAGCAAGTGTTTATTTTCTTCTTCTATTGATCGATTATCAGATTTTCCGCTATTGGGGTGGGGGAATTGGCTATACATTGATGTATACTACGTTGTTTTTGCTTCTATTAAGCGCGCTTCTCTTTAGTTACAAAATCTTGCTTCAACTGGAACAAAAAGAAGCTTCTTGGATTACTGCATTTTTCTTGTTTTTTAATGATTTCAAAAGCGCGCTTTTCTATTTGGCAGGCACGTTGATCCTTCTTGTCGCATTCTGGTTTGCAGGACCAATCTATTTTGCTTTATTAGGTTTCAGTTTCTTGTTTTATTTTCAAGTCCTGCTTTTTATCCATCGTACGCAAGAAAAGGTTCTTAAAAAGGAGGAATAACATGTTGCGTTTGATTGCTAAAATCGATGATAGTATTATCAACAAGTTCGCCAAGCAACGGAAAACGGATAGTCGAAAAATCAATTTTTTGAAATTTATCAGTAATATCTCTAATGGTGGTTTTATTTGGTTGCTCCTTGCTGCTGTTTTAGTCTTGATACCTGATACTAGAGAATATGGTCTAGCCATTCTTATCGGCAGTTTGATCTATTTTTTTGTTGGTTTGCTTTTTATCAAAAAAACGACAAGACGGAAAAGACCTTATGAAAAAAATCGTCGGCTTGTCCTTTACACAAGTAAACCGAAGACTTCTTCTTTTCCTTCAGGACATACAGCGCTAGCCTTTTTATCAGTAGCTGCGTTGTTCGAATTAAGTCCAGTTGCAGGAATATTAGCCTTTTTATTTGCTTGTTTGATCGCTTATTCGAGGATTTTTTTACTTTTACATTATCCTACTGACATTTTAGGAGGAGCTATTTTAGGAAGTGTTATTGGCATCCTATGCGCTGCCGTTATCTGAATTAATTGTACGAATAAAGCATGAGTGCGTAAATGCGCATTTGTGCTTTATTTTTTTGTTTCGAGGAAAGCGTAGTTGTTTATTCATTTGTCTTAATAACTTAAGTTTTGTTAAATGAGAACGTTATAAAATTTTATAATTTAATTTTAATAATAAATGTTGTATAATTGGTGTTTTTTAACTAAAAAGGATATCATTTGATTTAAAATTAAAATTAAATTAAATTATAATTAGATGGGCATTGTTTTGTTGATTGTTGTGAAAGAAGACAAATATTTTTGAAAGGAGTATAAGGATGTGAAAGGGTTAAAATTGAAGCTTTTGCAGTTAGTAACTGTCAGTTTGCTATTTGGACCATATTTCCAGTCAGTCTATCATATGACGACCCTGGATGTAGCTGCTGAGTCAACAGAAACAAAGGAGGATGAGGTATTCTTAGATGAGGACTATGCAAAAATTGAAGGGAAGTATATTGAAAAAGAAGAAACCCTTGAATGGCATCTGGCTTTTGAAAAAAAGGAAAGTGCCAATGAAGGTAGAATACGTTTAGCAATCGATGCGGCAGCCGCCGGGATTGGTACCGTAAAAAACGTTCGTGGAACAGGTCTATCCTCCTATGATGAAGATGGAGAAGACCTAAAAGTCGAGACGATCGATGGTCAAGAATGGTATGTCGGAAAAGTTTATTCAAAAGAAGCAGAAACCGGCACATTGATTTTTGAAACAGAAAAGATCCCCGATGTGAACGAAGGGGAACTACCTCTTCAAGTGGTGGTTGATGAAAGAATAGATAACCAAGAATTACAAGAAAATGAAACTGATACAGAAGATTCCGCTGAAATTCAACGTAGCGAAGAAAATGAGATGGAAAAGCTGGACGAACCAATCGTACCCAGCGGTCAAGCACTCCAGCGCATTCAACGCCAGTTATTCAACGGTATTTTGGAGCGTCTTGGGCCAACAGCTACGCAAGACCCCTATGAATATATCTATCCTAGCGGAGAAGTTGAAAACGAACAGCATCGCTACCCGAAATTTACAACGAATGACTATACAAAAGTGTTAGGAAATTGGACACAAAGCAATGAACGCTATCAAGGAGACAAAGGCTCGCCATATGACGGAGAGAACTTGATCGATGATAGTGATTATACAAACGGGGGAGCGAACTGGCGAAATTACGACTATGCTACTAATAATGGATCAACTGCAGGCGAAGAAGATAGAAACGTTCCAGCTCAAACCGTTCAGCTTTGGGGAAATGAACGGAATTTTGAAAACAGTTACTTGGATTATAACGGGGCGTACATCAAAAAATGGGTAGAACCTGTTCTGCCAAGCAGCACAGCATCTGATCTACATCCTGAAGATGCAACAACCCTTTACAATGTCTATCTAGATGTCATCGGGGGCGAGAAAAAGGAAATCAGTCCAATCGATATCGTTTTTGTTCTAGATAAGTCAGCGAGTATGAGTGAATTAACCGCTGGGACCAATAGTCAAACTAAAAATGCTGCGTTGATTGAGGCAGTAAACGAAATGAGTAAAGATCTGCTCTCTGACCCGAGTCTGGATATTCGAATCGGTATGGTGAATTTTTACCATAATAGTACAGCTATCAATAACCATGAGCAAATCAGTTCGGACATCTTTCCATTGACAAATGATATCAATCGTTTGACGGGAAGTGAGAATACAGCATTAAATCGTACACCAATCGGAGGAACTCCGCTTACACTAGGGCTTAAAAATGGCTATGAAACATTGTATAAAGACAATGGCGGAGAAAATAGAAATCCAGAAAAAATCCTAATCGTTGTGGGAGATGGGACACCGACCTTCAGTTATGCACCGATTCAGTCAAGTTATCGTACGAGCACTAATGGAGCTTGGAGCAACTGGACTGTGATGGAAGATAAGATTGCTGAAGATAATGACGTTTTGTTCAGAAATTTTGAGGAGTTTTCTGGGAATACTTCTAATGCAGGGTTTACTCATCCAGTTACCTATGCATCTGACTTTAACCGTCCAGAAGATGAAGTAAATGTACACTATCGTTATGGAGAGGTAAAAGAAGGAGATAATAAAGCGACTCACTGGGTTGGTGATGGTTCTTCTAATAACAATACGAATGGCAGTCCTACTTCGCAAGAAAAGTCATCTGCGATCAACACAGTTGCTTATCATCATTGGCTGAAAAACAAGTATCAAGAGAACCCGCCAAGTATCTTCTCCATTGGTTTAGGAATCGATGGAAACGTTAGCGGGAGACAACGACTAGATGCTATTGGACGAAATGTATTGAAAAATATTGCTGATTTAGAAGAAGATGGCGTAACACCGCGATATTACAATGCGAACAACAAGAATGACATTGTTACAGCCTTGGAGGATATCTCTTCTACCTTCAAGAGAACGATCCAGCAAGCCACACTTTATGATGAAACTGGTTTTAATGTCTCACCATTTGGAGCTGGCAGATCGGCAGATATTCAGTTTTACCATCTAGATCCAGGAGAAAACGGCATGAAGTACCAAGAGCCAGAAATATGGGATGAAGAACGTCATGGACAAGCCCCACCAGAAGTAGTGGCGACTCCGACAACGTATGTCGGACGGGAAAACCAAGCTTATAAATTTTCTCCGATTTCTTTAGGTGAAGGGGAAATGGTCAGGATCAAGTACCAAGTAAAACTTGATGCGGGAGCTCAAGACGGAAATTTTTACACAGTGAACAATATGGCCTATATTCAGAACCTGGAGGATTATGAGAATGATATCACTACTGGACGGATGTATTTCCCATCTTCTTCCATTCGTTACGAACATAAAGGCCGTAATTTCCAAGTCAGCAAGAAGGGTCAAAATGGCGAGCCGTTGGCTGGAGTCGAATTTGCATTATATGACCAAAATCCAGAGAGTGGGGAAGCCGAACCAATCGAAACAAGTAAAACTACCACGGACGGAATAGCGATCTTTGAAACGAAGATGCCGATTTTAGGAGATGAAACTGGAGCAGTCAGCGACATATTTTGGATCAGAGAGATCGCTGGACCACCACGTTATCAGTTAGTAGATGAGACGTATCAATTCCAAATCAAAAAATATGCAGCCAACGAAGATGAGATGTTAGGTCACTACGAGCTTGTAGATGAATATACATCTGGTTCGAGAGTCGGCGGACCGGAAGGTAAAGATCCGAATTCCTATTATGAAGGAGAATATCACAAGCTTTCTGTTGTACAAGAGCCTAACATAGAAGGCACAGAGTATGATGAGTTGTATGTCAAACTGGAAATGCGAAATGAATTCAAGCCAATCCACATGAATATCAATAAACTAATTGAAGGCAGTAATATGCCAATCAATGGCGCAGAGTTTGAACTTTATGAAACAGATGGTAACGGACTGGAAATCGGATATCCAGTAGCGAAAGGGCTTTCTGGTGTGAACGAAGTAGAGGAAGAGAAAGGGAGACTCACGTTCTATTCAGTAGATGAAGACGGGAAATATGTAATCGTGGATGGTGAGAAAGTTATTCATCCAATCGGAGAGCCAGATTCATTTGTTTATAAGGATAGTGAAGAAACTACCAACTATGCAGAATACAAAATCATTGAGAGCCAGAACCCAGAAGGTTTCAAAGAACCTGATGAAAATGACACATGGATCTTGCGACTTTACGATAATGCTATAGGGACTATCCAACTCAAGCAAACAGGTGAAGAAAATTGGCAATATCTCACGTATACAACAGATGAAGAGGATCGTTTATGGGTAGCATTCACTGCTTACAATACGTTTGATTATCGGGAGATCCGAGTTAGAAAATTAGACCATGAAGGCCATACATTAGATGGTGCAGGTTTCGATATCAGGAAAGTGGGGGATTCTTCCTTCCCGCTGTATCGAGCATACACTGG
>OKMJ01000186.1_pt1 | contig 10782 bp, 8 predicted proteins | sample 1612461 | NCBI WGS metagenome assembly OKMJ01 (sample SAMN04436797, study PRJEB24849) | human gut metagenome | biome: human gut; feature: NICU; material: stool | host: Homo sapiens | place: USA: Saint Louis, MO | collected 2011-04-14
AAAACCCCGCCGATGGCGGGTTTTTTTAGAGCTGCAGATTAACTTATTCGTTAACCGGCTGCGGCTTGGTGGCCGGTGCGGTGGCCTGGCTCACCGCCGAATGGCCGCCTGCCGAGCCTTTGCCTTCAAAGTTGAAGGAAGGGCGCTGCCAGTCGCTGTGCTTGCGTTCTTCCGGCACGTAGGCCGGCGCAGGCGCTTTGGTCATCGGCGCAGTGGCTATGTGTTTGTACAGTACGTCCTGCACGGCTTTCACCGGTGCCGGCTGCTGAGCAACCACTGGCGCAGGTTCTGCGGCGATTGGCGCCGGGGCTTTTTCGACCGGAGCGGCTTCCACGGCGGCTGGCGAAGGCGCTGCTTCTGCCACTGGCGTTTCTTCCGCTTGCGCAGCTTCTGCCGGCGCAGCGTCGACCACAGGCTCGTCTTCCACCGGCTTGGCTTCAACCACAGGTTCTGCCGCAACGGTTTCAGCTACCGGCTCCGCTTCCACTGCCGGGGCAGTCTCTTCCGCTTTCGGTTCTTCAACTGCGGCAGGTGCCGGCGCGGCTTCCACCGGCGCCGGGGTTTCCTCGGCCGGGGTGGCAACGACAGGCGCTACGGCTGCAGCTTCTTCCGTTACGGTAACGGCCGCAGTTTCAACGGTGGCTTCTGGTGCCGGCTCGTTGACGCTGGCCGCAGCCTGAGTTTCTTCCACGGCAACGCTGTGCTGTTCAACCGCTGCGGCGACAACCGGTGCCGCTGCCTGTTCTACTTCTACGGCTTCGGCCTGCACTTCGGCTTCTTCAACCTGAGCAACCGGGTAGCTTACCCAGACTTTGCCCGATGCCATTTCCGGCGAAGCGAACGCGCCCGCCAGCGGCATTGGGGACTGCAGCGGGTAACGCTCATCGCGGTAACGACGGCGACGCTGGCCGCTGACGCGCAGGTGGCGCGGTGAACGACGGGAACGGCGCGGCATGCCTTCGCCGTTGCCGCGGTTTTCGCCGCCCTGGGCATCGTCTTCCGGCTGTGCGGCAACGGTTTCCGGCAGCAGCTTGACGCTGTCGTCGGCGGTCGGCTGCGCGACTTCAGCTTTCGCTACCGGCGCTTTCGGCGCCAACAGCTCTTCCGCTGCACGCTGCAGTTCTTCTTCCGCGGACAGGATGCGCACCTTCTGCGACAGAGGGCGGCGCTGGCGGCGCTGCATGTTCTGCTGCTGGCGTTCTTCCTGCTCTTCATCGGTGCTCTCGACAGCTTCAACGCTTTCCAGCGCTTTCACTTCCTGCTGCGCCTGGCGTTTTTCTTCCTGACGACGACGCTGGCGTTCAGCACGCTGCTCACGGCGTTGCTGCTGATCTTCGCGCGGTGCTTTAGCGCTGTCTTCCGAGGCGGTTTCCTCCGCTACCGGCGCGTTCTGCTGCTGGTTGCGGCGGTTACGGCGCTGTTCATCGCGGGATTCACGCGATTCACGGCCTTCGCGGTTCTCACGCGGCTCACGGTTGTCGCGCTCGCGATTGTCACGGCCTTCACCGCGCTCTTTACGCTCGCCGCGTTCCGGACGGTCGCCACGCTCACCGCGCTCTTTACGGCCGGTGCCTTGGCGACGCTGACCGCGACGATCCTGACGACGGTTTTCACCGTTGCCTTCCGCCTTCGGCGTTTCGGCCGGTTTGGTTTCTTCGACGGCAGGTTGTTCCTCACCGGCGAACAGGCTCTTCAGACCACCGAACAGGCGGCCCAGGAAGCCCGGCTTGGCGGCGGCCGGCGCTGCGGCTTTAGCTTTGGCGGCGGTGGCAGGTTTAGCCACGGCGACAGGTTCTTCAGCCGGCGGTGGCGCATCGGCGGACAGAGAGAAGGAAGCCAGGGCCGGTTGCTCCGGACGCTTGCGTTCCATCGGCGCGTCTTCCAGCGGGCGCTCCATGTCTTCTTCGTGCAGCTTCGGCAGCAGGTAGCTGAGGGTAGAGGTTTCCTCGCCCTTGCGCACGCGCAGCACCGAGTAGTGCGGGGTTTGCATTTCATCGTTAGGCACGATGACGGCTTTCACGCCACCCTGACGTTTTTCGATCGCGCTGACGGATTCGCGCTTTTCGTTCAGCAGGTACGAAGCAACCTGAACCGGCACGATAGCGTGAACTTCTTTGGTGTTTTCCTTCAGCGCTTCTTCTTCGATCAGGCGCAGGATGGACAGCGCCAGCGATTCGTTGTCGCGAATGGTGCCGGTGCCGTTACAGCGTGGGCACACGTGGTGGCTGGATTCGCCCAGCGACGGGCTGAGGCGCTGACGGGACATTTCCAGCAGGCCGAAACGGGAAATGCGGCCGATCTGGATGCGCGCGCGGTCTTGGCGCACGGCATCGCGCAGGCGGTTTTCCACTTCGCGCTGGTGGCGAACCGGCGTCATGTCGATGAAGTCGATGACGATCAGGCCGCCAAGGTCACGCAGGCGCAGCTGGCGAGCGATCTCGTCCGCCGCTTCCAGGTTGGTGTTGAACGCCGTCTCTTCGATGTCGCCGCCGCGGGTGGCGCGGGCGGAGTTGATGTCGATGGCGGTCAGCGCTTCGGTGCTGTCGATGACGATCGAGCCGCCGGACGGCAGGCGCACTTCACGCTGGAAGGCGGATTCGATCTGCGATTCGATCTGGTAGTGGCTGAACAGAGGGATTTCACCGCTGTACAGTTTGATTTTGCTGCTGAAATCCGGGCGGCCCAGCGCAGCGATGTGCTCTTTGGCCAGATCGAGAATTTTCGGGTTGTCGATCAGGATTTCGCCGATGTCCGGGCGCAGGTAATCGCGGAAGGCGCGCACGATAACGTTGCTTTCCTGGTGGATCAGGAACGGCGCGGGGCGGCCTTCGGCGGCTTTTTTAATCGCTTCCCAGTGCTTCAGGCGGAAGGAGAGATCCCACTGCAGTGCGTCGGCGGATTTGCCTACGCCCGCGGTGCGAACGATCAGGCCCATGCCGTCCGGCAGTTGCAGCGAGGAGAGCGCTTCTTTCAGCTCGGTGCGATCGTCACCCTCGATGCGGCGGGAAATACCGCCGGCGCGCGGGTTGTTCGGCATCAGCACCAGATAACTGCCCGCGAGACTGATGAAGGTGGTCAAGGCGGCGCCTTTGTTGCCACGTTCTTCTTTGTCTACCTGAACGATGACTTCCTGGCCTTCGCGCAGCACATCTTTGATGTTCGGGCGGCCATGGGAAGAGTAATTGCTAGGGAAGTATTCGCGGGCGATTTCTTTAAGAGGGAGGAAACCATGTCGTTCTGCGCCGTAGTCCACGAACGCTGCTTCAAGACTTGGTTCAATGCGGGTGATTTTGCCTTTGTAAATATTCGCTTTTTTCTGCTCATGACCCGGACTTTCGATATCCAAATCATACAGCCGCTGTCCATCTACGAGGGCAACACGCAACTCTTCCTGCTGAGTTGCGTTAATCAACATTCTTTTCATCTTAACTTACTCGTTATTTTTACATTATCGACAAAGCTGCGGGCAAAATAACCTCATGGCCGGAGTTAAACCGAAAGCCCCGTGTCTTCTCGCAAAGCCGTCAACCTCACGGTTGTCGCCTGCATAGGGGCGCATTATCTCGGTAAGCCTGCTTTTCTTTGTGAAAGACAGCACTTTTACTAGGGGAATAGCCTCTGATTTACGTCGACAGATCTGATTCCATTTGCCGGCCAAGCTGCAACCCGCAGCCCGCTAATTGTTTGATTTCGCATTACGTCTTACGCCATTGCTGCGTTTTTGCGCGATCAGACAAATTTTATAATTCCACCGTTTTCCCTGTTTAACGAGAATCAACGCGGAAAGTGACTGCATTATTCCACTGCTGATGCCGTTATAGCAAGGTGACTTTTCCTTAACTGCGGAAGAAATCGCAAACGTTCAAACCGGCTTGCTGCCTTATTGTCCGCTGGGGTTTCACCCGCCGTCAGAGAGACAGTTAAGCACAGAAAAAGATGTGGCGCTATTCACGCGCTCTATTTAGAATCCCGCACCATGAAAACGAACAATCCAGCAGTACAATTCATCACGATTTCCGACGACGAAGCCGGTCAGAGAATCGACAACTTTCTGCTCGCTCGCCTGAAAGGCGTGCCGAAGAGCATGATTTATCGCATCGTGCGTAAGGGCGAGGTGCGGGTCAATAAAGGGCGCATCAAGGTCGAATACAAATTGGCGGCCGGCGACGTGGTGCGCGTGCCGCCGGTGCGGGTGGCCGAGCGCGAAGAGACGCCGGTGTCGGCCAAGCTGGATAAGGTAGCTGCGCTGGCCGATTGCATTCTGTATGAAGACGACCACCTGCTGATCCTCAACAAGCCTTCCGGCACCGCGGTGCACGGCGGCAGCGGCCTGAGCTTCGGCGTGATCGAAGGGCTGCGCGCGCTGCGCCCGGAAGCCCGCTTCCTCGAGCTGGTGCACCGTCTGGATCGCGATACCTCCGGCGTGCTGCTGGTGGCCAAGAAGCGTTCCGCGCTGCGCTCGCTGCACGAGCAGCTGCGGCTGAAGGGCATGCAGAAGGATTATCTGGCGCTGGTGCGCGGCCAGTGGCAATCCCACTGCAAGGCCGTACAGGCGCCGCTGCTGAAAAACATTCTGCAAAGCGGCGAGCGCATCGTGCGCGTCAGCAGCGAAGGCAAGCCTTCGGAAACCCGCTTCAAGGTGGAAGAGCGTTACGAATTCGCCACCCTGGTGAAGGCCAGCCCGATCACCGGGCGCACTCACCAGATCCGCGTGCACACGCTGCATGCCGGGCATCCGATCGCCTTTGACGATCGCTATGGCGACCGCGAGTTCGATCGCCAGCTGGCGGGCACCGGCCTGAAGCGTCTGTTCCTGCACGCCGCGGCGCTGCGCTTCGAGCATCCGGCCACCGGCGAAACGATGCGCATCGAAGCGCCGATGGACCAAGAGCTGCGCCACTGCCTGCAGGTGCTGCGCCGGCAGGTGGCCAAGTAATCCGCGTCAGACCAGCGGGTTGATGCCTTCAGCCCGCAACATCTCCAACAGCGCGATCAGCGGCAGGCCGATCAGGGCGTTCGGGTCCCGGCCTTCCAACCTGTCGAACAGCGCGATCCCCAATCCCTCGCTCTTGAAACTGCCCGCGCAGTTCAGCGGTTGCTCCAGACGTACATAGGCGGCGATCTCAGCTTCGCTCAACGCGCGAAAATGCACGTGGAACGGCTCGCACAGGGCCTGCAGCTGCTTGCTGCGGCCGTTGTACAGCGCCAGGCCGGTATAGAAGGTTACGGCTTGGGCGCTGGCCTGGCGCAGCTGCGCCCGGGCGTTTTCCTCGGTATGGGGCTTGCCGGTGATGTTGCCATCGATCACGCAGACCTGATCGGAGCCGATGATCAGATGCTCGGGATAGGCGAGGGCCAGCGCCTGAGCCTTCGCCGCCGCTAGGCGCAGCACCAGCGCTTCGGCGCTTTCGCCCGGCAGTGGGGTTTCATCCACCTCGGGTGCGGCGCAGTCGAAGGGCAGCCGTAACTTCTCCAGCAGCATTTTTCGATAGGGTGAGGTGGAGGCTAAAAGCAATCTCTGCATAATTTTTTTCGCAAACCGTAGCGTAAATGGGTATGGCATTTTAAACTGTCGGCCGCTGTGGAAGCGAATATTGGTGAAAGGAGCCGTTTTACGGCCTTTTTCTTTGACTCTATGTCGTTACAAAGTTAATATGCGCGCCCTATGCAAAAGGTAAAATTACCCTTGACCATTGATGCGGTACGTACCGCTCAGAAACGCCTGGACTATGCTGGTGTCTATGCGCCTGAGCAGGTTACTCGTGTTGCCGACTCCGTGGTCAGTGTGGACAGTGATGTCGAGGTGTCGTTGTCGTTCAATATCGACAATCAACGCCTCGCGGTGATAACAGGGCATGCGGACGTCACGGTAACGTTGATGTGCCAACGCTGTGGAGTCCCGTTCGAACATCAGGTTCACACAACATATTGTTTTAGCCCGGTCGTCAATGATGAGCAGGCTGAGGCATTACCGGAAGCGTACGAACCGATCGAAGTTGACGAGTTTGGCGAAGTCGATCTGTTGGCGATGATTGAAGACGAAATTATTCTTTCACTGCCTGTCGTTCCGGTACATGAATCTGAACACTGTGAAGTGTCCGAAGCGGACATGGTATTTGGCCAACTGCCTCCCGAGGCGGAGAAACCGAATCCGTTTGCCGTATTAGCCAGTTTAAAGCGTAAGTAATTGAGGAGTAAGGTCCATGGCCGTACAACAGAATAAACCAACCCGTTCCAAGCGTGGCATGCGTCGTTCTCACGATGCTCTGACCACGACTACTCTGTCTGTAGACAAAGTATCCGGTGAAACTCACCGTCGTCACCACATCACTGCCGACGGTTTCTACCGCGGTCGCAAGGTTATCGGCTAAGTAGCGATACCTTGACTCGTCTAACCCTGGCGTTAGATGCAATGGGCGGGGACTTCGGTCCCTGCGTCACAGTGCCTGCTTCGTTGCAGGCACTGGCCTCTAATTTACAGCTTCATCTCCTGCTGGTCGGCAATCCCGACGTCATCTCCCCTTTGCTTGCCCACGCCGATCCGGTTCTTCTGGAGCGTCTGCAAGTCGTGCCCGCCGAGTCCGTGATCGCCGGCGACGCCAAACCTTCACAAGCGATACGCGCCAGCCGCGGCACATCGATGCGCATTGCGCTCGAGCAGCTCAGCAGCGGTAAAGCGCAGGGCTGCGTCAGCGCCGGCAATACCGGTGCGCTGATGGGATTGGCGAAGCTGTTGGTCAAGCCGCTGGAAGGCATCGAGCGCCCGGCGCTGATGACGGCGATCCCGAATCAGCAACGCAGTAAAACCGTGGTGCTGGATTTGGGCGCCAACGTCGAGTGCGACAGCACCATGCTGGTGCAGTTTGCCGTGATGGGCGCGGTGATGGCGGAAGAGGTGATCGGCATTGCGCAACCGCGGGTGGCGCTGCTGAATATTGGCGAAGAAGAGACCAAAGGCCTGGATAATATCCGCGAAGCGGCCGCTGTGCTAAAAAATACTCCGGCAATCAACTATATTGGTTACCTGGAAGGAAACGAGCTGCTCACCGGCAAGACCGACGTGTTGGTGTGCGATGGCTTCGTGGGCAACGTCACCCTGAAAACCATGGAAGGGGTGGTCAGGGTGTTCTTATCGCTGCTGAAATCGTCCGGCGACGGCAACAAGCGAGCGTGGTGGCTGAAATTGTTGGGCCGTTGGTTGCAAAAACGGGTGGTTAAGCGGTTCGGCCACCTGAACCCCGACCAGTATAATGGCGCATGTCTGTTAGGATTGCGCAGCACCGTAGTCAAGAGCCACGGCGCTGCGAACCCTCACGCGTTTGCAGTCGCAATCGAACAGGCTGTGCAGGCGGTGCAGCGGCAAGTCCCGGAAAGGATTGCTGCGCGCCTTGAGGCTGTATTACCTAAGAGTGACTGATCGTACATGTATACAAAGATTCTCGGTACGGGGAGTTATTTGCCCGTACAAGTGCGCACCAATGCTGATTTGGAAAAAATGGTGGATACCTCTGACGAGTGGATCGTCACGCGTACCGGTATCCGCGAACGTCGCATCGCCGCTGCGGATGAAACCGTCGCGACGATGAGCTTCCAGGCCGCTGAGAAAGCGCTGGAAATGGCAGGTGTGGCTAAAGAAGACATTGGGCTGATCGTCGTGGCGACCACCACGACCACTCACGCGTTCCCGAGCGCGGCGTGCCTGGTGCAGCAAATGCTGGGCATCAAAGACTGTGCGGCGTTCGATCTGGCTGCGGCCTGTGCCGGCTTTACTTACGCGCTCAGCGTGGCCGATCAGTATGTGAAAAACGGCGCGGTCAAACATGCGCTGGTTATCGGCGCGGACGTCTTGTCGCGCACGCTGGATCCTGAAGATCGCGGCACCATCATTCTGTTTGGCGATGGCGCAGGGGCGGTGGTGCTGGGGGCTTCTGAAGCGCCGGGCATTCTGTCTACCTGGCGCGCCACAGCACGCCGTCTTCCGGCCGGGTCAGTTTGTCGTGGCCGAAGGCGCTGCTCTGCCAGCTGCGGCGGCCCATGGCGTCGTAACGCCGCTGCTGCTGCAGCGCGCCCTGGCTGCGGCCGGTTTCCCGGTGCAGGCGATCGCGGGTGAACTCGCTCACCACCTGCTGGTTGAATTTGATGGCGCTGGCGTGGCCGGAGCCGTAATACAGCCACTGCAGGCGATCGCCCTGCGGCAGCGTCAGCGCCTGCAGGTTGGCCAGCGCATCCCACTGGTATTGCAGCTCGCCGTTCACGCCCTGCTCGCCGAGCAGCCGCCCGGCGGCATCATAGCGCATCTGCACGCTGTCCGGCTCGATGCCCAGCGCCGCGCCGCTCACCGTCGGCAGGCGGTTCAGCTCGCGCAGCCGCCCCATGGCGTCGAAGCGGTAATGCCATTCCGCGCTGGCGTTGCCGCGCCAGACCAGTTGCCCCGCCTCGTCGAAGCGGAAGCGCTGTTCGCGCTGTGTCAGCTCACCCGCGCTGCCAGGCAGGCCGACCTCGCGGTGCTCCTCCAGCAGCCCGGCCGCGCCGTAGCGATAATAGTGGCGGGTGTCGTCCGGGCGCTCTTCGGCCAGCACGCGGCCCACCGCATCGTAGCTGAAGCGGTATTCGCCGCCGTTGCCGTTCTCCAGCCGCATCAGCCAGCCCTGCGGGCTGTAGTGATAGCGCCGGGTGCGGTTGATGCGATCGGTGATGCTGACCGGCAGCCCCAGGGCGTTGTACTGCCAGCGGGTCAGGCTGCCCAGCGCGTCCTGATGCTCGGCCAGTTGGCCGTGTGCATTCCAGTTAAAGCGCTCTTCACCGCCGTCCGGGTGGATCAGGGTGTGCAAGCGCCCGCCGTTATCCCACCGGTAGCGCGTCTGGTGGCCTTCGGCATCGGTCTGCGCCGTCAGTTGCCCCAGCGCATCGTAGGTATAAGCCGTCACGCTGCCGGAACAGTCGGTGTAGCGCGTCAGCTGGCCGCGGGCGTCCCACTCCAGCTTCACTTCCCCGCCCAGCGCGTCGATCACGCCGGCCGGCAGGCTCTCTTCGTCATCCGGATAGCGGTACAGCGTGGCATTGCCCAGCGCATCGACATAGCGCGTCGGGCGCCCCAGCGTATCCCAGTGCTGCGCCTCGCTGCTGCCGTCCGGGTACGCGACGGCGAACAGCCGGCCGCTGTTGCGCGAATATTGATAGCGAGTGACGCGGCCGAGCGGATCGGTCTCCGACAGCAGGCGGCCGTAAGGATCCCATTCACTCTGGCGCTGCGCGCCGCCGGGCAGCAGCACGCTGCACAGTTCGCCGCGTTGGTAGATAAAACCGTAGCGGCGCTGGTCGAAGTCGGTGTACTGCGCCACGTTGTCATCGTCATCCAGCCGCCACTCCGCGCGCTTGCCGTCGCCGCGCACCGCGCTGCGGCGCCCACCGGCGAAGTCATAACCGAACTCCAGCGATTCTCCGGCGCTGTTGCGGTAGGCCGTCACGCGCGGCACGCCGTCAATCTCTTGCCATTGGTATTCGTTCAGCAGCCCGGCGGCGTCCTGGTGGCTGATCATCAGGCCGTCGCGCCAGCCGAAGCGGCGCGTTACCTCAGCGGCGCGGTTGCTCACCGTCGTCAGTTGGCCCTGCTCATCGTAACCGTAGCGCGCCAGCGTCCGTTCGCCTTCGGCGGTTTGCAGCGCCACTTCGCGCAGGCGGCCCTGCGCATAACGGCACATCAGGCGCTGCCCGGCGCTGTCCACCAGTTCGCTCAGCAGCCCCTCGTCGTCGTAAAACAGCGAGGTGGCGTTGCCGATCGCGTCGGTGATCATACTGAGCCGGCTCGGCTGATCGCCCGCCAGCGGCGGGTAGTGGAAAATCTGTTCGCCGACGTCAAACAGCTGCCAGCTGCCGTCGTCGTTGTGCATCAGCCAGCATTTTTCGGCTTCGCAGTAGGTTTTGTGGCCGCGCGGCACCCTGGGGAAAGCGACGAAGTCACCGGAAGGCGCGCGCCACACCAGGCCGTCCTGATACGGCTGCAGGCTGCTCTCCCAGAATAGGTTCCAGCCGCGGCCCAGTACACCGTCGCCGGGGTTGCCGCTGCGCCAATAGCGCTGCCAGGCGACCGGCAGGCGCGAAGGCAGCACGAAATCGAGATCGTCTTCGCCGTCGAGGAATTTCTGGCCGCTGACGATATCCACCGGCCGGGCGATAATGCCGACGGCGGCGGTGGCGGTCATCAGGGTGCCGGCGCGGCAGGCGATGCGCGCCAGTTTGTTGATGCCGGGCAGCTTGCCCAGCAGTTTGCCCAGCGCCCCCAGCTTGCCGGCGGCGCCGCCCACGCCGCCCACCAGGCCGGCGAACAGCAGCGTCAGGTCAGAGACCTTGTACAGCCAATCCGGCACTTCGGGCTTGATCGGCAAGGTGGTGACGGTGCCGCCGCCGATAAACACGTTGGGCGAACCTTCCATCACCTGCGCGTCGCAGTTGGTTTTGTCCCCCACGCGCGAGGCGGGCTGGCCGTTGATGCTGACCTTGTCGGAGCCCTGCGCCATCTGCATGCTCGGGCCGTCGTCGCTGCAGGCCACCTGGCTGTTGGTGGCGAGCGCGGCGGGTTTGCCGTTGATGAAGACGTTGGGGGAGCCGGTGACGATATTGCCTTTGGGGGTCAGGCTACCGGCACCGGCGTCGGCAATGCCGTCGCGCGCCGCGGTGGCCGCCTCCCCGGTGAGATACCCCACCGCCAGACTGGCGCCGATGAGCAATGATCTTGCCGTTCAGGTAGCGCGGGGCGCTGAGAAAGCCCTGAGTCGGGATCTC
>OKMJ01000194.1_pt1 | contig 10570 bp, 10 predicted proteins | sample 1612461 | NCBI WGS metagenome assembly OKMJ01 (sample SAMN04436797, study PRJEB24849) | human gut metagenome | biome: human gut; feature: NICU; material: stool | host: Homo sapiens | place: USA: Saint Louis, MO | collected 2011-04-14
TTGGAGAGGTTTTGGCAGCTAATGGATTTGAGATTACTTTCGTAGATGTGAATCACACGATCATTGATGCTTTAAATGAAAGAAAAGAATACGAAATCGAATTAGCAGATGAATCAAAAGAAAAAATCACTGTAAAAAATGTCATAGGTATCAACAATCAAACAAATCCAGAAAAAGTAATCCAAGAAATCGCTGAAGCAGATTTAGTTACTACCGCCATTGGCCCGAATATCTTACCTTTTATTGCTGAGTTGATTGCAAAAGGTATCCAAGAAAGAGAAAAGGAAGGAAGCACAACATCTTTAGATATCATTGCCTGTGAAAATATGATTGGCGGTTCAGCATTTCTAGAAAAAGAAGTGTATAAATATCTTCCGGAAACATCATTTACTGACAAATATATCGGCTTTCCAAATGCAGCAGTCGATCGAATCGTCCCATTACAACACCATGAAGATCCTTTATTCGTCCAAGTGGAACCTTTCAAAGAATGGGTCATTGACGATAGCCAAAGAAAAAATAAAAAAATCCAATTAAAAGGGGTTTTATATGTAGATGATCTAGAACCATATATCGAACGCAAACTATTTAGTGTCAATACTGGTCATGCGACTGTCGCTTATACAGGTGCCTTGTTAGGTTACCAGACCATCGATGAAGCAATGCAAGATGCGTTAGTTGTGGCACAATTAAAATCAGTTTTGCAGGAAACAGGAAGTTTGCTGATTGCCAAATGGGGGTTTGATGCAGAGCAGCATCATGCGTATATTGAAAAAATCATTCATCGCTTCCAAAACAAAAATATCTCTGATGCGATCACACGTGTCGCTCGGACACCATTACGTAAGTTAGGTTATCAAGAAAGATTTACACGTCCAGTGAGAGAACTACAAGAACATAACTTGACTTGCCCACATTTGACGGCAACAATGGGGATTATTTTTAATTACTATGATCCTGAAGATGAACAAAGCCGTCAATTGCATGAAATGAAGATCCATGAAAACTTGGAACAATTGATTCAAGAAGTCACAGGAATCAATGATCCGAAAACAATCGGGAATATCAAGCAAAACGTGAACCGTTATGCCAAGCAAGTCGCTTAAAATAGGATACGAAAAAGGGGAATGTGACGAAATTTTTGTCACATTCCCCTTTTTCGAATAACTAGGCTGTTTGTCCTTCAAGATAGGGCAGATCCAATTCTTTACCGTAACGTTGTTCTAAAGCTAGGCGGATCAAACGAGCTGCCAGGTTCTCATTTCTTGCAAGGATAGGTCCATGGAAATAAGAACCGAAGACATTTCGGTAAATGACACCTTCAGATTGGTCTTCACCATTATTTCCTTGACCTTGTACCACTTTCCCCAAAGGTCGTTCACCTTCACCTAAGAAAGTCCGACCATTGTGGTTTTCAAATCCATAATAAGTTTCATTGAATTCTTCGTTATGGATAACGATATCACCGATAAACCGGTTATTTTCCTGACTTAACGTGTAGTGATCCAGTGCACTGATTCCTTGGATCTTTTCTCCATTAGCTCCCATGTAGTAGTGACCTAGCAATTGGTAGCCACCACAAATGGCTAACATGACGCCATCATTTTCGATATAGTTAATCAAAGAATCTTTCTTTTTCTGGATGTCTTTTGAAATGATTAATTGCTCAAAGTCTTGACCACCGCCAAAGAAAACCAAGTCATATTTATCAGCATCAAAAGGTTCATGTATACTAACGATCTCCGTATGGCAAGAAACCCCCATTTTTTCTGCTATATATTTCAACATCAAAAGGTTTCCGTTATCACCATATGTGTTCATCAAATTTCCATAAAGGTGGGCGATATTGAGTTCATAATTAGCCACGGTTCATTCCTCCTTTGATAAATCCTTGAGCAGCTAGTTCTTTACGAAGCTGCAATACAGCAGTGTAAGTAGCTAAAATATAGACATGCTCAGTTGGCAATTCTTTGATTTTTTCGATTACTTCTGGTAATTCTTTTGTTTCTGTCAATTTATTTTCTGGAATCCCGGCAACTTTTAGACGTAAAGTCATATCTGTATGACGGTCTCCTCCAGAAATAACAGCTGGGATATCCATATCGGCAAAGTTTTCAAAATTACCATCCCAAATCCAGCTGATATCGATTCCGTCTGCGTAATTGGCATTTAATAAAGCCACTAAAGAAAATGGATAAGGAGCTAGACCAATCATATCGATTACTTGATTGATACCTACAGGATTTTTGACAAGTACTAATGTACATTTTTTCCCATTGATATTGATGACTTCTTGTCGGCCGAACACTTTCTCGTCATATCCTAAACCTTGTTTGATTTTATCAGGATCGACATTGAAGTACTCTGCCACTGCAGTAGCTGCTAAAGCATTGTAGACATTATACATACCGCCAACTTCGATTCCGTATTCATGACCATCGATCACGAAATCTGCTGACACATTGTCCATCCGTACCATATCAGTTAATCGATAATCCAATTCAGGACGTTTGAAGTCACAATTTGGACAGTAATATTTCCCTAAGTTTGCATAAGTGATCATTTTATAATGCAAAATGTGATGACAATTTGGACATAAGACACCGTCTGTATTGTAATGAGCCATTTGTTCACGATCTTCTTCATGGTCAAAGCCATAATATTTTCTAGGATTGACTGTTTCGATAGAATTGAAGATTGGTGAATCACCGTTACTGATAATCGTTGCATTTGGTGACTTTGCGGCACCGTCTACAATCATTTTATAGGTCGTATAGATTTCTCCATACCGATCCATTTGATCACGGAAAATATTTGTAAATAAGAACAGTTCTGGTTTCATATATTCTGTGACTTTGCTCAAACTTGCTTCATCTATTTCTAGGACAGCAAACTTTTTCTGTCCTTTTTTTGGTTTTGCCTGCAAGAAAGTCGATACAATTCCCTGTACCATATTCGCACCAGTAGGGTTGGTTAGAACTTCATCGAATTGCTGGCGCAAAATATTGACTGTTAAAGCGGTAGTCAATGTTTTACCGTTTGTTCCGGTGACAACGACGACTTGGTAGTCTTTTGCCAAACTATCTAGTATATGTGGATCGACTTTCAGCGCTAGTTTACCTGGTAAACTTGATCCGCCTTTAAAAAAAGTTTTTAATGCCCATTGCGACGTTTTTCCAACTGCAATCGCAAAATGACTGCGTATTCCCATTATGTAACCTCCAAAAACGATTTGCTGACGAATAAATTCAACTAATCATACCATATGTTGAAAAAAAGGTTAAATTGCTTTTCTTATTCTTAAGAAAAGGTTACGGCTGAAAGTGCATGAAATCGGACAAAATCGCATGATTTAACAAAAAAACAGCTTGAAACAAAATGATTGTTCCAAGCTGCTGTGATTTTATTATTCCCTCTTACCTATATTCCCATTTTAACCGATAATAATTTTCTCGCTTGGATATTCATAGCCTAGATCTCGTGTTTCTTTTGGTACGAATAACATCAATGTATATAGCATTCCGATCCGCCCAATAAACATCAGTGCAGCAATCGTGATTTTGCCCACAACAGACAAGTCTCCGGTAATCCCTAAAGATAAACCAGTTGTTCCAAACGCAGAAGTTACTTCGATGATGATCGAGATCAGCGTTTGTTCTTCTGTAGCAGATAAAAAAACGATACAAAAGAAACACATACCAAGAGAAAGCATAAAGACAACGACTGATTTTCGCACATCATCTTGATCGATTCTCCGTCCAAAAATATTGATGTTATCTTCACTTTTGAGGAAGGAATATAGATACAAACCGATGATTGCTACAGTAGTTGTTCGAATCCCGCCCCCTACAGAACTAGGACTGCATCCGATAAACATCAGTAAAGAAAAAATGATCAGTGTTGTGATTTGAAAATCACCCAAATCGTGAATCTGCAGACCAGCATTACGAGTCGTAATCGAATAAAACATCGAATTGATCCATTTGACACTCATATTGGAATCTTGGAATAAATGGTCCTTTTCCAATAGATAAATCAAGACAGTTCCCGAAACAAACAAGATAACAAAAGCTAACACAGCTAATTTGGTAAACAAGGAAAAACGAAACGGAAGCTTCGCATTGGAACGTTTGTATAATAGCCATTCCCGGCACTCCATCAATACAGGAAAACCAATTCCTCCGACCAAAATCAAAAACATGATCAGGATCAAGAAAAAATAGTCATGTGCAAAGGGCTTGATGGAATCCCCAGTGACGTCAAACCCAGAGTTCGTGACAGCCGATATCGCCTGATAAAAACCGTAAAAAACGGCATCACGCCAACGATCAAAATAGCCTCTGTAATAAAAATAAATAGAAAAGAATGTCCCAAAAAGTAATTGAAACCAGATTAAAATAGCAAAAGTGATCCGAATCAGTCGGACGATACCAGACAAACGCGGTTGATTCATATCCGTCATGATCAGCTGTCGCTGTTTCAGTGTGATCCGTCGTTTAGAAAAAATGACAAAAGCAGTAGAAATCATCATGATCCCCAAACCACCAACTTGAAATAATATTTCCAGCAGTATAATACCGTTATCATTGAACACAGAATTGATATCAAAAGTCGATAGTCCAGTCACACTCACTGTACTGATTGCCATGAACAGCATGTCCACAAAAGAAACATGGCTATCTGGTTCGCGAAAAATCGGCATATAAAATAGAACGAGTGATAAGACCGTCATCAATATATAATAAAAAACGATGATTTGGATCGATGAGAAATGATTGGCAGCAAACTTCTGTCCTCGCCGCTGCAGCCTTCGAAAGAATAAATCAACATGCACAGTACTATCCTCCTGACAATAGTCGTTTCTACCAGTATACAAGGGGAATTAGGAATACTCAAAGAAATTATTAAACAGATAACAATACAGCTTTCGATTAAAATAGAAATGGCTTATAATAAGGCAAATCCTAGAAAAAAGAAGGAGGAGGAATAACAAATTGATTAATGCTCAACAAATCGTAGAGAAAATGAAAAATCAAAAAATAAATTATGATACAGTTCTGAAAAAAATGATCATGCAATGGGAGAAAGAAGAAGTAAAGCCTAAGATATTAATACATACATGCTGTGCTCCTTGCAGTACGCACACATTAGAATTCATGTCTCAATATGCAGAGATCACGTTATTTTTTTCAAATTCGAATATTCATCCTAAAAGTGAGTATTTGCGAAGATTACATGAACAAAAACGATTTGTAGACCAATTTAATGAGAAAACTGACCATCATGTAGCGCTAATCGTTGATGAATACCGTCCAAATGAATTCACCAAAATGGTTTTAACAAACCATCTTGAAAACGAAAAAGAAGGTGGTGCTCGCTGCAGTGCATGCTTCAATATGCGATTAGATCTTGTTGCGCAAAAAGCGCAAGAACTAGGATACGATTACTTTGGAAGTGCCCTGACCATCTCGCCAAAGAAAAATGCAGCTTTGATCAATCAGATCGGAATGGATATCCAAAAGATTTACGGGACACAATACTTGCCAAGTGATTTCAAGAAAAACAAAGGCTATGAACGCTCTTTGCAAATGTGCAAAGAGTATGATATTTATCGCCAATGTTATTGTGGTTGCGTGTTCGCTGCCAAGCAGCAAGGATGCGATCTGAAAGAAATCAATCGGGAAGCAAAAGCTTACTTAAAAACATCAACCGTAGTTTTTGAGGAAAATTAAAGAAATCTTTCGGAAAAACGTAAGAAAAAAATAAAGAATTTATGGTAGAAATAAGGTAGACTGTATAATTTGTCCGTAGTAAAGTAAGGAAACAAGAATAAATTTCAATGAAGGAAGAGATAAGATGCGAAAAGTAGCACCTATTTTGAAGCCAATCGCTGTATTAACAATCTCGACGATTGTCGCGACTACTACAGGTATTGTGAATAGTTCCAGCTACCGTGCACCAAGTTCAAGTTCTAGTACTGTAGAAGAAACAACACCAACTACTTCAGTCTCGACATCTGAACCAACAACAACGGAAAGTTTGAATGAAACCACTACGAAAAGTACATGGGACGATACAACAACTGGTTCGTCGTATGATGAGACATATACAACTGACAGCTCAAGCGAAACAAGTAATACGGTACCAGATGGCACTCCATCGGATTCAACCAATCCAAGTACAAGTCCGGATACAAGTGCTAGCTCCGAAACGATACCAAGCAGTACGACTGTAGATGATAACACGCAAAATGATGATGCAGCACGTACAGCACAGCAAAACCAAGATTCAGGAAATACCCAAACGTATAACCAGCAAGCAGGTGATTCTCAATGACATTTTTACTAGACCTTATCAACGGGGTGCATAAATTCCTTGGCTATTTAGACATCAGTCCTAAATATCTTAACCGTGGATATACGATTTTAAGTGTGATTCCCACGCTTTATTTATTGAGAATTGTTTATGGACTTTGGCAAAACCAAAACTATCTTCAATTTTTCTTATATGGACTTGCATTTCTAGTGCTTGTTTATTTTACTGTTTTAAATGTATTTTATTACTTTTTAGATAAAAACACGAAAGCCGATGTCACTCAGCTTTTTGTGAAGTATTTACCTGATGAAGCGTTCAACATCCAGACAGAAGAATCGATAGATAATGGAAATTCGATCGATAAAGTGAATACACAAGAGGTCATGGTTTCTTATGACGAAGATTATCAATTGAAATTAGCCGAGAATATGCGGTATTTGATTGGAAATGGTGAGATCAAAACAAATGAACTCGGTCGCATGGATGGATTTCTGGTCGATAGAAATACATTGTATCCTTATTACTATGTCAAGAAAACAGGAGAGAAAGAGTATGTTCTAAATATTGGACGAAGCTACTCGGACATGGAAAAAGTAGGGACCATTCGACTTGACTCAACAGAAGACACATTGGAACCTGTCGGATTGTTCATCGTCGGCGGTGATTTTGTCAAAGACGGGTTACGCTATCATGAGCCTTATCGTCTGAAATTGATTGCAAAAAAGGCACAGTCGCAGGAAGAACCAGTGGTTTATAGTCGTAGCCAAAGAAGAAGACATTCATAATGTGATGAAACGCCGTGTATCAGTGGTTGCGATAAAAACGTTTATTCGGAATAAGGGGGATGTGACACGTCTTTTGTCACGTTCCTTTTTTATATAACGAGAAAGATAAGACGAACACATCACTTATTCTTTCCTTTCATTTATAAACATTGTAGAATAAAGAAAGTACAACGAAGTATTGTGAAAAAACGTAATAAATAACGAGGAAAATACAAGTAGGAGGTAAGCTGTGAAAGAATTTTTGAAAAATTGGGGGATTTTGATCCTTGTATTAGCGGCTATTTTATTAGCTAGAGTGTACGTGTTTACACCAGTTACTGTAAACGGGCATTCGATGGACCCTACATTAAGTGATGGACAACGATTGATTTCATCTAAGATCTCAAACTATGAACGAATGGATATTATTACTACAAAGGAACCGGGGGATGAAGAACGGATGATTGTTAAACGGATCATCGGTATGCCTGGAGATACAGTCAAGATGGAAAATGACCAGTTGACCATTAATGGCAAAAAGTATGATGAACCTTATCTGGATGAGTTCAAAAAAGAATTTTCAGAAGATAAGTTACAAGGAGAATATGCTTATAGCTCAGGATTCCAAGCACAAGCAGAAAGTTCATCCACCTTTACGAGTGACTTTGAATATACTGTGCCGAAAGGAAAGTATCTTGTTCTAGGCGATAACCGCTTGATTTCAAAAGACAGCCGAATGTTTGGGTTAGTCGACAAAGATATGATCCAAGGAAAAGTTGTTTTCCGTTATTGGCCTCTTTCAGAAATCAAAATCATGTGATGAAAAAATAAAAAGAAGCTGTGACATGTTTTTTGTCACAGCTTCTTTTTCCGAAAATTCCTTCTTATTTCTTGGAGTTGCTCACTTTTTTTGCAATCTCATTTTAAGATTTTTGGCTGATGGATAAGAAAAGCGAAGCGTTTTTGTTCATAAATAGCTTTTCCCCACGATGGAAGGTATGACTAGTAGCAGAGACAAAGCCCGTTTTTTCCAATCGATTATTCAATTCTTCTTGGCTAAAGCCATTATGGACTTTCGGATGACTAATTTGTTCATTCTTGTCAAAGTCTACGATGATCAATTGACCGCCAGGAGCTAAAATTTCATAAAGTTTTGTAAGAATATTCTCCGTATCAGGAATGTGTAAAAGTACAAGTGATAGAAGGATGAGATTAGCTTGGACAGCAGGAAATTCGACAGAAGCATCAGCGTGGATCGTTCGGACATTTTTCAGATCTGCTGCTTGGATCTTTTCTTCTGCCATTTTCAGCATAGTTTCCGAAGCATCGGCAATGATCAGTTCTTTGAATCTTTCCGCAAGCGGTAAACTAACAAGCCCAGTTCCGCCTCCGTAATCCAGCAGGACTTTTTGGTGGCTGTCGCGCGGTAGATAAGTAGTTAGTTCTTCGCGAATAATCTTGGCTAATGCTTGACGGTCAGGGGAATCATAATGGTTAGCGATGGAATCAAAAATATTTTTTGTCATCAAATAGCTCCTTACGTAAAACTTTGAAATTTTAACTTATTATAGCACGTGAAAAGAAAGAAAGCATGCTATACTCAATTCAAAAAGGGAGAATCTAGAAAGAATATGCCGATATCGTTTGTAAAAGATAGAGAGGAAAAAGGAAAGTGTGTCCGAGAAATATTACTAGACTTGCCTGAGTGGTTTGGGCTTCCTGAATCAACGGAAAAATATATCGAGGAATCAAGTAAACTACCTTTATGGTGTGAAAAAAGAAAAGAAGAATATTTAGGCTTTATCACTCTTTCACAGACAAGTGAAGATACTGCCGAAATCTATTGTATGGGAATAAAAAAAGACTATCATCACCAAGGATTAGGAACAAAACTTTTTAAAGAAGCAGAAGGTTACGCAGCAAAACATTACAAATATTTGCAAGTGAAGACTGTAGACGAGGGGCACTACTCTATATATGATCAAACTATTTGTTTCTACGAATCATTAGGATTTTCAAGGTTGGAAGTTTTTCCAAATTTATGGGATGAATGGAACCCATGTTTAGTTCTTGTCAAAAAATTGGAACAAAAGTGAGCAATAGATTTAATACTAATCTGTGCTGGATGAAAATTCTCACTGTAAAAAATGCTGAAAATCAAGTATAATACCATAGGAACAAACTGGAAGGTGAAAAAGAGCATGGCACAACTATTTTTTAAGTATGGCGCAATGAATAGCGGCAAGACGATCGAGATCCTAAAAGTCGCACATAATTATGAAGAACAAAATAAGCCAGTTGTCTTAATGACAAGCGGTATTGATACAAGAGATGGTTTAGGCGTTGTTTCAAGCCGAATCGGACTGAAACGTAATGCGATGCCGATATTTGAAGAAACAGACGTATTTGACGTAATTCAGAAAATGGAAAGCAAACCCTATTGTGTGCTGATCGATGAAGCGCAATTCTTAAAAAAGAAACATGTCATTGCTTTTACGAGAATTGTGGACGAATTGGATATTCCGGTTATGGCATTTGGTTTGAAAAATGATTTTCGAAACGAGTTATTTGAAGGATCAAAATATTTATTGCTTTATGCAGACAAAATCGAAGAAATGAAAACAATCTGTTGGTTCTGCCACAAAAAAGCAATCATGAATTTACATTATATTGATGGAAACCCTGTTTATGAAGGCGATCAAGTGCAAATCGGCGGAAATGAAGCTTATTACCCCGTTTGTCGAAAACATTACTTTCACCCATCAATGATTACAGAAGGAGAATAAGCATGTACGATCAATTACAAGCAATTGAAGACCGTTATGAAGAGCTTGGAGAACTTTTAAGTGACCCAGAAGTGATTTCTGATACAAAGCGTTTTATGCAGCTTTCAAAAGAAGAAGCAAACACGCGCGAAACAGTCGAAGTTTATCGTCGTTATAAAGAAGTAGTACAAGGAATCACCGATACAGAAGAACTGCTTGGTGAAAAACTGGATGATGAAATGGCTGAACTAGCAAAAGAAGAATTATCTGAATTAAAAAAAGAAAAAGAAGTCTTAGAAGAAAAAATCAAGATCTTGCTTTTACCAAAAGATCCAAATGACGATAAAAATATCATCATGGAAATCCGTGGAGCAGCAGGCGGAGACGAAGCAGCCTTATTCGCTGGCGATCTTTTCAATATGTACCAAAAGTATGCTGAAGCACAAGGCTGGAAAACAGAAGTGATGGAAGCTAACGTTACCGGAATCGGTGGATATAAAGAAGTGATCATGATGATCACCGGAGACAACGTATATTCGAAATTAAAATATGAAAGTGGTGCGCACCGCGTCCAGCGTGTTCCTTCAACTGAATCGCAAGGGCGTATCCATACTTCCACCGCAACAGTTGTCGTGATGCCAGAAGCTGAAGAAGTAGAGATCGATATTGAAGACAAAGATATCCGTACAGATATCTATCATGCTTCAGGTGCTGGCGGACAGCACG